>Ga0172362_10003862_pt1 | contig 12966 bp, 15 predicted proteins | sample LakKivs1_kivu2a2_FD_114534 | JGI IMG/M metagenome (GOLD analysis project Ga0172362, IMG submission 114534) | Sediment microbial communities from Lake Kivu, Rwanda - Sediment s1_kivu2a2 | ecosystem: Environmental > Aquatic > Freshwater > Lake > Sediment | place: Rwanda: Western Province, Lake...
CAGAGAGAGATAGAAGAAGAGATGAAAACCTCTTACTTGGATTATTCTATGTCAGTTATAGTAGGCAGAGCTTTGCCTGATGTAAGAGATGGCCTAAAACCAGTCCACAGAAGAATTTTATTCGCAATGCATGATCTTGGTATGTTTCACAGCAAGCCATACAAAAAATCAGCAAGGATTGTGGGTGAAGTTCTGGGTAAATATCATCCACATGGTGATGTTGCAGTCTATGATGCTATGGTCAGGATGGTCCAGCCTTTCTCGCTGAGATATCCGATGGTTGACGGCCAGGGTAATTTCGGCTCGATAGATGGTGATAATGCAGCAGCTATGAGATATTGCGTTACAGGAGACACATTGATTCTGACAGATAAAGGTTTAATGCCCATAAAAAATATCTCAGATAAAAATGAAGCAAAAATAGACATTAAAGTATTGTCTTTTGATGGCAAGGAAAACACCGCTTCAAAATTTTTTAATTCAGGCAGGCATAAAACAATAAAGATAACCACTAGATCAGGATATTCTCTTGAAGGTTCATACAACCATCCTATACTTGTATGGAAATTAGGCCCAGATTTTAAGCCAATGGTTTCTTGGAAGCTTTTGGAAGATTTAACTGAAGATGATGTTGTTATATTGAACAGGAATAATAGCTTATTTTCAGATAGTTCTTTGGATTTGACGAAACATTTTCCAAAATCTGGTTTCAAAAACGAAGTAGACCTTCCTTCTGTGATGAATAATGACCTGGCTTTCTTGTTGGGTGCTTTGGTTAGTGAGGGAAGCTTTCACAACAAGCAGATATTATTTAATAATCAGGATATGGGATTTTACAATAAGGTAAAATCAATAATTCTTTCCCAATTCAAAGGCGTGCAGATATATGAAAGGCAGATAAAAGGAAATTGCAGGGAATTGAGCATTTATGAACAGAAGATTGTCGCATTCCTGACCAATATAGGTTTAAAGCCCATTAGATCACATCAAAAAGAAATCCCATTTTCTGTTTTAATGTCAACCAAAGAGAATATTAAGAATTTCTTGGTCGCTCTGTTTGAGGGTGATGGAAGCGTAAGATTTGTCAAGGACAGAAGGCATGGTGGCAAATCAATACAGTTAAATTATAATTCAAAGAGCAGAATTCTTATTGAACAAATTAAAATAGTCTTATTGAATTTTGGGATAGTTTCCTCTTCCCCATACATCGACAAAAGAAATGGTTGTTTAAAGCTTTTAATCAATTCATATGATAATATTTATAGGTTTAATAGTTCTGTAGGTTTTTTTTCATCTAGAAAAAAAGATATTTTACAATCAATAAAAAAAATAAATCCAGAAAGGCTGAGCAAAACAGATTTTATTCCGTTTTTTAATGATTATTTGAGGTTTAAGTATGATTCTAACTTCATCAACAAAAATAATTTTGACAGGTACAATTCATTAAGTAAGAACTATTCTAGACTCAGCAGTATCTTGGATAAAAAAGATAAACTTCTTGTCAGGTGGTTATTAAAAAATAATTTTTATTTTGATCAGCTAATAGAGATTAAAAAGACAGGGCAGCTTAAGGACGTGTTTTCCATAAGAGTAAATAGCAACTGCCATTCTTTTATTGCAAATGGATTCATAAATCACAATACAGAAGCAAGGCTTGCCAAGATAGCTGAAGAGATGCTTCAGGATATAGATAAGGAGACAGTTGACTTTACTCCAAACTTTGACAACAGCCTTAAAGAGCCATTGGTTCTTCCGTCAAAACTTCCTAATCTTTTGATCAACGGCTCGTCAGGTATAGCAGTGGGAATGGCAACAACGATTCCACCCCATAACATTTCAGAGACTATAAACGCACTATTGAACTTGATAGACAATCCAGATATAACAATCACAGACCTGATGCAGTTTGTAAAAGGCCCTGATTTTCCTACAGCAGCTATAATCCAGGGAACAGCAGGCATTAGGCAGGCATATTCAACTGGAAGAGGAAAGATAAAGGTAAAAGCAAGGACAGAGATAGAGGAGACAAAATCAAAGACAAGGATAATCGTCAAAGAGATCCCTTATATGGTTAATAAGTCTCAGCTGGTAGAATCGATAGCTGACTTGGTGAGAGATAAGGTCATCTTGGGAATCTCAGACATAAGGGATGAGTCAGACAAAAAAGGTATGAGGATAGTTATAGATCTGAAAGGAGATGCAAATCCTGATGTTGTTCTTAACCAGCTGTTCAAGCACACGAACATGCAGACGACATTTGGGGTTATTATGCTTGCCCTGGTTAATAATGTTCCTAAGATCCTGAACCTTAAGCAGATGCTTGACGAGTTCATACATCATAGGCAGATAGTTGTCAGAAGAAGGACAAACTTTGAGCTGACTAAAGCAGAAGAAAGATCGCATATACTTGAAGGTTTGATAAAAGCGCTGAATGATCTTGATTCAACAATCAAGCTGATCAAGCAGTCAAAATCAGTGCAGGAAGCTAAGACAGCATTGATAGCTCATCTGGCGATAACAGATATCCAGGCAGCAGCTATTCTTGATATGAAGCTGCAGAGACTGACAAGCCTTGAGCAGAACAAGATAAGGGATGAGCAGAAAGAGCTTCTTAAACTGATAGAAGAGCTGAAATCAATATTAGCAGATGAGAAAAAGATCTTAGACATAATAAAGAAAGAGCTTAACGAGATTAAGGAAAAATATGGCGATGGAAGAAAGACCCAGATAATAGAGTCAGAGTTAGAAGAGCTGGATGTTGAGGATTTGATAGAAGAGGAAAAGGTTGTTGTTACAGTCTCTAATCAGGGCTATATAAAAAGAATCCCTATAGATACATATAAGGTGCAGGCAAGAGGAGGAAAAGGAGTTATAGGAGCAGGGACAAAAGAAGAGGATTTTGTCGAAAAGATATTCATCGCTTCAACACACAGCTATCTGCTGGTATTCACAAGCGAAGGAAATATCCACGCAGTAAAGGTCTATAATATTCCTGAAGGCTCAAGAACTTCAAAAGGCAGGCCTATAGTTAATCTGATAGAGATTCCAAAGGAGGAACATGTTACCACATATATTCCTATAGATGAGTTTGACGAAAAACATTTCTTGATGCTTGCCACAGAGCAGGGAACAGTTAAGAAAACTCCGCTCTCAGAATTCAGTAAGCCAAGAAAAGGAGGGATAAGAGCAATAACACTGGAAGATAAGGATAAGCTCATCTCAGCAAAACTCACAGACGGAGAAAAAGATATACTAATCGCAACAAGGAATGGCCTTGCAGTAAGGTTTAATGAAAGTGATGTAAGATCAATAGGAAGGACAGGAAAAGGGGTTAAAGGCATCACATTAAAAGAAGGAGATCTTGTGGTTGCTATGGAGATTGTTGAAGAGAACAACTCTTTGCTTACAATCACAGAGAACGGCTATGGAAAACAGACCCAGCTTTCAGAATACAGGACTATCGGAAGAGGCGGAGTCGGAGTTATAAACATCCAGTGCAGCGAAAGGAACGGAAAAGTTGTTGCTGTAAAAGAAGTTTCTCCAGAAGATGAAGTTATAATAATGAGCCAGAACGGAATTGTCATAAGGACAGAGGTAAGCGGAATATCAGTTATAGGCAGGAATACCCAGGGAGTAAGGCTGATGAAGCTTGAGGATGGTGATAAGGTCGTTGCTATGGCAAGTATAATTTCAGATGGTGAAGAAGAGCCAAATAACAGATCTAAAGAAGAGAAGGCATAATGGAAATCATTGCATTAACCCATAAAGGTTTTGAAGATATTTGTTCTGAAGAGATCAGCGAATTGCTAGGAAAAGAATGCAAGATAGATGGAAGATTTGTTAAGTTTGAGATAGAAGACATAAAAGACCTTCTGAAGATATATTATGTTTCTCAGTCAATAGAATTTGCTTTCCTGAAGTTATCGGAAGGAAAAGATATAGAAGAAGCTGCTGAAAATATAGACAGGTCAGTTGCTGAATGGATAGATGATGACACGCAGTTTGTTGTAAAATGTGAAAGAGAGATAGAGATAGACGATGTTCCTGAAGCTGAAAGAATTGTTGCTGATAAGATAATAGCTGTTACAGGAGGAAAGACAAGCTTTAAGCAGCCAGAACTAAGGGTTTTGATATATGCTACAGAAAATAAGGTTATTATAGGCATCGACTTCGCGCTCATAGACCTCAGCAAAAGACAGCATAAGATATACAAGAGCAATGTCAGCCTTAAAGGAACACTTGCTTTCTGTTTGTATGGGCTGGCCAAAGATCCAAGATCTGTCTTGGACCCTTTCTGCTGCTCAGGAGAGATCATAGTTGAGGCAGCTTTGTACGAATCAAAAAAACCGGTTAACTTCTTCCAGAAGGATAAACTAGCTTTTGCCTCAAATCCAAAATTTGGGGATCTTGATCTGGATGCGTTCTTTTCAAAGATAGACAAGAAAGAAATAAAATCAAAAGTAAGGCTTATAGCATCAGACTCCCAGCTAAGGCATGTAAAATCAGTCAAGAACAATGCAAAGATAGCTGGTGTCGATAAATCGATAGATGTTGCAAGGATTGACATAGAATGGCTTGACACAAAGTTTGATGAAGGCACAATCAGCCATATAATAACCCAGCCGCCTGAACACTCAAGGCTTAAGGATGAGTCCCAGATAAGGAAAATCCTGAATGAATTCTTTCATCAGGCTGAATTTATACTTGAAAAAGAAGGCAGGATAATAGCAATAAACAGGTCAACAGCTTTGTTTAAAGAGATAGCAGTCAACAATAAGTTCAAAGTTATAGAAGAAAGAAAGGTCTGGTCAGGCAAGCAGGAGTTTGATGTTGTTATTTTAGGGAAATAAGGTATATATCTTTCCGCAACCTTTTTATATTAATCTAATCTTTCCATGTGTAGGTAGGGTAGTGCTTGGCTTACGGAGCTATGCTCTGAGGAAAGTCCACCCACTGAGAAGATGCTACTTCAGGAATGGAGTTCGTGAAAGCGAAGGCAACTGCTCAGAAACGATACCTCTTGTAAAGTTAGGATGAGGTTGAGACGCAATCTGGCAACAAGTTGCAAGCAAACAACCGACGTTTTTACAACCGCAGAAACCACAGTTTCTGGGGCACAGGAGATTTCAATTTCCTTGTGGGAAGGGTGAAACGGCAAGCCCTGGCAGGTGCAAGTCAGTAACATCAAAATGATCGCAAGAAAGTTTTGGTAATGACGCTTAGTTAAATGCTGAGACAGACCATCAGGAACATAAGGTTTCATTTAGGGTCTGACAAAAGGTGGCTTACAGCTGCCCTACCTAATTATACAACAAAATTCAAAGAATTTTGTGTGTTCAAAAACTGAAAGTTTTTGACATTTAAGAGGTTAAAATGGCGCAAGACAGGATATCGATGCCTTCAGGGCAGGGAGGATTAATAAGGTATTTTGAGGACTACAAGTCTAAAGTATCATTAAAACCAGGCCATGTTATCATTCTTGTTATACTGGTCATGATAATAATAATCCTTCTGCATGCTTATGGGGGAAATATTATAGGAATATGATTCCAGGAATGAATCCAAGGCAGATGCAGCAGGCAATGAGGCGCCTAGGCATACAGCAGACTGAGATTGATGCTACAGAAGTCATAATCAGGACTCCAGGTAAGGATCTTATAATAGATAATCCTCAGGTTTCTAAAGTAAATATGATGGGTCAGCAGACAATCCAGATAGTTGGTGATATAAGAGAAGTTGAAAAAGAGACAAAGCCAGAGATATCAGAAGATGACATCAAGACAGTCATGGATCAGACAGGAGCGACAGAAGAACAGGCAAAAGCAGCAATTGAAGAGTGCAATGGAGACCTTGCTGAAGCGATATTAAAGCTAAAATCCTGATTTATCATAACCTTTTTATATACAGCCTCTTTAAGTATTCTGGGGGAATATGGAAAAGTTCCAGGAAGCTAGAGAAAAAGCTCTAAAATCATTAAGGACAGCAGATCATATGGTTTCTGTGACCTATGGCGTAGTCAAGGACCCCAAACTTCTTCTGGCGATAGTAGAGAACCTGAACACAGCTCTTCAGGAGACAATGAACTCAATAATCTATTATGACAGGTTATTCAAGAGGATCCCTCCTTTCCAGGACTCTTTCGAAAGCCGTTATAACATATTCAGGCTAAAGTCAGCAAGACGCTATAATCTTGACTCAGAATATATCGCGACAATAGCAGAGGTTAAGGAGATGCTTGATGAGCATAAGAAATCTCCAGTAGAATTTATAAGGAACGATAAATTTGTCATATGCAACGACAGCTACAGGATGAAGACGCTGTCTATAGTTGATATAAAAAAATATATCGCAAGAGCGAAGATATTTATACAGGAAGCTAATATCATAACCAGTAAAAATGAAGCACTCTTTGGATAAGGCAAAAGAAGAATTCAAGCGCTGCGACCACTTGTTGTACGTCAGCCTAAAATACACCAGGACAGTAGATGTAGTAAAGAGCCTTATAGCAAGGATGCTTTCAACCTACGAGTTTGTGATGGATGTCCTTCTTCTTAAGAAGAAGGTTAAAGATATACCAACACAGGTCGGCCTTAAGATAGACAAGGTCAAGGAATTGTACGCAAATGATGATATTGTTATGGATAATGTAAATTCATTCGTATTCTTAAAGAAACTGGATAAGGCAGAATACAAGGCTGAAAATGAGTACAGAAGGCATGTTCATATGGTCGCAGAGATCGAAGGCAAGACTCGCACAGCAGGCATAGACGAGATGACATATTACTTCTTGAAGCTTAAGGACTTTTTGGAATTCTTGGAAGAATCACCATGAAAGAATATCTAAAAGAAAGACTAAGAAAAAAAGGCTGGCAGGAAGCAGAGATAAATAAGGCAGAGTCAATACTGGACCAGGCAGCAAAGAAGACAAAGACCAAGAAGATTGACTTGTTTGTCTACTGGACTGCTTTGATAATATCAGTTGTAATGAACATAGTTGTTTCAGGAGTCATAATCCCTTTATTGTTTATGGTGCAGGGTCTGGCTTTATATGCATTAGTATTCATAATTGCCTTGTTGTTCGGCTGGATATTCTACCTCTTGATAAAAGATATAGAAAATATGGAGGTCCACCATCACATTATAGCGGGATTATTTATACCTGCGATAGCATTGGTGAATGTTTTTGTGATAGTCAACCTTACAAATAAGATTATACAGACTAACATGCCTAAGCTTTTATACATCCAACTGTCACATCCTTTGCAGATCTCTATAGTCTATGCTATCGGCTTTACAATACCTTATTTGATAAGCCAGCTAAAGCCAAAGAGTTAAATTTATAAAAATACTGAAATTAGACTAATTCTATGGTGGCGATAGTGTAATCTGGTTAGCATAGAGGACTGTGGATCCTCTGGTCTGGGTTCAAAAATCGCAAAGGTTCAAACCTTTGGTTTGGAAGTCCCGGTCGCCACCCCATTTTTCTTAAAATGTATCTGTTATAGCGACCTTCAAATCATACTCCAGTCGCGTCGTGTGGCTTTATGCCACACTTTGCTTGTCGACCGAGCGTAACCAGTCGGTCCTAGTCGCCACCCTATTTTTCCAAAACCTTTATAAACACCCTTAAAATTCTCAGTCTAAAGCCCGAGTTCATCGAGAGCGTTTTAGGGTCCATAAAAAATATTTCTCTCGGTGTTTACTGCGAGCAAACAAAAAATGGCAGAAGAATTCAAGCATTTAGTAAGGATTGCAAACACAGATTTGCCTGGAGAGAAAAAGATAATCAACTCTCTGAAGAACATCACAGGTATCGGATTTATGTTTGCTAATCTAGTATGCGAACTTGCTAAGATAAACCCTGCTAAGAAGACAGGAGAGCTTTCAGATCCGGAAGTCAGAAGGATAGAAGATATATTGAATGATCCTCTTAAAGCAGGCGCTCCTGTATGGATGCTTAACAGAAGGAAGGATATGGAGACAGGAGAAAATATACACATACTTACAAACGATCTTAAATTTATCCAGGATAATGATATAAAACTTCTGAAAAAGATCAAATGCTACAAAGGAGTAAGGCATATCAGAGGATTGCCTGTAAGAGGCCAGAGCACAAGATCTAATTTCAGGAAGAACAAAGGAAAAGCTATGGGCGTAAAAAGGCGCGCAGGAGCAAAAACAGGTAGGTCATAAAGATGGGAGATCCAGGAAGACACAGGAGAAAGTACCGCGGACCGCCGCATCCTTGGATTAGGCAGAGGATTGAAGAGGAAAATATTCTTAGGAAAGAGTATGGCCCAAAAAATAAGAGGGAGATCTATAAGATTGAATCGCTTCTTAGTAAATTTAAAGGAGAGGCAAAAAGGCTTGTAGCAGTCCATACTAAGCAGGCAGAGCTTGAGAAAAAGCATCTTCTCGATAAGTTAAAAAATTTAAAATTGCTTACTGCAGAATCAGGTTTAGCTGATGTGCTTGCTATCTCATTAAAAGACCTGATGGAAAGAAGGGTCCAGACCTTATTGGTAAGAAGAGGAATGGCAAGGACTGTAAAGCAGGCTAGACAATTTATTACTCATAAACACATACTATCTAAAGGAAAACCTATAACATCACCATCAACTTTATTGACAGGAGATCAGGAAAATTCACTTGGTTTTGTTCCTACATCAGCTTTGGCAAATCCTTCACATCCTGAAAGGGAGATAAGAAAAGAGGAAGCAAAGGAAGAGAAGCCGAAGAAAAAGAAGAAAGAGTCAAAAGAGAAAAAAGAAGAAAGAAGGCCGAAGAAAGATAAAAAGCAGGAACAGAAACCAGAAGAGGGTAAAAAAGAATGAGACCTGAAAGAAGAAGAGAAGGATATAGGGATGATTCATATCTTAGATGGGGCATTGCTCATATCTACTCTAGCTATAACAACACTATAATACACATAACAGACATAACAGGTACAGAATCTATATCAAGGACATCAGGAGGTCAGGTTGTAAAGCAGGATAGGCTAGAAAGCTCACCTACTGCTGCGATGATTGCGGCAAAAAAAGCTGCAGAGATTGCAAGAGAAAAAGGAATAAATGCTATTCATGTAAAGATCAAGGCGCCTGGCGGCCACAATGGCCCGAATAACCCAGGCCCAGGAGCGCAGGCTGCTGTAAGGGCGCTTTCAAGGATGGGTCTTAGGATTGGTATAATAGAGGATGTTACTCCTTTACCGCATGACGGCTGCAGGAAGAAAGGCGGTAGAAGAGGTAGGAGAGTATAAAATGCAGGTCAGTCTTATCGAGAAGAATGATGAAAAGGTAACATTTATCCTGAAAGGAGTAAATCTGGCTTTTGCAAATGCACTTAGAAGAGCAGCTATGGATGAAGTTCCTGTCATGGCTATAGAAGAGGTTGAATTCGAAAAGAACAATTCTATTTTGTACGATGAGATGGTTGCCCTTAGGTTAGGCTTGGTTCCTTTGACTACAGATCTGAAAAGTTACAATCTGCCTGAGAAATGCACATGCAAAGGAGCTGGATGCGCAAAATGCCAGCTTAAGGTTTCACTGAAAGCAAGATCTGCTGGATTGGTCTTATCTTCAGAAATAAAGACAAAAGACCCAAAAGTCAAGCCAGTCTACTCAGATATACCTATAGTCAAGCTTCTGAAAGGCCAGGAATTGGAGCTTAAAGCTACAGCAATCCTTGGCAAGGGAAAAGATCATGCGAAATGGAGCCCATGTTTGGCAACTTACAGATATACTTCAAGCATTAGTATAAAGAAGGACCCTGAAAATCCTGAAAGTGTTGTTCAGTCATGCCCTCATGATATATTTGAGGTAAAGAATAACAAATTATCTGTCAATAAGGAGAAAGCTGCTAATTGTGATGCCTGTAACGCCTGCGTCGACTCATCTAAAAAAGCTGTTGAAGTGATATCAGATCCTAATGAGCTTGTATTTACTGTTGAATCATGGGGCCAGCTTACCCCTAAAGAGATAATGGTTAGAGCATCTGAAGAGCTGGCAGAAAAAGTTGAAGAGTTTGTTGAGAAGATAAAGGAAAGCAAATGAGGACAGGCCCTACAAATCCGGAATTAAGTAATTTGATAGTCGATTTAAAGAGATTGTCCATTGAGCAGAACAAAAAGATATGGAAAAGGATAGCTAAAGATCTTGAAAAGCCTGCAAGATCCAGAAGGATAATTAATCTGGTTAAGATAGATAAGTATGCAAAAGATGATGAGATAGTCATTGTCCCTGGAAAGGTTCTTGCAGGCGGGGATTTGACAAAAAAAACAACAGTCGCAGCTTACCAGTTTTCAGGCTCAGCTATGGAAAAGATCAACAGGATAGGAAAGGCGATATCTATCAAAGAGCTTATGCAGCAGAATCCGAAAGGAGCTAAAGTGAGGATATTAGGATGATAATAGACGCAACTGATCTTATACTTGGAAGATTGGCAAGCTATGCAGCAAAGAAAGCGCTGCTTGGCGAAGATATAAAGATAGTTAACTGTGAGAAAGCAGTTATCTCAGGAAATAAGGATTATCTGTTGCAGAAGTACAAAGCAAAGTTTGACAAAGGTGTTCCTTTGAAAGGTCCGTATTTTCCAAGGATGCCTGAAAGGATTGTAAGAAGGACTATAAGAGGCATGCTGCCTTATAAGAAGAAGAGGGGCAAAGAAGTTTATAAGAAGATCATGTGTTATGTAGGGATTCCGGAAGAGTTTGCAAAAGAGAAGATAGAGACTATCAAGGAAGCAAACGTTTCAAAATTACCTACAACAAGATTCCTTACGCTTGAAAGGATAAGCAGACACCTGGGTGCTAAAATATGAGCCAAAAAATGTTTAATGTATCTGGAAGAAGAAAGAAAGCTATTGCAAGGGCAAGGATAAAATCCGGCTCCGGAAAGATATTGATAAATAATTCTCCTGTTGATATAATCACTCCTGAGATGAACCAGCTTAAGCTGAAGGAGCCGCTTATGATAGCAGGAGCAGTAGCAAATCAGGTTGATATTGAAGTTAATGTCTATGGTGGCGGCATAACAAGCCAGACAGAAGCAGCAAGGCTTGTGATTGCAAAATCATTGGTTGCTTACACAAAAGATGAGAAATTAAAGAAAAGATATCTTGATTATGACAGGCATTTGCTTGTTGCAGATGTAAGAAGAAAAGAGACCTGCAAGCCGAACGATTCAAAGGCAAGGGCCAAAAGACAAAAATCATACAGGTGATTAAAAGATGATAATTCCAGTCAGATGTTTTTCCTGCGGCAAGCCAGTCGGCCATCTGTGGGAGAAATTTAAGGAAAGGGTAGAGAAAGGAGAGGACAGGAAAAAGATCCTTGACGATTTAGGCTTGGAAAGATACTGCTGCAGGGCATTGTTTATGGGTCATGTGGATTTGATAGATACTGTAGCAAGATTCAAGAAATTCTGATTTTTATTGATTTTCATATGCCTTTTGTTATAATTTATTTTTATTATCTTCTGGATTAATTATCAGTTAAATTTAAATAAAATAATTGTCCTTATAATATTTCTATTATGGATAAAACAAAAAAAACAGTTATCCTTTTCAAATGCATATACATTGATGAAGATGTAATATCTGAATTTGAAAATCTAAAAAGATCCTGCGGTAAAAGGTTTGACATATTCTTATCTTACGACAACTCAAGGAAAGATTTAAAAGTTATGCAGGGCATAGATTACCACATCTACGATCTAGAAAAGATTAAAAGACTAGGCTACAGATTTTATCCGACTGATGAAAATATATTGTGGTATAATTCTGATTATTCTGTCCTTGATTTTTTTAGGGAAAAAGATTATAGTTTTTACTGGGTTATAGATTATGATGTTAGGTTTAGTGGTGACTGGAATATATTTTTTAATCACTTTTCTAAATCAGATTCAGATCTTGTAGCAATCAACATTAAAAAGATAGAAGATAATTCTAATTACGTCTTCCGAGATAATATAATATTGACAGTACAAGATTATGAAAAATTTAGCTCGTTTCTCTGTATTTACAGATTAAGTAGATCTGCGCTGGAATTCTTAGACACCAAATACAGAGAAGGATGTTCTGGATATTGTGAAGTGATAATCCCAACCTTATTAAACATTGGAAAGTATAAGATGGAGAATATCCCTCAAAATTATGCAACTGGAGAAACAGTGAAATTCAGGCCGATGATGGAAAAAGTTGGGGCATTAAAAAATAAGATATATCATCCCATAAGGTCAAAGCATGTTCAATCGTTTTACGAATCTAAGTATAAATCAAAGAATAAGTTTCTTCTAGGTATTAAGTCCCATTAAATTTAAATACAACCTTCCTAATTTTCATTCTATATGTTGGACTTCAAATCAATACAGGAAAAATGGCAGAAGCGTTGGGAAGAGTCAAAAGTCTTTAAGGTAAAAGAGGACCCGAAAGCTCCAAAATGCTATGTCCTTGAGATGTTTCCTTATCCTTCAGGCTCAGGTCTTCATATGGGTCACGCTTTCAACTACACTATAGGTGATATCTATTCAAGATTCAAAAGGATGCAGGGATTTAATGTATTATATCCTATGGGCTATGACAGCTTTGGCCTGCCTGCAGAGAATGCAGCTATAAAGGAGAAATCCCACCCAAAAAAATTTACAGACAAGGCAATATCCAATTTCATAAGACAGCAGAAATCTCTTGGTTTGAGCTATGATTGGGATAGGATGATTTCAACATGCACCCCTGAATATTATAGATGGAATCAGTATTTCTTTTTGAAATTCCTTGAGAAAGGTCTAATCTACAGGAAAAATGCTCCAGTCAACTGGTGCCCTGAATGCAGCACAGTGCTTGCCAATGAGCAGGTCCATGATGGAAGATGCTGGAGGCACAAGGATACAGAAGTTGATGTCAGATACCTTGAGCAGTGGTTCATAAAGACAACAGAATATGCTGAAGAGCTGCTAGAACATATCCCAAAAC
>Ga0172362_10003868_pt1 | contig 12954 bp, 12 predicted proteins | sample LakKivs1_kivu2a2_FD_114534 | JGI IMG/M metagenome (GOLD analysis project Ga0172362, IMG submission 114534) | Sediment microbial communities from Lake Kivu, Rwanda - Sediment s1_kivu2a2 | ecosystem: Environmental > Aquatic > Freshwater > Lake > Sediment | place: Rwanda: Western Province, Lake...
CCTGAATAAGAAATTGGGCACCGAGGAGTTCGGCGAAATTGAACCCGTGAATTTCTTCCCCTTAGGCGGAGTCGCGGTGGAAAATAATGTAGCGCAATTTCCTGAAAGCAAATTTTATAGCTCGCCTGAAAAGAATCTGGTAATTTTCAAAAGCAATGTCCCCAGAGTCGAGTGGCACAAATTCCTGAACTCAATCCTGGATGTGGCCGAACACTACTGTCACGTGAAGGAAATTTACGCTATTGGTGGCATGGTTTCTCTGAGTGCCCACACCGCCCCACGGGAGATAATGCCGGTAACCAACTTGCCCGCAATGGAAAAAACATTGGACCAGTACGACCTAGCCGGAGGCATGGAGTATGAGACTCCGCCCGGACAAAGACCGACGCTGAGCTCTTTTCTACTGTGGGTTGCCAGGAATAGAGGTATTCCGGCAGCAAGCCTTTGGGTGCCGGTGCCCTTCTACCTTCTAGCGACTGAGGATGCAGCAGCCTGTAAAAAAGTCGTCGACTTTTTCGACAAAAAACTTAATCTGGGAATCGATTTGAGAGACCTCGATGAGGCAGTGACAAGGCAAAATGAAAAGCTTTCCCAGATAAGATTCAGCTTCCCCGAAGTCGACAGCTATATCCGGAACCTGGAGAGCAACGTAGCCCTGACCCAAGAGGACAGCGAGAAATTAGCCAAAGAGATAGAAGAATACCTCCGCAGAATAGATTGAAGTATCCCGCTTCCAGTCATTGTACGGGTAGTCCCTTAGCCTCATCCGAGCTGCTGCGTGATTTCCCCAAATTCGTTATAAAAATTTTAGAAAAATCTATAGTGTTTTGTTATATGCTGGTGTATTCTCTAATAAGGTTTTCTATAACCAGGGGGATGGCGGGAGGTTCAGCGAGCCTTCTGTAGAAGGAGGAGGAACATGACTACTAAACGTGAAGTTGATGGCGCAAGCTCTTTACCTACGGGACAGCGGATGTGGCCTTTCAAGCGGTATGCCGAGATGCATCGGCGCTCTCTTGAGGACCCCAATGGCTTTTGGGCTGAGCAGGCACGCAAACTTGACTGGTACAAGACCTGGGACCGCGTCCTCGATTGGAACCCGCCGTATGCGCGGTGGTTTGTCGGCGGAAGACTCAATGCCTGCTACCAGTGTGTTGACCGCCATGTGAAAACATGGCGCAGGAGCAAGGTGGCAATATACTGGGAAGGCGAGAACGGTGAGACCAGGGTATTGAGCTATTCTACCCTTTACCGTGAGGTGAACCGCTATGCCTCGGCATTGCAGCAGATCGGGGTGAAGAAAGGTGATAGAATTGCCCTCTATCTACCCATGATTCCCGAGCTGCCTGTTTTCATGCTGGCCTGTGCCCGCATCGGAGCCGTGCACACGGTGATCTTCTCCGGGTTCGGGGCACAAGCCATGTGCGACAGAATTGAGGACACAAAGGCCAAGGTAATTATCACGTCAGACGGAGGATACCGCCGGGGCAAGATAGTGCCGCTCAAGGAGATTGCGGACGAGGCGGCCAGACAATGCAGCACAATAGAAAAGATATTGGTAGTTAAAAGGACAGGGCACCAGGTGCCTATGGTCGAGGGGAGGGATGTCTGGCTTTCCTCGCTGCTCAAAGAGGCGGAGGTACTGGTCAAGCCCGAGCCCCTGGAATCTACCCATCCACTATATATACTTTACACCTCCGGGACTACCGGCAAGCCCAAGGGCGTGATGCACAGCACAGGGGGTTACCTGGTTTACAACCACTCCGCGTATGAGTGGGTCTTCGATATAAAGGAGGAGTCGGTATACTGGTGCACTGCCGATGTCGGCTGGGTAACCGGACACAGCTCTATCGTATATGCACCTCTATCACACGGTGCAGCCATCGTTTTGTATGAAGGTGCTCCCGATTACCCCACAGTGGACAGATGGTGGGATATAGTAGAGAAATACGGCGTAAGCATCTTTTACACGTCACCCACAGCCGTGCGTCTGTTCATGCGCTACGGACCTGAAGGGCCTCAAAAACATGACCTCTCCAGCCTGGAACTTCTGGGCAGCGTCGGTGAGCCCATAAATCCGGAAGCCTGGCAGTGGTACTATAAATATATTGGCCGAGAGAGATGCCCCATTGTCGATACCTGGTGGCAGACGGAGACCGGGGGCATAATGATTTCGCCCACACCCGGCATCGAGCCCATACCTTTGAAACCGGGCTCGGCGACTTTCCCTCTCCCCGGAGTAGATGCCGTTGTGGTTGATTCCGAGGGCAAAGAGACCGCTCCCGGTCAAACCGGCTACCTCATAATCCGAAAACCCTGGCCTGGCTTGCTTCTCGACGTCTACGGTAATCCGGAGCGTTATAAGGAGTCTTACTGGTCACGCTTCCCCGGTTCCTACTATACTGGCGACTTCGCTATGCGTGACGAAGACGGTTACTTCTGGCTCCTGGGCCGGGCAGATGAGGTTCTCAAAGTGGCAGGACATCGAATCGGGACAGCGGAACTCGAGTCTGCTGCCATATCCCATCCTGCCGTAGCTGAAGCAGCGGTAGCCAGCAAGCCTGACCCTTTGAAGGGAGAGGCGATTGTCCTCTTCGTTACCCTGAAGAAAGATGTCCCACCTTCACCTGATTTGAGAAAGAAAATCGCGGACCATCTCAGACGCGTAATCGGACCTATCGCCACTCCCGATGAAGTCTACTTCGTGGAATCACTGCCCAAAACAAGGAGCGGCAAAATCATGCGCCGCGTCATCAAAGCAGTAGCCCAGGGTAAGAGCCTGGGTGACCTCACCACCATAGAGGATGAAACGTCTGTAGAGGAAGTGAAAAGGGCTTACGAAAGCCTGCGCAAGGTATCTGATTCTGACAAAGTCACTTAAAAATCTGGCAACCGGGCTGGTCGCTATTATATTATTTCTCAGCGGTTAGTTATGTAAACTACATCTGGGGTTTCGTCTCTTTTACCCAGATGCGGTACATCTTCTCACCTGCCTCTTCGAAGCACTGAAACCCCTTCACATCCACCTCTTCTATCTCCACATTATCCTTGCCACATAGTTCTATCGTCTGCTCAAGCCAGTTTATGAAATGAGGCCCGCCTCCGAAGTAAACCTTCCGCCATTTTTTGCCGCGTTCGTCTACCTTTTCCCTGACTCTATCTTCTTTTTCAACCAGCTCTTCGTGTGCCTTATCTTCCTCAACCACTCAAGTGTCTCCAATTCGCTATTCACATCATCTTGATTGCCTTCAATTTGCAGGCTTGCACACACTTGGCGCAGCCATGACACCATTTCGACGGGTTGATCTCCGGAGTCTCATAGGGGGCTTCCTGCTTGAGACTGCCATGTTCGCAGACCTGCGCAGCTACACATACCCCGCTGTCGCACTTCTCAGGACAGCACTTTTCATAATCTATCGCGGCTACTTTCTTGGGCATGGCTCTTACCCGTTCAGCTTATAGCCGTTTTCGACTCTCTCTCGGCGCAGCCTCCGCTCCCCTTCCTGCCCTCCTTGAATACCAAAGCCCCTACCGGGCAGACCTCGATACATTCGTCGCATACGTGACAGCCTGACTCAGCGATAGGCTTGTCCTCGAAGGTGGTGACCACCCTGTTGAAGCCTCGATGGGCAAAGCCTAACACACCGACGCCGAAGCGCTCCCGGCACGTCCACACGCACCGGCTGCAAAGGACACATTTATTGGGGTCGTAGGTGAAGTTAGGGCAGCTTGAGTCTATGGGCAGGTTGTGTATCAGCTTCCTGAAACGCTTGGTATTTAATTTCACGCCCAGAAGAGAGCAGAGCTTCTGCAGCTCGCAGGAACGGTTCTTGGTGCAGTGAGCGCAGTCCACGGGATGGCTGGCCAGAAGAAGTTCCAGAGCGGTACGAGCCAGACGCCTGGCTCTGGGGCCCTGTGTGTTGACCACCATGCCTTCGGCCACAGGCTCCGTGCAGGAAGTGACCGGCCCGTTTCGTCCTTCTATCTCCACAAAGCAGAGCCGGCAGCCGGCATAGGGTTCGGAAGCCTTGCGGATGGCGCACAGGTTCGGTATGTAAATACCGTTGTCCAGTGCAGCCCAGAGCACCTTCTGCCCTTCGGGGGCCTTTATCGCCTTGCCGTCTATGGTCAACGATACTGTCTTCATGGCTTCAATCTTTGGCTGGCGCCGGAACTTTCTCAGGAGGCGACAGCTTGATTACTGCGTTGTATTGCGGAGGACAGGCTGTCAGGCAAGTGCCGCATTTGACGCATTTCGCCTGGTCAATTACCTTGATCCGCTTCTTATCCGAGGAAATAGCCTCTACCGTACATGTGCCTACGCAGGCATCGCAGGAGCGCTCGCATTTCTCAGGCAGGATGTAATAAGCGATGAGGTCATGGCACATCAGCGCCGGGCAGCGTTTTTCCTCAATATGTGCCTTATATTCGTCACGGAAATAGCGCATCGTAGTCAATACGGGGTTGGGCGAAGTCTTGCCCAGACCGCAAAGCGAGCCTGCCTTCACATCCTCCGCAAGCTCCATCAGCGTGTCCAGGTCTCCCATTTGACCCCGTCCGCAGGTGAAATCCTCCAACATCGCCAGCATCTGCCTCGTCCCCAGGCGGCACATGGTGCACTTGCCACACGATTCCCTCTGGGTGAATTCCAGGAAATAGCGGGCTACCTCCACCATGCAATCGTCCTCATCCAGCACCACCATGCCGCCGGAGCCCATCATGGCTCCTACTTCCTTGAGGGAATCGAAGTCAATAGGCATATCCAGCGCTGACTCCGGCAGACAGCCGCCCGAAGGTCCCCCGATTTGCACTGCCTTAAAGCGCCTGCCCTTGGGTATCCCGCCCCCGACATCGAAGATAATCTGCCTTAACGTGGTCCCCATCGGGACTTCCGTCAGCCCTGTATTGACCACCTTGCCTGCCAGGGCAAAGACAGCGGTGCCTTTGCTTTTCTCAGTGCCGATGCTCGAGAACCATTCGGCTCCATTTCTGATTATGCGCGGCACATAGGCCAGGGTCTTAACGTTATTGATTACAGTCGGCTTACCATTAAGTCCCTTACTGGCGGGGAAAGGAGGGCGGTGATGCGGGAGCCCGGGCTTACCCTCCAGTGAGGCGATAAGGGCTGTCTCCTCCCCGCAAACGAAAGCGCCCGAACCCTGGAACGGTTTAATATCGAAGCTGAAGCTGCTGCCCAGGATGTTCTTACCCAGCAGCCCCAGGCTCTGAGCCTGGCTCAGCGCTATTTCCACTCTGTGCACTGCCAGAGGGTATTCTGCCCGGACGTATATATAGCCGTGTCGTGCCCCTATCGTATATGCAGCAATTAACAACCCCTCTATAACCGAGTGCGGGTCGCTTTCCAGAATAGCTCTGTCCATGAAAGCTCCGGGGTCTCCCTCATCAGCGTTACAGATAAGGAATTTGACCTTTCCCGGTGAGCTGCGGCAGACCTCCCACTTATGCGCCGCGGGGAAACCCGCCCCTCCCCGGCCCCTCAGCCCCGACTTTCTGACCTCCTCGATGATATCCTCGGGCTGCATCTGCAGCGCCTTCGCCAACGCCTCATAGCCGCCTTTGGCAATATAGTGCTGGATGTCCTCGGGGTCTATACGGCCTATGTTTTCCAACAGGATATACTTCTCGTGCTTGAATCGAGGGAGGTCGTAGATAGACGGAATAAGCTCGTTCTCCTCAAAAGCACCCAGTGCGAACTCGGGGGAAACATCCTCGCCGCGAATATAGTCTTTCACAAGGCGGCGGGCCTTCTCCGGAGTTATATAACCGTATACAATAGTGGGGTTACCGGGCTTCTTGATGATTACCAGAGGCTCGGCATAGCAGTGCCCCATGCACCCCACCTCCATCACCTGCACATCCTGCTGCTCCCCGCCCAACTCATCCTTTATCGCTTCGAGTACCTCCAGGGCACCGGCCGACCTGCCGCAGGTGGCCGCACTCACCATGATGACCGGCCTTTTACCGTCCCACAGCTCCTGCCATTTGGAAAGCGCATGTTCCTTAATATTCTGAAACGCTGCAGCAATATCTTGCGAAGTTGTCGTTGTCACTGTTCCTGTTTTTCCTTTTTCTCTTTCTCCATCTTGTATGCCAGGAGGATGCCGTCAACCCTGGTGGGGCTGACCCTGCCCTCCGCCTTTTTATCGATAACGTTCACCGGAGCCATAGCACAACAGCCCACGCAGGCTACGGTATCCAGGTCGTATTCGCGATCGCTGGTGGTCTCCCCCCTATCTATCTTTAGCCTCCTCTTCCAGGCATCGAGGAGAATGTACCCGCCCTTCATGTGGCAGGCGGTTCCCAGGCAGACTCTAATCGAGTGTTTGCCCGGCGGCTTGAGACGAAACTGGTTATAAAAGGTGACCACGCCGTAGACATCCACCTCAGGCAGTCTCAGATATTCGGCTGTTTCGAGCATCGCCTCTCTGGGGAGATAGCCAAGCTCATCCTGAACCTGCTGTAGTATCGGCACCAGGTTCTCTCTTTTTCTGTTGAACCTCTTGAGTACCTTCCCGGTTTTGCGGCGAATGTCCTCCTGTTCCTCGGGCGTATTCACTATCTTTGCATTCGAAATAGGAGGTTCGTTAGAAGCACCTTGCATTCCTGTTTAACCCCTGACAGTTTTATTTTCATCCGAACGCCTTTACATGGCTTCGTCTTCGGATTCCCCCACCTCTCTAGGCTTGATTATCTCCTTTGCCCTTTCGGCAAGCTCTTGAGGCACTAATATTCTTATCTCCCCCAGCCCATCCACTGTCAGTCCGAAGACCCTGCCCACGCTCTCATATTGCAGCACAACCGGTATCTCCTCGCACTCCAGATGAGACTTGATTACATTGGCTTCAAGCTCACCCTGAGCTATATGCACCACCACGAAATGTTTTCGCTTAGTCACCAAATACCTGCCCCCCGCTCAAGCTTTCTTCGCTTGAGCCATTCTCTTTCCCAACTCTAAGGCGTCCGTTAGTGCAGTTGGATGCTCTTTAATCTCGCCTCTAGTATCCACGCCCCTGACGAGGAGCTCATCGGCATACTCGACACCAATAGCTTCGAAAAAGTACCTCACAGTCAGAATCGCCCCTTCGAATAGCTTCTTCCCCCTGGTCGCTCCCACAGCGATGAACGCCCCCTTCCGTCCGCCATCAGGCAGGCTCTGCTTGAGTATATGCTTCCTCGCCCAGAGCGCCTGGCAGCGGTCTATGAGCGCCTTAGCCTGGGCACTGAGACCATAAAAGAACATAGGCGAGGCGATTATCACTGCGTCTGCCTCAAGCAGCTTGGGATATATCTCGTCCATATCGTCCCTTATCACGCATTTGCCATTCTTGAAGCAGCCCAGGTACTCCTTGCAGGGTGCTATCTTGAGCTTATCCACCACTATTTTCTCAACCTCTGCACCCTGGCTTCTAGCCCCCTTCAAAGCCTCATCCAGCAGCAAGTCGGTATTGCTTTTTACCCTCGGGCTTCCCATAATCCCCAGAACCTTCACTCGGCTCTCCATTTACCAAATCACAAACGTGACACAGACTCCCAATGTCATTATAAACTTTTCTGCTTCAACTGTCTTGTGTTGCGCTCTCCTCTGAGCTCTTCGAATAGCTTTACAAATTGCGACGCTACTTCCACAGAGGAATTGCGAAGGGCATACTCCTCAGCAGCAGCCAAATGCTCTCTAATACTTTCAGTATCATCGAATATAACCCTGAGTTTCTGCTCAATGTCTTGAAAGTCAGCGTACTTTATGACTTCCTCGCCTGAAAGGTCGAAGAAGTTACAATAGCCGGGTACCAGAACGGGGCGACCGGCGCCCAGACAGGTCATGACGCAAGTAGAAACACCGACCCCATCAATGCTCACCCTGCCGAAGTATATATAAGCATCGCTGGCATGAAGGTAAGCGTAAAGCTTGTCGTCTGTTATCATCTCTTCTTTGAGCATGAAAAACTCTGGCACAGGCTTTATTTCCGGAAAGGCGGTCTGGGTATGGTGGCTGAGGAGCAGGAAGAGCACGGGGTAATCCTTCGCTAACTTCTCAATAGTAGGGAGAAGCCCTACGTGAAAATAGACGCTGTCGGCTCCATAGGCAAACACAATCTTCTTGTCCAGGGGAAGTCCCAGCGATATACGCGCCTCCTCTTTATCTCCGTGCGCAGGGGGATGGCAGGGAAAAGGAATTACAGCGATTTTCTTCTCAGGCACTGCCTTTACCAGAAACTCCTTATACCGTTCATCGAAACAAACAACTCTATCCCAGTCGAACTTGTACCAGTTGGGGTCTTTAGGCAAACCCGTTTCGTGTACTACGTGTATGGTTTTCGCTTTCTTCTTGATCCGAGGGAATATACCCAGAAGCTCCGGCATAGGCATGATAGCCGCCATCTCCACCAGGAATATCTCATAATCTTCTGCCAGAAAGGGCTGCGGGTCAAAGAAAAAGCCGCTGCGTTCTCTCTCACCCCAGATATCCTGCACATAGCAGCGATGCACAAAAGGCTCATCCTGCTGATAAATCAAGGAGAGATCCATGCCGGCAGGGGCGAAGACTTTAACTTCGTGGCCCATTTGCAGCCAGGTCCGCCCCAGTGGCTCAGCGTGGGATGACTGGCCGGAATGCACATTCCACCTGGTCATCATGGCTATTTTCATGCTTAATCTATCTTGCAGTCATGATGCGGGAATGTCAAGGAGGCCTTTTTACCGGAGAATTCGTGGCTACTCAATAGATGCCGCATTTCCCGTTGATGCTCAGGGAAAGGAAGCCCTTGCCGGATGTAAAGACTTACCTAGAACTCTATTGAAGAGCTCGATAAACTGTTTAGCTATCTCAGAGCCGGAATTTTTTCTGGCATATTCTTCAGCCACCGCCAGGCTTTCCTTTACATACTCGGCATTATCGAATACATCCCGCAGCTTCTGCTCCAGGTCCTTGAGTCCATGATATTTGATAACTTCTTTACCGGCGAGGTCGAAGAAGTTACACTCGCCGGATACGAGCACAGGTCGCCCCGCTCCGAGACAGGTCGCAACACAAGAGGAAACCCCAACGCCTACACTGATTCTGCCATAGTATAAATAGGCATCGCAGGCATGTAGGTAGTTATAAAGCTTCTCTGTCGTAGGCATCTCGTCTCTTAACAGCAGAAACTCCGGCCGGGATTCCAGCTTCGTGGGATCGTGATGCGCCAGCAGTAATAGCATGGCCGGATAGTCTCCGGACAGGCTCTCCATCATAGGGAACAGTTCAACATGATTGAATAAAATGTTGAAACCGTAGGCCAATACAATCTTCTTGTCCAGAGGAAGGCCGAGATTAAGGCGCGCTTCTTTTTTACTTCCATGTAAAGGCGGATGACACGGGAACGGAATAATGACGATTTTCTCCTTGGGAAATGCCTGTGCCATAAATGCCCGGTAACGCTCATCGAAGCAGACAATGGCATCCCATTCAAATTTGTACCAGTCGGGGTCAGGGGGCAGTTCTATTTCATGGACCACGAGCACAGTCTTGGCCTTCTTCCTGATCTGAGGAAATATCTCCAGCATCTCGGGCATCGGCATTAGATACGCCATCTCCATCAGGAATATTTCGTAGTCCTCCTCCAGATACGGTTTCGGGTCGAAAAAGTAGTCTTTCCCCTCCCTTTGGCCCCAGACATCCTGAATAAAGCACCTGTGGACAAAAGGCTCGTCAGGACGGTACAGAAGATACGAGTCCAGCCCCTTGGGGGCAAATACCTTCAACTCGTGTCCCATCTCCAGCCAGGCGTGTCCCACGGGCTCGGCGTGGGACGATTGTCCCGAAAACATATTCCACCTGGTCATCATCCCTATCTTCATGCCTAATTCCCCTGCGGCTTCCTTGCCTGCCTTACCGCTTCGCAAACCGTGTTTATTTGCTCCTCGGTCAGACCCGACCCCGAAGGCAGGTACAAGCCTTTCTCCGCCAACTGCTCGCTGACCGGATAGTGTTCCCCTTCGAACAGCCCCATGTTCTTAAATGCCGGCTGCACATGCATAGGGATGAAAAAGGTCCTGGTGTCAACCCCCTTCTGACGCAGAAAAGCCATCAGGCCATCACGGCTCATGCCGAATTCCTTTTCAATCACAACGGAATACATCCAGTAAACATTCTTGGCCCACTTTTTCTCGACAGGCAGCGTTATCCCCGGCACACCCTTAAGCAACCGGTTGTAGATGCTGGCGTTCTTTCGCCTCATCTCCACTAAACGGTCTATATTCTCAAGCTGGGCCAATCCTATAGCTGCCTGGACATTAGTCATCCTGTAGTTGAATCCAAGCTCAGTGTGGAGAAATCGGCGTTCCCGGGAAAATGCCTGGTCTTTAAGCCTCCTGGCGCGGTCAGCCAGTTTCTCGTCACCGGTTACAATCATACCACCTTCTCCGGTGGTGATTATCTTATTGGCATAAAAGCTGAAACACCCTATATCGCCAATGCCGCCGACCATCTTGCCCTTGTACGTAGCGCCGTGAGCTTCAGCGGCATCCTCTACCACATAAAGTCGATGCTTCCTGGCAATATCCATTAACGGGTCCATATCGCAGGGGTGTCCGTAAATATGAACGGGCATTATCGCTTTAGTGCGAGGGGTTATCTTCCTCTCGATACGGGTAACATCCATGTTCCAGGTCTCCGGCTCCGAGTCGACCAGCACCGGTTTAGCGCCCGTATAGATGACTGAGAAAGCGCAGGCCGCCATGGTGAAGGTAGGAATTATAACCTCATCGCCCTTGCCGATACCCAGGGCAGCCAGGGCGAGGTGCAGGGCAGTAGTGCCGCTGGTAGTGGTTATTCCCTGCTTCGAGCCACAGTAGGCAGCAAACCCCTTCTCGAATTCGGCAATGTATTTACCTGCGGAGGAAATCCAGTTCGTTTTCAGACAATCGCCGACATACTCCGACTCCTTACCCGTAAGGAAAGGCTCACATACCGGTATCATCTATCTCCTTTCAAAGAGGAGGGTCCCATAGCTCCATTGCTTTGCCAGAGGGCCCTTCCACGTTGGCAGGAACTTGAATCCGTAGCGGCGGAACTCCTTCAGCCAGTAGCTGCGGCTATGTACATTTTTTCTAATCGTATCCTCCGGGTCTGTTCTGTAGGTTGTCCTCAAATACAGCCCACCGCCTGGCTGCATCACCCGCTTTATCTCACCCAGAACCTTATCGTAGTCCTCAAGACACTCAATAGTGCCGAGGAAAGTAACACAGTCGAAGTACCCGTCGGAAAACGGCAGTGCATCCTTGTTCAAGTCCACCTTGAATAAATGGTTACGGACATCTTCGGGCGCAGTCGACAGAGCATACTCGCTGACATCTACTCCCCATGCCTCAATTCCCTGCTCCCGGAAAGCCTTGACCATGAACCCCTTGGCGCAGCCTACGTCCAGAACCCTCTTAGGATTAAAACACTCCTTCATGCCGAGGCACACAAGTTGAAACAAAGGATAATGCTCATCCAGGCTATAGGCCTTGTAGAACCAGGGCTCTTTCTTGCCCCCGTCGAAAAAATCCCTGCCGAAGGTCTCTTCATCGCTCATTTATTATTCCCTCGCCCTGGCTATGGCCGTGACATTCCATTCATTCTCGTCCACTTTTCCTCTTAGATTGAGGAAAGGACAAAACTTCAGCAGCTCGAATCCGGCATCATCGAGGTAATGGGCTATCTCCTGCGGGAAGAAATATCTCACTACATGGGTTTCCTTAAACTCATTGAGGATTTTCCCGCCTTGCGTCACCAGCACATGGTAGTGACTTTTGCAGATATGGTGAAGTGCGTCCATCTCGGGGTGCACAGCCCTGATAACCCTGTTCTCCCCTGCTTCTATGACCTTAATTCGGTCCGAGGGCAAAATCCTCAGCACTGCCAGGCCATTCCAGAAGTCGAAGGTGAAGATGGAGCCGGGTTTGAGATGACGTTTGATGTTGACCAGGGCTTTCAGTATATCATCAGTCTCTGTAATATAGTTGAGGACAGCGAACATGCTGATGCAGGCATCGAATCTTTTCTTGAGGTCGAATTTGCGAATGTCCGCAGTTTGGAAGGTTAGGCCGGCGCCGCGCCCCCTGGATTTCTCCCTGGCCTTGCTTATCATAACCCGGGAAGCGTCGATACCGCTGACCTTGTAGCCCCTGCGGGCCAGCAGGATGGAATGCCCTCCCGTGCCGCAGCCGACATCCAATATGCTCTTGACAGGCTTTAGCGAGTAGGCCTTAAATATCCTCTCTATGAAGTCGCATTCTTTGTCATAGTCTTTGTCGCTGTAGAAAATGTCGTAATATTCGCCATACGTATCGAATACCTTTTGCACTTCGGAATCTCACCTTCTCTCGAGCAGCTCAAATAATTCCTCCTCCTCTTTGCCCCATATCCTCACCTTTTTGCCCTGTTGCGAAGACTGGTATACCCCGTAAGCCATCTGAACCGCCCTCAAACCGTCGAAGCCGTTGGGCAGAGGCTGTTTCGCGTTGCTTATAGCCTGTATGCAATCGTTGAACTCCAGAACATGCGACTGAGCCGGTACATCGCTGTAGTCGAAGACCTCCTGTTTGCCATCCTGTTTACCCAGGGTAGTGATGCATTTGGTGCCCCTGTTATCTACTCGGATATAGCCCTGGCTGCCATACACCTCCAGGTACATATATTCAGCCCATTCCGTCCAGGAGGAATGGATAAAAGCCAGTTTCCCTCCATCAAAAGTGAAAATACCCATGCCGTTGTCCTCTAAGGGGCTTATTTCCCAGTGCAGGGTTGAGACCTGGCCTACACATTCCCGCGCCTCGCCCATGAACCACCGGGCGATATCCAGCAGGTGGCAGCCATTATCTAGGAATGTCCCCCCACCCGACAGCTCGGCATCGGAAAACCACATTTTCGTCGGCCAACCCGCGTTGCCCACCCATCCTCTGAGGAATAAG
>Ga0172362_10003870_pt1 | contig 12952 bp, 8 predicted proteins | sample LakKivs1_kivu2a2_FD_114534 | JGI IMG/M metagenome (GOLD analysis project Ga0172362, IMG submission 114534) | Sediment microbial communities from Lake Kivu, Rwanda - Sediment s1_kivu2a2 | ecosystem: Environmental > Aquatic > Freshwater > Lake > Sediment | place: Rwanda: Western Province, Lake...
CTTGAGCTTGGGCCCGGCGATGAGCGAGTTGCAGGTGGTGCCGATGACCTCCCCCATCACGAGCGGCCCGTAGGCCCGGATAGCCCCCTCCAGACGCCGTTTCTCCTTGGACTCCAGGCACAGCCGCGCGTCCCTGGGCCACCCATCGCCGATGGGCTCGCCCTCGGCCCGGTCTGCTCCTTCGACAAAGCTGTTCACCACAGGCCGCCGGGCCGCGACTTCCCCGTGCAGGTCGCCAAGCAGCGAGAGTTCGTAGAACCGGAAGGAGGTATCGATTTCTCCCTGCGAGGCGGGTGTCGCCGGGTTGGCGGGGGCGCGGTCTGATGCGGTCATTGGCTGGGGCTCCTGCGGCTGACTGCCGGTTTTCGTGGCGTGCCTGACACGTGTGCACGCCGGACTGCAAGCATGTGATCTTCTGCCGGGCGATTGTGCGCAGCCGGCACGACGGAAGCCAAAATGCTATGCGGCGGAGGGATGGTCAAGCGAGCGGGAGACCCTCAGTGATATCCCCGGTTCTGCCGTCGACCATGGACCTGCCGGCAACTGCGCGCGCAGAAGGGATACTTCGTCCCTGACGGGACTCGGTCGTGCTTTCGGGCCAGCCCCGGCTACAGGTACCCGGTCCCTACGGGACGGAATGCCGCTCGCGGCTCTGGCTGACGACGGCCCGGCGAGCCCGTGCCATCAGCGACAGCTCGTCGCCGAGCCAACGCACCGTGTCTGTCCCTTCCTCCGAGCCTGTACGTCCGCTGCCAACCGTCCCGTGAGAACGGCGTATCTGTAACACGCAGTTCAGGCCCTCCACTGCAGAGCCCGGTCAGGGACGAACTACCTCGTACTCATTGCGGCCGACTCCTCGGCCGCGGTCGCCCGCCACGGCAGACTGGGGACCCATGGGCCCGATTTCTGCTCCTTTGCCGTGTGTTCCACTCAGAAGCTATTTTCCTGTGTTACCGGAGAGGTGCCTGAGCGGTTGAAAGGGGCGGTCTCGAAAACCGTTGAGCGGGGTTTCCTGCTCCCTGGGTTCGAATCCCAGCCTCTCCGCCACCTTTGATTGGGGAATGGGGATATCGGATTGCAGTTCCGGGGATCGGGGATTGCGGATCGCGGAATGCGGATTGCGGATTGTGGGAAGAGGAGTTCCTGACGTTTGGGCGGACGACGGTGCGGGAGCTCCCGTTTACGATCCGCAATCCGCGATCTCCGATCCGCAATAGGTTGCGGAGAGATGACCGAGTGGTCGAAGGTGCACGCCTGGAAAGCGTGTGTACCGCAAGGTACCCTGGGTTCGAACCCCAGTCTCTCCGCCAGTTCTCATTGCGGAGCGCGGGTCGTTGATCGCGGATTGGGGAAGAGGATTGCGGATCGCGGATCGGAGAAGAGCTGTCCGTGACATTTGGGCAGACGATCGCGCGGGAGTTCCCCTCTTGCGATCCGCAATCCGCGATCAACAATCCACAATTCCATCTCCCGGGAGGCGCATGACACCGGAACAGATGCGGGACAGGACAAAGGCATTCGCGCTCGCAGTGATCAAGTTCGTGCAGTCGCTGCCGAACGACAAGGTCTCGCGAGTCCTGGGCTACCAGCTCCTGAAGAGCGGCACGTCCACCGGCGCCAACTACCGGGCCGCGACCCGGGCGCAATCGAGGGCTGCGTTCGTAGCCAAGATGGCAATCGTTGAGGAAGAGGCGGATGAGACCGCCTACTGGCTTGAACTCCTGGTCGCTGCGGACATTGTCCCCAGATCATCGGTGGCAGGGCTCCTGCGCGAAGCCGACGAGGTCGTCGCCATTACGGTATCATCCATCAAAACAGCACGAGGCTATCACGTCCGGCACACATAGCACGTCAGGAGGCCCCGGCCCCCAAATCCGCAATCCGAAATCCGAAATCCGCGATCTACAATGCAAGGGGCCAGGCCCTGCGCAACTCGAGACTGCGAACCCCGCCAGGTCCGGAAGGAAGCAACGGTAAGCAATCACTCGGTGTGCCGCAGGTAAACTTGGCCCCCCTTCGTTGATTGCGGATCGGGCAGTGTGGATCGCGGATTCTGGTTCCCGCCCAGCGAACTGCTACTCAGGCGGACATCGGTCAGCGGACCTCTGACCTCGTTCCCCACTTCCCGCTCACTTCTTCGTCTCTGCCCCGGCCGAGTGCCGCTTGAACACCTCGTGGGCGTAGAGCCCGGCCGCGGACGCGCCGCCGTCAATGACGACAGTCTGGCCGGTGATACAGCCGGCGCCGGGCGAGGCGAGGAACAGCGCCGCCTTGGCCACTTCCTGCCCGGTCGCCAGCCGCCCCAGGGGGATTGTCTTGCAGCGCTCGGCCAGCCGCTCCGGGCCCCACAGCTCCTCCATCATCTCGTTCCACACCGGTCCGGGCATCAGTGCATTGGCCGTGATCTTGTGGTCGGCAAGCTCGACTGCCTGCACGCGTGTCAGACCCACGACAGCAGCTTTCACTGTGGCGTACGCCGTGAACCCGGCGTTGCCGAACATGCCTGCCACGCTGGACATGTTCAGGATCCGTCCGCCGCGCTTCTGCTCCACCATGCGCTGCGCCGCAGCCTGGCCGCAGTAGAATGTTCCGGAGACATGCACATCCAGAAACCGCCGCCACGTGGGATGCGACATGGTGAGAAACGGCTCCAGGGTCGACATGCCGGCGTTGGCCACCAGGATATCCACGCCGCCGAACGTGTCCACCGCAAACTTCACGAGCCGGGGCGCAAACGCCTCATCCGCAACGTCGCCCAGGCACGACTCACAGGTCCCGCCCGCGGAACGAATCTTCGCCGCCGCCTCTGCCGCGCGCTCCTTGTTGGTCCCGTGCACCACCACCTTGGCCCCGGCTGACGCATACTCTTCCGCAATCGCCCGTCCAATGCCTCGGGTGGAGCCGGTCACTATCGCCACCTTGCCGTCGAGGACGCCTGCCATTGTATCCCCCTCTCGGTTGCCCGTGCCGCTGGCGTAAGATACGTCGGGAAGGCGGTAGATCCAAAGATCCGAAGTGGGTGGATTCGGGCCTGGCACGGGTCCCCTGGCCTGTGCTGCCGGACATCCTGCCGTCTGCGCCTTCAGCTCCTTGCTCCCAGTTTGGGTCTTGGGATCCGACCTTCCGCATTGAGGCCCGGAACCCAAGCGGACTTCGGTCATCTGACATCGGACCTCGTCTTCTCTCCTCACTCCTCAATTCTCGATTCTCGATACTCACGCATCCCTCCCGGCGTATATTCCCCCGCAGATCACTCACCACTGCCACCGCGGACATCACATGGCCCAGCCCATCTGCCGCCGAATCACGATCACCCAGATCCCCTACCCTGGCTTCGCCAACCGCACCCCGGATATCCCGCCCTGGACTCCGGTCCCGGCCTGGCCATGCCGCTGGGTGAGCTGGCCGCGGGACTGGGAAGCGCCGCTGGTCGCCGCGTTCCGCTTGCGTGTCAAGCTCGCGCACCGGAGCGTGTTCCAGGCGCATGTCAGCGCGGATGAGCGGTACGAGCTGTTTGTCGACGGCCGGCGCGCAGGACGGGGCCCGGAACGCGGCGACCGCCACTGCTGGCATTACGAGACATACGAGTTCGCCCTTGCCCCGGGTGAGCATGTGCTGGTGGCCCGGGTGTGGCAGTTGGGCTCGGCCCGGCCCTGGGCCCAGGCATCGGTGTACCCGGGGTTCCTGTTCTCCCCGGACAGCGAGCAGTGGTGGGACGCGCTGGGCACCGGACGGGCTTCGTGGGAGGTCAAACGCATCGACGGGTACGGCTTCGAGCGGGCCGACCAGCAGGTCGGCCAGTCCATGGGGTGCGGCCCGGGGTTCGTGATCGACGCGGCGAAGTATCCGTGGGGCGTGGAATCAGGCGCCGGTGGCGGGTGGGCGGCTGTGGAGGCGCGCGACCCGGGCAACAACGGGTTCGTGCAGTACGCGGGAGCCGAGGTGCACCTGATGGCGCCTGCCGAACTGCCGGCCATGGGGGAGACACCCCTGGATCCGGCAGCCTGGCGCGTGCGCCACGTGGATTCGCCGCCGTCGAAGGACACTCGCACCGGCCCGGTGCGCGCCGCTGCGGACATGGTCGCCGAGCGCGAGGCCTGGCTCGGGTGGCTCAAGGGCGGCAGGCATACCGTGCCACGGAACTCCCGGCGACGGGTGATCGTGGATCTCGGCACCTACGTGTGCGCGTACCCGGCTGTGCAAGTGTCGGGCGGCGCAGGCGCGCGGCTGCGCGTACGCTGGGCTGAGGCGCTGACCGCGGAATCAGGCAGCGAGGACCCCAAGGGCAATCGGGACGAGATCGACGGCAGGCGGTTCGTAGGATTCGGCGACACGTTCCTGCCGGACGGCGGCCGGGGGCGGGTGTTCGAACCGCTCTGGTGGCGCGCCGGGCGTTACCTGGAGATAGTGGCGGAGACCGCCGGTACACCCCTTGCGCTCGAGGGCTTTGCGCTGGCTGGGACCGGATACCCGCTCGCGGACCTGGGCGCTGTCTCGACCGGGCGCACGGACCTGCGCGACATGCTCGCCTGCTGTCGCCGCACGCTGGCGATGTGCATGCACGAGACCTACATGGACTGCCCGTACTACGAGCAGCTCATGTACGTGGGCGATACCCGGCTGCAGGTGCTGCTCACGTACGTGCTCTCCGCCGATGAGCGCCTGCCAATGAAGGCGCTTGCCGCGTTCGAGCGCTCCCGCCTCAATCCGTCGCGACTGGTCACCGCCTCCGCGCCCTCGGGCAGCGGCTCGCTGATCCCGCCCTTTGCCCTGTGGTGGATCGCCATGGTGCATGATTTCATGATGTGGCGCGGGGACCGCGAGGTCGTGGCCTGGATGGCTCCCGGGGTGCGTGACGTCCTCGAGCGGTTCCTGGCCCGGCGCACCGCTGATGGTGTCGTGGAGAACCTTTCGGGATGGAATTTCGTGGACGGTGTCTCGCCGGCGCTCGGCAGCGCGCGCCCGGCCGGCGGCGGCATGGGCGTGAGCGGCCCGGTGAACTGGCAGGTGGTGATGGCGCTGCGCATGGCATCCGAGATCGAGTCCTGGCTGGGCGAGACTGAGCTTGCCTGCCGGTGGCAGCGGCTGGAGTCCGATCTCGCCCGGGCCGTGGAGAGCGTGTTCTGGTCAGGGGAACGGAGACTGCTTGCCGATGACCCGGCCCGGAGTTCGTTTTCGGAGCACACGCAGTGCCTGGCGCTGCTCTCAGGCGGGCTGTCCGGCGAACGCAGGGACGCTGTCGTGTCGGGTCTGTTCGGCGATCCGGGTCTGGCGCGCGCCTCCGCGTACTTCACGCACTACCTCTTCGAGGCCTGCGCCCTCGCCGGCCGGGGCGATGTGCTGTTCGAGCGCCTCGCGCCGTGGCTGGAGCTTGCGGCAAAGGGGTTCCGCACGACACCGGAGTACTTCGGGGTGACACGCTCCGACTGTCACGCGTGGAGCGCGCACCCGCTCTATCATTTCCTTGCCACCGTGCTGGGCGTCCGCCCGGCAGCGCCCGGGTTTGAGCAAGTCGCAGTCCGGCCGCTGCCCGGCCCCCTGCCGCGGATCTCGGGTACGGTTGCCCACCCGAGGGGCGTGGTGCGTGCCGAACTCGCGTTCGAGGGCGGTACGCTCACCGGGACCGTGCAGCTGCCTGAGGGTGTGTCAGGGTCGCTTCTGTGGCGCGGGAACATCACGCCGCTCGTGCCGGGCGCCCAGGCGGTGGCCGCGGGAACGCCGGACCGCTGAGCCGCGCGCTCCGAGGATCGACAGGATGACCATGGCCGCGACAACTTCCGGCGACACCCGCGACGCCATCGTGGTCGGCGCCGGCATCGGCGGCCTGACTGCCGCCGCGCTGCTGTCACGGGCCGGACTGCGCGTGTGCGTGGTCGAGCAGGCGTCGCAGGTCGGCGGCTGCCTTGCCTCCTTCGATCGCGGCGGCTTCCGCTTCGACACGTCCATCCACTGGCTCAACCAGTGCGCCCCGGGCGGTCTGGCCCGCAAGGTGCTGGATTTCATCGGCCCGGACTCCCCGCCGACTCGTCCCGCGCAGCGGATCCGGCGCATGAAAGGCGACTCGTTCGACTACCTGCTGACCTGCTGCCCGGACGATCTCCGCGACACGCTGATCCGGGACTACCCGGCCGAAGAGAAGGGCTTGCGCGCATTCTTCAGGGCCGCGCAGTCGGTGGGCCGCTCACTGGCCCGGTCCGCGGATCTGTTCAGGACCACCCACAGCATGGGGCTCGTCGAGCGAAGCCTGTTCGGGCTCAGGTCGTTGCCCTCCCTGCTGCCCCTGATCAGATACCTGCCCAGCTCGGCGGAGAAGGGGCTCGGACGGTTCTTTGCGGGACGGGATATGCACCGGGTCTTCTGCTCCGAGGAGAACCTGCTCTCGTGCCTTGTCCCGATCGGCTGGGCCTACACCGGCGACTACCAGCACCCCCCGGAGACCGGCGCCAGCGCGTTTCCCCAGTGGCTCGCCCGGGTGGTCGAGCGCTCCGGCGGCGAGGTGCTGCTGGGGTCGCGCGTGAGCCGGATACTGCTCGACCGCGGCCGGGTGTCCGGGGTGGCGGTGCGCACCGCTGCAGGAGAGCGGGATCTCGCGGCCGGGCTGGTGATGGCCGGGTGCGATGTCGAGAGCCTGTACCGCGGCCTGCTTCCCCCGGGCGCCGACCGCGGTCTCCTCGGCAAACTCGACCGGGCCCGGATCTACAAGTCGGCATTCACGATCCACCTCGGCTTGGACTGCAGCCCAGGACAGCTGAGTCTGGGCGAGGAGTCGGTGGTGCTCACCCGGGACGGTCTCTCGCGCGAAGAGCACAACAGGACTGATCCGCACACCATGCCGATCACGGTCCTCTGCCCCTCGCTCCGCAACCCGTCCATGGCGCCCCCGGGCAAGAGCACGCTGACCATCTTCGTGCCGGCTGCCTACGACCACGCCGGTTGCTGGCAGACAGGGCGCGCGACAGACGGCACGCGTGTGCGGGGTGAAGAATACCGGGCGTACAAGCAGCAGTTCGCCGGTATCCTCATCGGGCGTGTCGAGGCCGGGCTGGTCCCCGGTCTCCGCGGGTACATCGAGGTCCGCGAAGTCGCCACGCCGATCACCTACCAGCGCTACACCGGCAACCGCCTGGGCTCCATGATGGGGTTTCTGCCGTGCGCGCAGAACATGCGCGCCAGGGTCGCGCGCTATCGCACATCCGTGCCCGGCCTGTTCGTGTGCGGTCAGTGGGCGGAATGCGGCGGCGGCGTGCCGAGTGCCATGCGCGCGGCCGCGAACGCCTGTCTGCTCGCGCTCGAGGACACGGTGCCCGGCTTCTGCAGCGCGCTCAAGGATGTCGCGGACGGAAGGCGGAGCCCGGTCGATGCGCGCGAGGGCTGGGAGCGCTCCCGTCCCCTGCACCCCGGGCCGCAGGATGTCGCCCTGTAAGAGGGACGAAGCCCCAACCACGGAGGCCATATATGTCCTTCGTGGTGGATCTCTCCACTTCTGTCCGCGTTCATCCGCGCATTCCGCGTCATCCGCGTTCGCTTCTACCCCCTGACAGTCAGGATCGCCCTGCTGCCTGTGAACGCCGGATCCACAGGCTGGCACCCGCCCGCCGCGATCTCGAACTCGCCGGGTTCCACGAACGGCCGCCCCTGGTCGTCGTAGGCCGCCAGCTGCTCCGGAAGCAGTCGGAAACGGACGGTCTCTGTCTGGCCGGGCTTGAGGTCCACGCGCTCGAAGCCCTCCAGGTGGAGCCGGGGCACGCGCACGGACGCTTCGATATCGCGCACGTAGAGCTGCACCACTTCATCGCCGGCGCGCGCGCCGGTGTTGGTGACCGTGACACTCGCCTGCACGGCCTGCCCCGGGCCAACCGTCTTCTTCGAGAGCCTGAGCGGGCCGTAGCGGAAGTTCGTGTAGCTCAGGCCGAAGCCGAAGCGGAAGAGCGGCTCCTGCTCCATGAACCGGTAGGTGCGTCCGGCCATGGCGTACTCCTCGAATGCCGGGAGCTGATCGGCTGACTTGACAACAGTCACAGGCAGGCGGCCGGCCGGGTTCACCCGGCCAAAGAGCACGTCCGCCACCCCGTGCCCGCCCTCCTCGCCCGGATACCACGCGTACAGCACCGCGTCGGCAAGCTCCGCGGCCTCCGGGATCGCCAGCGCGCAGCCCGCGGTCAGGACAAGCACCACGGGCTTGCCGCACTCCCGGAGCTTCCGCAGGTACTCCACCTGGTGCGGCGGCAGGCCGATCTCCTCCCGATCGCCCAGGTGCTTCGACGCGATCGCGTCGCCCTCCTCCCCCTCGACAAGCCCGGTGATCCCCAGCACCACCACGGTCGCGTCGGCGTCACGCGCGCACCCGGTGCTCCAGTCCAGCGGGTTGTCGTTCGGACGGTCGGGCAGCACCCCGGGGCGATACTCGACGGTGACCGGGTGGTCCACGGCGGCGGCGATGCCTTCGAGGATCGTGATCATGGGGCTGCTGATCCCGTAGTAGTTGCCCAGGAGCGCGTCGACACTGGCCGCCGACGGGCCGGTGACGAACAGCCGCTTGAGGTCCCTGGCCAGCGGCAGCACGCCGTTGTTCTTGAGCAGCACGACGGACCTGGCGGCAGCCTCGCGCGCGAGTTTCCGGTGGGCCGGGCAGTCGACCACGCGCTGCGGCGTGCGGGCGTACGGCACCATCCGCTGCGGGTCGAACATGCCCAACCGCAGACGCGTGCGCAGGAGACGCGCCAGCGCCCGGTCGATCTCCGTCTCGCTGACCAGCCCCTTCTTCACCGCCTCGGTCAGGTACGCGTACGTGCCGCCGCACTCCAGGTCGCAGCCGGTCCGCACGGCGATGGCCGCGGCTTCCGCCGGACCCGGAGCGACCTTGTGGGTGGCGAAGATGTCGTGGACCGCGCCGCAATCGGACACCACGTGGCCGTCGAAGCGCCACTGGTCGCGCAGGATCCGGCTGAGCAGTTCCGGGCTGGCGCAGCACGCTTCGCCGTTGGTGCGGTTATACGCGCCCATGACACTCTCCACCCCGGCGGCCACGAGCATGCGGAACGCCCGCAGGTAGGTCTCGTGCAGGTCGCGGGCGCTCACCCGGGCGTCGAACTGGTGACGGTCTTTCTCCGGGCCGCTGTGCACCGCGTAGTGCTTGGCGCACGCCGCCGCTTTCAGGTACCGGCGGTCGCCGCCCTGCAGGCCCTTGACAAACGCGGAGCCGAGCGTGCCGGTGAGGAACGGGTCCTCGCCCCAGGTCTCCTGCCCCCGTCCCCAGCGCGGGTCCCGGAACAGGTTGACATTCGGGCTCCAGAAGGTCAGGCCCCGGTACTGGCCCGGCGCGCCCTCGCGCATGGCCGCGTGGTACTTGGCCCGGGCCTCGTCGCCGATCGCGCTCGCCACGCGCTCCACCAGTCCCGTGTCGAACGTGGCCGCCATGCCGATCGCCTGCGGGAACACGGTCGCGCGCCCGGCCCGGGCCACGCCGTGCAGTCCCTCGCTCCACCATCCGTAGGCCGGGATCCCCAGCCGCTCAATCGCCGGCGCCCGGTTCATCATCTGCGACACCTTCTCCTCGAGGGTCATCTCCGCGATCGTCTTCGCGATACGCTCCCCGGCAGGAAGCGTGTGGTCATGCAGCGCGCGGCGTTTCCCGGCCATGGTATCCTCCGTCAAAGGGCTGCCTCGGGCACGCGGGCAAAATAAGTGAGAGGAAGGAGCCCGGATCAACCACGGAGTACCTGGCGCGGCAGAGCCGCAACCAAAGGGCAGAAGCTTTCACCGCAGAGAACGCAGAGGGCGCAGAGAGAAGCAGACGTTGATGTATGAGGGCCTGCCATTGTCTGTCCCGGCGATCTCTGCGGTGAATCAGGCGGTCAGGTCCCCGGTGAACATGGCGTACCGGGAAGATCTTGTTTCCGCAGCAACAATTGAGAACCGAGTAGTACGGAGGTCGCGGAGAGGAGATCTGGGGTCAAGCTCCGGACCCATACTCCGGGTCCTCCGTGGTCTCCGTGGTTACGCCCCTGCCCTTTGCCCGTCCAGCGCCCGATGCATATTTGCCCCGGCGCCGCTCCACACGCGGCGCACGGAAGGGCCGCTGTGAAGGGCAGTGCAGTCAGGGTCGACGGCGTCACCAGGCGCTTCGGCGCGTTCACCGCGGTCTCCGATGTCAGCCTCGAGATACGGGCCGGCGAGTTCTTCTCACTGCTCGGACCGTCCGGGTGCGGCAAGACCACCCTGCTTCGCATGATCGCCGGGCTGGAGCATCCGGACACGGGCCGGGTGTTCCTCGACGGCCGTGATGTCACGGCGGTGCCGCCCAACAAGCGTCCGGTCAACACGGTCTTCCAGAGCTACGCGCTGTTTCCCCACCTCACCGTATTCGAGAACGTCGCCTTCTCCCTGCGGCTGCGCCATGCGCCCGAGTCCGAGGTGCGGCGCACGGTGGAGGAGTACCTGGGCCTGGTGAAACTGCTCGACCAGGCCGCCAAGCTCCCGGCGCTGCTCTCCGGCGGGCAGAAGCAGCGCGTGGCCATTGCCCGGGCGCTGGTCAACCAGCCGGGTGTGCTGCTGCTGGATGAGCCCCTGTCGGCGCTGGACGCCAAGCTGCGGCAGCACATGCTGATCGAGCTTGACGCGATCCACGACGAGGTGGGGATCACGTTCATCTATGTCACGCACGACCAGGAGGAGGCGATCAGTGTCTCCGACCGGCTGGCGGTGATGAACGAGGGGGTGGTGCAGCAGGTCGGCACGCCGTCGCAGGTGTACGAGAGCCCGGCCAACCTGTTCGTGGCCCAGTTCATCGGCGAGAGCAACCTGCTGCGCGGACGGGTGAGCGGGGTGCAGGACGGGTTTGCGGCGGTGGACGTGGCCGGGCTGGGCGCGGTGACGGTCGAGCGCGACAAGCCGCTGGCCGGGGGCGACCGGGTGACGGTCACTATCCGCCCGGAGAAGATCCGTATCGGACGCGAGCGCCCGGAAGGACTCAAGCCCGGCTGCAACGTGCTGCAGGGCGTGGTGGACGAAGTTATCTACACCGGGTTCCAGAGCAAGTATTTCGTGCGCGTGGGCGCCGAGACGCTGCTGCGGGTGTTCCGGCAGCACGTGACCTACGCGGCCGAGGGCCCGGCCCTGGCCTGGCGCGAGCAGGCGTTCCTGTGGTGGGACCCGGAGGACGGGTACGTGGTGGAGGTGGAACGGTGAAACGCGGCCACGGCGCGCTGTACGCCGGTCCGGTGACCGTCTGGCTCACGGTCTTCTTCATCGCCCCCCTGCTGGTGATCCTGGCCTACAGCTTCATGACCCGGGGCGTGCACGGCGGGGTGCGGCTGCCGCTGGCCCTCGACGCCTACGCGGCGCTTGCCAACCGGGTGTTCGTGAAGGTGACCGTGTCGACGCTGATGATAGCGCTGGCCACCACCGGGCTCACGCTGGCCCTCTCGCTGCCCACCGCGTACTTCATCGCGCGCAGCCGCCGGCGCGAGGCCCTGCTGCTGCTCGTGATCATCCCGTTCTGGACCAACTTCCTCATCCGCATCTACGCCTGGATCGCGATCCTGGGCAACAACGGCTTCCTCAACACGCTGCTGCTGCACACCGGGATCACGTCCGAGCACGTGCAGTTCCTGTACCGCCGTTCGGCGGTGATCCTGGTGCTGGTCTACACCGAGCTGCCGTTTGCGATCCTGCCGCTCTACGCGACCATCGAGAAGTTCGACTTCACGCTGCTCGAGGCGGCGCGCGACCTGGGCGCGGGCAAGGCCCAGGCGCACCTGCGCGTGCTCCTGCCCAACATCCGCTCCGGCATCACCACGGCCGTGCTCTTCACGTTCATCCCGGCCTTCGGCGCCTACGCGGTGCCGCAGCTCGTGGGCGGGACCGACTCCATGATGCTGGGCACGATTGTGGCGCGGGAGCTGACGGTGACGCGCAACTGGCCGCTGGCGTCGTCGATCTCCATGGTGCTGACGGTGCTCACGACCGCGGGCGTGGTGCTGTTCGTGCGGGCCAACCGCAGCGCGACCGAGCAGGCCCGCCAGGCCGCCATGGCGCAGCGGGCGGAGGCGCTGGGCGCATGAGGACCCGTCACTGGTTCTCCGGATGGTTCTTCGGCCTCACCATGCTCTTCTTCTACGCGCCGCTGGCGGTGTTGGTGCTGTTCTCGTTTAACGCCTCGCGCGCCATGGCATGGGAGGGCTTCTCGCTGCGCTGGTACGTGGAGCTCTTCTGCCGCTCGCGGATGCTCTGGCACTCGGTGGGCAACAGCGTGGTGATCGCGCTCTCGTCGGCCGCCGTGGCCACCGCGCTCGGCACGCTCGGCGCCGTGGGCCTGTACTGGTACCATTTCCGCTTCAAGCGCTACGTCCAGATCGCCACCTTCCTGCCCCTGATCCTGCCCGAGATTATCATGGGCGTGTCGCTGCTCGTGTTCTTCGCCGGCATCGGCGTGCCGCTGAGCCTCCTGACCGTGTTCATCGCGCATGTCTCGTTCACCGTGCCGTTCGTGCTGCTGCTGGTGATGGCCCGGCTGGAGGAGTTCGACTACTCGATTATCGAAGCGGCCTACGACCTGGGCGCGCGGGAGTGGGACGCGCTGGCGCGGGTGATCGTGCCGATCGCCATGCCCGGTATCGTGGCCGGATTCCTGGTGGCGGTGACGCTCTCGCTGGAGGATTTCGTGGTGACCTTCTTCGTGGCCGGCCCGGGCTCCTCCACGATACCGCTCCACGTCTACTCGATGATCCGTTTCGGCGTGTCGCCTGTGATCAACGCGCTGTCGGTGATCCTGATCGCGGGCACTATCGTGCTGGCCTTTTCCACGCGCAATGTCTATCGCTATATTGTAGGCAAATGACCGGCGGAACCACCACGGAGACCATGGGTGGCAGCACAGCGTCCGGACGGCGTCGGGGCTCCGGACGCGCCTCGCGGCCTTCGCGATCTTCGTGGTGAAGCCCCCGCCGCTTCA
>Ga0172362_10003873_pt1 | contig 12944 bp, 6 predicted proteins | sample LakKivs1_kivu2a2_FD_114534 | JGI IMG/M metagenome (GOLD analysis project Ga0172362, IMG submission 114534) | Sediment microbial communities from Lake Kivu, Rwanda - Sediment s1_kivu2a2 | ecosystem: Environmental > Aquatic > Freshwater > Lake > Sediment | place: Rwanda: Western Province, Lake...
CTCCCGGCAATCGTCTGGTCGGTCGTCCTCGTGCCGGTCGTCTTTTTCGCGTTCTGGCCTTTCCTCTGGGCCCAGCCCCTTGTCGCCCTCGGCAAATACTTCGGCGAGAAGTTCGCGTTCGTCGTCTCCGCCTACGCGGCAATGGGCATCGACCTCAACGCCGCCGGCGACGTCGCCCACCGCATGATCCGCCGGACCGACGTAACGGCCCTCTACTTCGGAAGGGTCTACACCTCGGTCCCGTGGCACTATTCCTTAGTGATGACGGCGATCACCACGCCGCTCTCGATGTTCGCGGCCGCCGCCGCGGGGCTGGCGTCCTTTCGCCGCGCGAATGGGACGCTCCGCCTCCTCGTCTTCCTCGCGGCCAACATCCTCTTCTGGCTCTTGGCCTTCGCGATCGGCCTCGTCCGCGCCTACGACGGCGTGAGGCTCTTCTCTGTCATCTTCCCCTTTATTGCAGTCCTCGCCGGCATCGGCGTTGATTTCCTCTGGCAGTGCCTTTCCAAGAGCCTCGCGGGCAAGATGACCGCCGCGCTGGCCACGGGCCTGCTGCTTCTATGTATGTGTTGCGCGTTCTTCGAGTACGAGCCGTTCGGCCTCTCTCACTATAACCTTCTTGTCGGAGGCCTCCCCGGCGCCGTCCAAGAGGGCCTGCCCGTCACCTACTGGGGCGAGACCGTCTCGGACCCCATCACGAACTACGTCAATTCCACCGCGCCCGAGCTGGCCGCGGTTGCCGCCTTCCCCATGGATACCCTCTACGTGGAGAACATGCGGTGGTTCGGCCTCATCCGCGGCGACCTTCAATACGTCGCCGTGAGCGACGACTGGGATTACCTCATCATCGCCAACCGCGGCGACGCCCTCGCCGAACGCGAGGATATCCGCGCGCTGACGGATTCCGCCGTTGTCACAACGTACGTGCGAGGAGTGCCCGCCGCATGGCTCGTCGAAAAGAAAAGGTAGGTCCGCCTTCGCGCGCCGAAACGCCCCAGAGCGCCGTCGGCTCGGGGAGCCTCGTCGCCAAGGCCGCCGCGCCCCTTTTCATCGTCTTCGCCGTGCTCGCACTCGGCGTCTCATACGTGTCGAAGCCCGCCTACGTCTTCGACGAGACCTATTACTTCCAGTTCGCCACCGGCGTTCGCAACTGGCTCGCCTCCCCCTCCTTCGACTCCGAAACGCTAGGCAAGGTCTTCTACGAGGGCAACTACCACCCGCCGCTGCCGCTCTATGTAATGGCCCTCACGGGAAGGCTCTTCCAGGGCAACCTCCAGGACTTCCTCTTCGCCGTGAGGCTCGCGACCGTCCTCCAATTCGCCGCGCTCGCGCTCATTATGTATCTTTTCGTCAAACGCGAAGCGGGGACGCTTGCCGGCGCGCTCGCGTGCGCGCTCACGGTATTGTCCCCGCGCCTCTTCGCGCATTCCCTGATGGCAACCTACGATGTCCCGATGGCGCTTTACTGGGTCGCTGCGACATTTGCCTTCTACAGGGGCATGACCTCCCGCGCGTGGGCGGTTCTATCTGGCGTCCTGTTCGGCCTCGCGCTTCTGACCAAGGAAAACGCCCTTCTCCTGCCCCTTGCGCTCTGGCCCTGGGGTCTCTACTTCCACCGCGGCAAGAGCCTCCCGGCTATCCTTTCCATGCTTCTGGTCGGCCCCGTCGTTTTTTACGCCGGATGGCCGTGGCTCTGGGCGCATCCTCTTGCCAACACCATCCGCTACCTCGCCGACAAACTCCAGCCCGGCGCCGCCGGTGCAGTCGCCGCTGCCGGCGGGATCCAGGCCTCCTGGCGCCATATAATCCCCACGCTCTACTTCGGCAAGGCCTCCCCCTCCGGCGTCCCCTGGCATTACCCGTTTTTGATGACCCTTCTCACGATGCCCGTGGCGGCGCTTCTCGGCTCGGCCGCGTCGTTTTCGCGCGAAGCCCGGCAGGGCAGGGGGCCGCTTTATGGCCTTCTCTGGTGGTCGGTCCTCGTGCAACTTGTTGTCTTCGCCTTCTTCATGAAGCCCTACGACGGCGTGCGCCTCTTCCTTCCGGTCCTGCCGCTTGTCGCCGCTGCCGCCGGCCTTGGCCTTGCCTGGTTTGTCGCCAGAGGTAAACGCGCCGCAATCCTCGTCGCCGCGCTTCTTGTTCTTTCCCCCGGCGTCGATTTTCTCCTCTATGAGCCCTATGGTATGAGTTACTACACGCCCCTTGTCGGCGGCCTGCCCGGCGCGGAAAAACTCGGCATGGAAGTCACCTACTACGGCGAGGCGGTTACGCCCGCGGAGTTTGCCGCCATAAATGCCCGTGCCGCCGAGGGGCAGTCGGTCGCCTACGCGCCCATGTTCAAAAACATCCCCTGGCGGATGCCCGTCGAATACGTGAAATACGGCTACCTCAAACTCGGCCTTGTGCCCGCCGCGCCCTCCGGCGATTGGGACTACCTCATCTTCGTCAACCGCGGGGGCAATATCACCGACGCCGACAAATTGCTCCTTGAACAAGGCGCCGTCATCGGCGAAAATCGCCTCCTCGGCGTCACGTTGTCCCAAACCCTCGCCAGACGCCGCGAGCGGCAATCGGAGGTGAACTGATGCACTTGGGATACGTTGAACTCGGGCGTTTCCGCGTCGATGCCATCGACGGCGGCGCCGTCTGGATGGACGGCGGCGGCATCTTCGGCGTCGTCCCCAAGACGCTCTGGTGCGAGGTCCTCCCACCCGACGACCAGAACCGCGTCCGCCTTTCGTTTTTCTCGATTCTCGTCCGCGCGGACAAACTCACCCTCGTCATCGAGGCCGGCTCGGCCGCCCACGAGCCCCCCAAGGTCCGCGAGGCCCACAACGCCGACGACAGCCGCCTCGTCGAAACGCTCACCTCCCTGGGCGTCTCCCCGGAGGATGTCGATTACTTCGTGCCGTCGCACCTTCACTTCGACCACGCCGGCGGTGCCTCGACCCCCGACGGAAGGGCGCTCACCTTCCCCAACGCCACCTACGTCCTGCAGAAGGCCGAGTTGGACGAGGCCCGAAACCCCCGCCCCATAAATAAAAACGCCTACCTCCCCGGCGACATCGTGCCCCTTTCCCTCGCGCGCTTGAGGGTCGTGAACGGCGCCGCCGAGATCGCCCCCGGCATAACCGTCGAACGCACCGGCGGCCACTCCGTCGGCCACCAGGTCATAAGGGTCGGCGCTAAGCCCGATGAATCCGTCGTCTTCTGCGGTGACATCGTCCCCATGAGCCAACACATAAGCCCCCGTTGGATGTGCGCCTTCGACATCAACCCCGTCGACACCTTCAACGTCAAGGTCGATATCCTCAACCGCGCCGCCGCCGACGGCACCATCATCGCCCCGGGCCACGGCGGCCATGCGCCGCTTCTCACCGTCGAGCGTAACGACAGGGGCCGCTATGTCGCCCACCGCCTCCCCTCCATCAAGCCCCTCGACTGGAAGGATGAGGGCCGCAAATAGGAAGCGGCCCGCCTCTCGACGGGCCGCTTCCTCAATCGAGCCGCCGTCTTGCCTATTTCGAGAACGCGATCTCCGGCGTCACGATGTCCTCAACCGCCTTCGGGTCCCCCTTGGCCGGGCCGTACCAGACGCTCCCGCCGAAGGTCGTGATGAATATCTTCCCCGGGTCGAGCGGGTCCGGTATGACTCTGTGCCCCCACTTGAAATTGAACCCCCTGATGCGCGTCCAGGTCTTCCCCCTGTCGTCCGAGCGGTACGCGGACGATTCGAACCCGCACGCGTAGAGCACATCCGAATCGCGCGGGTCGATCGTGACGTCGTAGATGTGCTGGTCCACGGACAGGACGTTTTTCCACGTGCGTCCACCGTTTGTCGAGAGGAATATGCCGCCCCCCTGGTCGCTCTCTTCGATCTTCCGGCCCCACGCGGCAAGGTACAGCCGCTGCGGGTCATCCGGCGCGATGGCGAGGCCGTTGGGCGCGTTGCAGCCGGCCGGAAGCGCTACCTTCTTCCAGTTCTCGGCGCCGTCGTCGCTCGCGTATATCGCCCCATCGTCCTCGTTTCCTATGCTGCCGTCGTCGCTTCTTCGCGCAATGACAAGATAGAGCCTTCCGTCTCGGTCCATCGCCAGCCGCCACGCGAAGGGTTTCACCACGCGGATGCCGCTATTCTTGAGCGCCCACGACTTGCCCCCGTCGCTCGACTTCCACACGCCCGTGCCGAAACCCGTCGCGTAGAGCACCCGCGCCTCGGCGGGGCTCTTGGGATCCATAATGACGTGCGTGATCGGCGTCTCGTCCATCCCCACGTTTGAGGGCGTCCAAGTGCGCCCGCCGTCGCTCGTGATGCATACGCCGCCCGTCTGCGCGGGCACGCTCGGTTGCGACGCGTCGCCCGCGGGCGCTCCGCCGAACCTGAAACCGCCCGTACGCCACATCTTCGTGCGGGGCAGGTCGTGCGGCCCCGACATCGCCGCCCACCCGCGCCCCTTCACCTCCGGGTCAAAGGCCATCCAGTACGTCGTGTTGACCCATCGGCCCGGCACTGCTCCCCTCGTGACGCTCTGCCAACTCGTCCCGCGGTCCTCGCTCATCATGAGGCCGATGTCCGTGTACGATATGAACATCCTGTTCTGGTCGAACGGGTCGAAGTGCACCCCGTAGCAGGTCGTAACGTCCAGCCCCGCCGTCGACCATTCGGCGCCGGGGACCTTCCTGCTGTATACCTCGACCCACGTCTTGCCGCCGTCGGTCGTCCGAACCGTCCGGCCGAGATCCGTCGAATAGCACAGGTCCGCGTTGTCCTGCGCAACCGTGATTTGCGTCGGCGCCTCCCCCCAGTCCGATCCGAACCTCTGTGTCAGCCACGCCTGCGTGAAGTTCTCCCCGGGGGTCTCGTTTATGTCCTTCCACACGAGGCTCCAGGTCTTTCCCCCGTCCGTTGTCTTCGCCGCGCCCTCGGCGCTTCCTTCCTCCACCTCGAATCCCTGGTAAGACAGGTACACCACGTCCGGGTTCGACAGGCAAGCTGCGATGGCCTTGAGTTGTGGCGGCCTTGCCGCACCGGGTTTGCCCTTCGCAAAGAAGTCCGCGTCCGCCTTCTCCCAGGTCACCCCGAGGTCGCGCGTCACGAACACCCCTACTGGTGGCGACTGCGCCCCGCCGGCCGGCGCGCCGCGAAACCTTCGAAACGAAAACCCCGACAGTCCGTACACGACCGGGGTCCCGTCCTTGCCCCAGCCGAGGGTCATGTCGTTGAACCTCTGCACCCCCTCGGGGCCGCCCCCGTGCGTCCAGTTGCCGCCCTTCCGGACGCTTACGGAATTCCCGCCCAATACGTAGATCGTGCGCTCGTCCGCCGGCGACTTGGGGTCGACGAATATCCTCCTGACCCCTCCCGCCAGCGTCCCGGCCTTGCTCCAGGTCTTCCCCCAATCCGTCGACACCGCCAGCCACGCCTCTTGCCCGTTGGCCATGGCCGCGTAGAGTTTCTTCGAGTCGCCCGGTTCCACAGCCAGCGCCGCAATATATTCCTGCGTGCCGTCCTTGGTGATGATCTCCTCTTCGCCGTGGTCGCCCGAGATGAGCACCCTTTCCACGTTGGACGAATCGGGGAAAACGAGGCTCCAGGTCTTGCCCCTGTCGGCGCTCCTCATGAGCCCGAGCCGCATCGAGTAGATGATGTCGGCGTCGTTCGGATCGCACACGAAAAACCTGCTCACCGTGCGTCCGTTGAACATCCTCCACGAATCGCCCCCGTCAAGCGATATGTACGCGCCCGTCATGTCGCAGTTGACGAGAACGACCTTCGGATCGACCGGGCTTATGGTGGGGTTGTACATCGCCCCGCCGCCTCCCGGGCCGATCACCGTCCACGAATCGAACCTCGCCGCCTCAAACGGCGAGGTCGGCGCGAGGACTTTACTCGTCTCGGCTTCGGCGGCCCACGTCGCCGCCACGGCCAGAAGCGCCAACGCGGCGGCCGCCGCCATGCCAACACCCGTCTTCATTCCACGCCTCATCATGCCGCTCCTTTTCGTAAGAGAAATTCGCAGACGCATCCGCAGGTCGTTCGCTTTTCAATGAACCCTCATCACCGGCGTCGCGATGTCTTCCTTCGCATCGGGGTCCCCCGCCGCGGGTCCGCGCCAGATGCTGCCGCCGAACGTCGAGACGTACACCATCTTCCTGTTGTGCGCGTCGCTCGTCACCCTGTGGCCCCACTTGAAGTTGAACCCCTTCATGCGCCTCCACGTTCTGCCGCCGTTCGTCGAACGCCACGCCGTCGATTCGAACCCCGTCGCGTAGATGACCTTGGGATCCTTCCCGTCGACCGTAACGTCGTAAATGTGCTGGTCGCGCGAGAGGATATTCCGCCAGGTCGCGCCCGCGTCAGTCGAGAGCCACACGCCCCCGTCCACGTCGCCGGCCTTGTTGAACCGCCCCCACGCCGCGAGGTACATTCGACGAGGGTCGCTCGCGTCTATCGCAAGCCCGTTGGGCCCGTTTACGCCGTCGGGGAGTCTCATGCGCTTCCAACTCTCCGCGCCGTTTGTCGACCTGTAGAGCGCCCCGTCGTACCTGTTCCCGTAAGTGCCGTCGTCGCTTCGCCGCGCGACCACGAGGTACAAAACGCCCTTCCCGTCCAGGACAAGCCGCCATGCAAAAGGTTCCTTCCGCGGGAGCCCCTTGTTCTTCAGTTTCCACGATCTCCCGCCGTCGACCGATTTCCATACTCCCGTGCCGAATCCCGCAACGTAGAGCGTGCGCCTCTCTACCGGGCTCTTCGGATCAAGCACGATATGCGTCGGCGCCGTCTCGGGCATTCCCCTTGTCGAACGCCTCCACGTCCTGCCGCCGTCCTCGCTCGCGCAGACGCCGCCGTTGTAGTGCGCCACGCCGCTGCGCCGCCACATCTTGGGCCTCGGCAGGTCGTGTACCCCCGTCATCACCGCCCACGCCCGCCCCCTTGCCTTCGGGTCGAACACCATCCAATACGTCGTATTGGTCCACGGCCGCGGCACGCCCTTCGCGGTAACGCTCTTCCACGAAACCCCGCCGTCCTCGCTCATCATCAGGCCGATGTCCGTGTACGAGATGAAGATCCGCTTCCTGTCAAACGGGTCCGCGTGCACCCCGTAGCAGGTAAGCACGTCCAGTCCCGCCGTCGTCCACGCCCCGCCGCGCGCCCTCTTCGAATACATCCCTCGCCACGTCCTGCCGCCGTTGGTCGTGCGCATCGTCCTGCCGTCGTCCGTCGTGAAACATATCTCCGGCTTGCCCGGCGCGACACCGAGGTACCTCGGCGCGTCGCCCCACAGGGGGCCAAACCGCTCGGAGAGCCACGCATCCTTCATGTTGGGCGCGCTCTTCTTGTCCGTCTCGCGTTCCTTGAGTACTATCTTCCAAGTGCGCCCGCCGTCGGTCGTCTTCGCTGTGCCGAAGGTTAACGCCCTGCCGCGCCCGATCCGCAGTTTGTTGAATCCGATATATGCGACCCCGCCCTGCGTGATGCACGCCGCCACCCCGCGGATATTGGGATCGACCGGGGCCGGATTCGCCTGGCGCGCGAGGTCCGCCGTCGCGTTTGTCCAGGTGCGCCCGCCGTTGCGGCTCACGTGGATGCCGCCGCTGAGTTTCCTGCCCCTCCAACGCGCCCTCGATACCGCGTACATGACGGGCCTCTCGGCTCCCCGGACGAATCCCGCCGACGCGTCGATAAAACGTTCAACGCCCCTGGCCGGCGGGTGGTGGACCCACTTACCGTCCTCGAGCGTGCTCGCGGATGTCCTTGCCATGACGTACACCGTGCGGTTGCCCTTGGCGGACTTTGGGTCCACGTATATCTTGAGGGCCCCGTCGGGAAGTACTCCCGCCCTCTTCCACTTCCTGCCCCAGTCCTTCGACACGAAGAACCCCGTTCCTTTCCGCCCCGCAATCGCCGCGTACAGGACCTTCGAATCCGCCGGATCGATCGCCAGCGCCGCGACCGTCTCCGTCGAACCGTCCCTCGTAATCACTCGCTCGTGCGCGTGGTCGTCGGCGTATGTGACCCTTCTTACGTTGGAAGGAGCGGGGTGAACGAGGTTCCAGGTTCTCCCCGAGTCCGTACTCCGCCAGAGCCCAAGCGTCTTGGCGTAGATGACGTTGGGGTCGACCGGGTCGAAGACGAAAAACTGCACGACGCCCCGCAGGTTGAACATCCGCCACGACTCGCCCCCGTCTTCGCTGATGTACGCCCCCGTCATGTCGCAGCGCACGAGCACCTTCTTCCAGTCGTGCGGGCTTATCGTGGGGATGTACTGCGCCCCGCCTCCTCCCGGCCCTATCACCTTCCACGCCTCAAGCCTCTTCGCCGCCGCGGGCGCCCCCGGCCCCGCCGCGAAAAGCGCCGTCGCGCACGTCGCCGCCAAAACGCCCATTACGAGCCACAAATCGGCCTGCGCCGCATACGCAAGGATAACCTGCGTTTCTCCCATCACTCGCCCTTTCTACTCAAAAGTCTTTCAGGCTCCCCAACCCTCTTCCCACCGGTCGTAGGAAACTATCGGCGTCGCGATGTCTTCCTCCGCCTCGGCGTCGCCTTCGGCCGGCCCGTACCACACGCTTCCCCCGAATGTCGTCACGAATATGTGCCCCGTGTCCCTCGGATCTATGATCACGCGTTTTGCCTGCTTGAAGTTGTAGCCCTTCAAGCGCCGCCACGTGGCGCCCCCGTCGGTCGACCTCCACACCGAGGACGACATCGTCCCGGCGTAGAGGATGCTGGGGTTGACCGGATCGATCGTGACGTCATACACGTGCTGCTGTTTCGAAAAGATTCTCTTCCACGTCGCGCCCGCGTCTGTCGAGAGGAATATCCCGCCGTCCACGTCCCCGTTGGGATCGTAACGCCCCCACGCCGCGACGTAGAGGCGTACGTCGTCCTCCGGGTCCACGGTTATTCCGAAAGGCCCGTTCACCCCCCGCGGCAGCTTCACCTCCCGCCAACTCCCGGCGCCGTCGGTCGACCGGTAAATCGCTCCGTCGCCCCCGTTGCCGAAACCGCCGTCGTAACTCCTGCGCGCGACCACAAGATAAAGCGTCCCCTTCCCGTCGCGCGCCAGCCGCCACGCGAAAGGCTCCTTCCCCGCGAGCCCCTTGTTCTTGAGCGACCACGATTTCCCACCGTCGGTGGATTTCCAGACGCCTGTGCCGAGGCCCGCCACGTACAGGACCCGCGCGTCGACGGGGCTATCCGGGTCGACGAGTATATGCGTCGCGGCCGTCTCACGCATCCCCTCTGTCGAGCGCCGCCACGTCCGCCCGCCGTCATCGCTGCGACAGACGCCGCCGTTGTACTGCGCTACGCCGCCGCGCCGCCACATCTTCGCAAACGGCAGGTCGTGTACGCCGCTCATCACCGCCCACACGCGCCCCTTGACCTTCGGGTCGAACGCCATCCAATAAGTCGTATTCACCCACGCATTCGGCACGCCCTCGGCCGTGCCGCTTTTCCAGCTCTTGCCCCCGTCCTCGCTCACGAACGCGCCGATGTCCGTGTAATCGATCCACACGCGGTTCGGTTCGAATGGGTCCCAGTGGACGCCGTAGCAGGTTGTCATGTCGAGCCCCGTCGTCGTCCACCCGCCGCCCTTGGCCAGCTTCGAATAGACTCCGACCCAGGTCTTCCCGCCGTCCGTCGTCCGCATCGTGCGCCCGAAGTCCGTCGCAAACGCGATGTCCGGGTCCGTCGCCGCGACGTCGATGTTGAAAGGGTTCTCCCCCCACTCCGGGCCGAAGCGTTCGTTCATCCAAGCGTCCTTCATGCCCGGCCCCGGCGTCTGTGACGTGTCTTTCCAGACGAGTTCCCACGTTGCCCCGTCGTCGCCTGTCTTGGCCACCCCCATGAAGAGCGGCAGTTTCCCGCGCTCCGGGTTCGTCACCTTGTACGAGACGTAAGCAATCTCCGGCCGCCTCGGCGAGCACGCCACCGTCCGGTACTGGAGATGTTCCGAAAGGCCTTCGAATTGCGACGCGATCCCCCCGTCGCACCTCTCCCACGCGGCGCCCCCGTCGCGCGAGACGAATACCCCCGCAACGCTGTCCTCGCGCCCGCGCCAGTCGCGCCCCGAAACGGCGTACATGACCGGCCCGCCGCCGTCTGAAAAGCCCGCCGCCACCTCGTTGAACGCCGTCACGCCCTCGGGGGGCTTGTGCCGCGTCCACCGCCCGCCCTCCCGGACCGCTATGGAATTCGTCCCTGCAACGTATATGGTGCGTGCCCCCGGGGGCGTCCCCGGGTCCACGAATATCCTCGTGCCGCCGCCGGGGAGTTCCCTCTCCTTCTTCCAGGCCCTGCCCCAATCTGTCGACACGCAGAACACTACCCTGCCCGCCGCGGACATCGCCGCGTAGAGCGTCTTCGAATCGGCGGGATCAACCGTCAGAGCCTCGACCGACTCGTCCGAGCCGTCCTTCGTGATGATTCTTTCCCACGCGTGGTCGCTTATCGCCGCGATCTTAACGACGTTTGAAGGGCTCGGGTGCACGAGCTCCCACGTCCTCCCGCCGTCGGCGCTCCTGTAGAGGGCCGTCGTCTTCGCGTAAACGACGTTGGCCTCCACCGGGTCGAGCGCGAAAAACCCTATCGCCCCGTGCAGGTTGAACATCCGCCACGACTCCCCGCCGTCTTCGCTGACGAATCCCTGGCTCATGTCGCTCGCCGCGAAGACCTTCCGCGCGTCGTGCGGACTTATTGCCGGATGGAATTGCGCGCCTCCCCCTCCGGGGCCGATGACGATCCATTTGTCGAACCTCTTTGCGGCCGCCGGCGCGGCGGGCTGCTGCCCCGTAGCGAACGTGCCCAGGTTCAGAAGGATAACCACCGTCAGCGCGGCCATACAGAAGGCCGCCGCCGCGTTCGGGCAGGCAAACGCGACCGGTATGTTCATCGCTTTTTCCTTCTCCTTTTCGGGGCGCATTCGGCCTCGCGTCCAATATAGAGATGGGCCCCCGCGCGTCAATCGCCCGGGAGCCCACAGTCGGACAGCGTTGGACCGGCGGTCTTGGCCGCCTGCTATGGCCTACCTCGTGCTACGTAGCGAAGTTTACCCGCCTGGGTGGGCTTGCCCGCCCTAGCGGGCGCTACTTCGCAGAGTAGCATCGGATGCCGCTTCCAGCGCCGCGTACGCGCCGATGTCGGCGTGCTTGCGCGCCTTCCCCTCGATATCTCGCCCGGGCAGCTGCGACTCGTCTCCCCATCCTGAGAACAGTTTCGACCCCGCCTTCGGATGAAAGTCCGGCCTGTCGGGGTTGAGCCGCCACCGGCTGCCCTCGATGATGACCCACGGTTCCATGTTGAACTTGACGAACTCCGCCGCCGCCATGTCGCGGGTCACGTTCATGAGTGAACGGTTCTTCTCATCGAGATTGACGGCAAGGGCGAGCAGGCTCTCGTCCATGCCGTTGTAATCCGTCGTCCGCAGCACGTTCCAGCCCGAGTCCAGTCTATAGATGCTCGTGTTCATCGCTTCGAGCGTTGTTCCCTCGTCGTTGAGAAAAATGTTGTTGCGGATGACGTTGCCCCAACTCCCGTTGCCCAAAAGCATCCCCGAGCGCTCCGGGTTGTTCATGATGACGGTGTTGTTCCGGATGACGTTTCCGTGGCAGCCGAAAAAGGGAAGCGCCTCCGGGCCCGTGACGTCTTTGCCCGCCTGAGGCCCCGGGTCCACCGCCGTCGTATCGAACGAATTCGCGTTGTCCCACTCCGCTATCCCCGTCGTGTAGTTCTCGTACACGAGGTTGTTCTGAATGAGCGAGTCCTGGAGCGCCGCGAAGTTGAACGACCCGCCGCCGTTCTTCCCGTTGCCGTAAATGACGTTGTCCTCGATTATGAAATTGAGGCCCCGCCCATCCGGAAAGTTGTTCTCGCCGAAATTCTCCGTCGCGAGTTTGATGAGCCCCAGCGCCCACTGTTTAGTCTGCTGCTCTGGCCCGTACGCCGCGAGTTTGTCGTTCCTCAACAGTTCCTCCATCGATGCGTCCGGGTCGAGGTTGCACTGCAGCCCGCTTGAGAAGCTCGAAAAGAAGACGTTCCTCCGGATGCAGTAGTTGTCGCTGCCGTCCGAAACGTACGCGCTGTGCTCCTGGCACGACAGCGCAAAACAGTTGTCCTGCATGAGCACCGTGTGGCTGTCCGTCGAATGCAGCCCCCACGACCTGTGGTTGTGGGAGAAGTTCCCGACTATCGCGATGTGGTGCGCCATCTTGCCCGTCGGCCCGAAGCTCCCGTCGATGAATATCCCCGCCCGCGCCCCCGCCGGAGCCATCCCCGGACCGGTCGCCCCCGCGATGTTGAATCCCTCCAGTATCGCGTGGTGCGCGCTCTGAAACATGACCGTCCAGTTCCTGTCCTTCCCCTCCGCGGGCCGGTCGATCGTGACTTCGCCGGGTTTCCCCAGCGCCTTGAAATGGATGTACTTCCCGTCCCCCGCGTCCGTCTTGTCGCCTATGGCAAACCCCGCGTACGTCCCCGGCATGACCGCCACGAGGTCGCCGCCGCGCGCCGCGTCCGCCGCCTCCTGCATCGTTGCGTAAACCGCCGCCACCGGGTATTCCTGCGGCGCGGGACTGGACCTGCCGGCCAGGTCAATCGCCGCCACGCTTATCGTCTTCGGCGCGTCCTCGGCCTTTCCGACGACGATCACCCGCTCGTATTTCGCTTGGACGACGAAATTCTTCGCGACCCACTCGTCTGAATCCTGCGTCTTGTAGAAAACCGTCGGCGCCGGCGCCGCCAAAAGCATCCCCGATGCCGCGAAAACCGCCACCAGCGCAAAAGCCCCCATCCGCCACGCGTTGTTCATTTCCTTTCTCCTCAATCTCTTACGTTGATCGTCACACGGCGGAAATCCCGCCCGCCGCGGGCCTATTGTCCATATGCCGCCTCAGGTGTCACTATGTCTTCAACGGCTTTCGGGTCCCCCGCCGCCGGGCCC
>Ga0172362_10003876_pt1 | contig 12938 bp, 5 predicted proteins | sample LakKivs1_kivu2a2_FD_114534 | JGI IMG/M metagenome (GOLD analysis project Ga0172362, IMG submission 114534) | Sediment microbial communities from Lake Kivu, Rwanda - Sediment s1_kivu2a2 | ecosystem: Environmental > Aquatic > Freshwater > Lake > Sediment | place: Rwanda: Western Province, Lake...
CCAGCCCTCTTTTGCCGATGCAGGACGATTGATAATACTGATTGGAGAGCAAGTCAAGAGACCTTATAATAGCCCGGAGCAGGTTGATGGGGATGATACGAGTCTATATCGACATAGACGGAGTCCTGTTAAGGAACGGCAGAGGAGGGCCGGAACTCATACCAAGATTCTCCAGGGTCATTGGATATCTAAAGAAGAACTTTGACTGCTATTGGCTCACAACCCACGTGCGATCCGGCGTCGGCAGCGCCGGGGCCATGAAAAAGCTCATGCCTATCTTGAAAAAGGCCCGCATGGACCCTGGCATTCTGGATGGCATTAGTTCCACCGACTGGCAGACGCTCAAGACAGAAGCCATCGATTTTGCTCTGCCCTTCATATGGCTCGAGGACAGTCCCTTGATCGCGGAGCGCCGGATTTGCGAAGAGAGAGGATGCCTCGATAGCATCGTGTTGGTCGACTGGGGAAGAAGAACCTCAAGGCTGACCGTTTGGCGCCTCGGGCGCGCCCGACGGAAGGTTTTACGACGTTTTCCAGATCGTTCGTAGAACGAGTTTCTCCTTAGCGCATCTTCTGATTTGGCCACTTGGCCCAATTGCGGCCCAGACCTGAGGATACTCGTCTGCAAGCCCAATAACGGCATCGGTTTGGTTTTCAGCTCCCTCGGCGGCCATATCCAAAGGCCGAGCGTCTACTCAGCTAATACGGTCAATCAGGATGACCATAAAGGAGGTCGCCGCTTCGACTATATTAGGTGGACCTAAGCGTGAAAATATCACTAAATTTCTATTGGAACAGATACATCTGTTTGTATAATAGAGCCGTCAGGGAGACATGGGAATTTTGGTTGAAGGGCCCCTTTTCATACTTCTCGAACCGCGGCAGGAAGGTGAAGTTCGCATAAATTAGGAGGTCACGGTGTTCAGATGGAATTGACCAGTAAGAACATCGGAGACGTCTTTGGGGCCCATAGTGATAAACCGGTACTGGGGCTCCAGGCCATTGGGCGTGGTCTAGTAGAGGAATTCAAGAGCATTAGGCTGATCGGTGAAATAGAGCGCCCCGATGGAGAAGGTTCCTACGAATCACTAAGGGAATGCCTGAAACTCGCGTCCTGGGATTCCCCGCAAGTATGTCTATCTATTGGTGAAACGGACAGAAATATCCGGGCGACTCTGTCCCTTTTCTTTGTGTGGGCAGGCATCATGCATTACGGGGAGGAACAGGGTCATGAGTTCTGGCCCCACTTGTTCAATGAGATTGGCCTAGAAAGGACACAGGCTCGGGCACAGTCCTGTGGCGAGTTGTTCTTGAAGTGCCTGAGGGAAAACTCCCTGGAGACATTCTCCACACTGAAAGAAGGTCATGTTTACCTGTCACGTATTCTGTTGCACGGACTGATCCCTGAGCGCCATATTGACAGGTTCATGAACGATGTGATCCTGGAACGGCTGAATCGGCCACATGGCCTGTATGAGACAGGAGTATCCATTGTCGAGAATTGGAGAGAAGGGATCAGCGGGAACTTCCCCAGGCCGATAGAAAGGTTTTTAGATCATGGCCGGCCCGTCAACGCCGATCTGGCTGAGCGTATCCTTCAGATGGCCAAGAGATGGGATGAAGACGATCCAGCCTATTGGTGGCAGTGGGGCATTCCACAATACATGGTTGATTCGTTCCGCAGATGCGAGAGCAAGAAGAAGGTTCAAGTCACCCATAGGTCCCGGCGCGTACGCACGGGCGCAAACCCGGTTGTCGCCTTCGATCCCACTAGGGACGCCGAGCCGATTCTCGCTGTCCCATCGCAGAATCTCGAAGGATATAGCGGCGCGGAACTCTGGTATCGACCCCTCGACCCGCATTCCGATGAGATAAGAAAGCAAGTCGAGTTAGATTTCGTTCATCGCTCTGGCGATAATGAAGACCTTAGCTTGCCGATGAACATCCCTATTGGGCCATCCACCTGCTGGAATCTCCGTTTAGCCAACCGGAGTTTTCAGATCGACTATGTCTTTCCCGAGGCGGCCGGCAGCAGCGCCCCGATTTTTATCATCGGTCCTACGGGAAGGTTCATTACTCTCGGGGCGGCAGAGATGCTCCCTGAGGAGGTTGGGGTCATCTATCCGGCTGAAGCGTCTTTGGATATTGCCGGCGCGACTCTCCTATGCGATCCCTCGCCTTTGGCCGGAAGGTGGCGAGAATGGAAGTATTGTTACTTTTCGTTGGGTGAGAAGGGAACCATCAGGTACGAGGGGCCAGACACATCCTTCGGCTGGAACACAAAGATAGAGATCGATATTGAGCGTTACGATCATTCAGAAATGACGCCAAGGCTTTTATCATCTGACATGGCGCCAGCATGGATGAAGACAACCGATCAGGTTACGATCGTCTTCAACACGAGGGACCTCAGACTATTATTTTCTGATCAATCATACTCATTGTGGAAGCGGGCGATCGGCCGGCTAAAGCGTTTGGATCTGCAACAGGACAAGGCACACGATAAGCCGTTCAGGCTATCTCCTGTTCGTCAGATTGATTCCGGCCGTGTTTTCGACCTACCAGAAATTGCCGATATAGTTCCGGGAGTCTACGAAATCCGCTTACAAGGAGCGTTAGGGATCGACGATTCGGTCATACCTTTCATCTATCTCCCTGTGAAAGCATGTTACAGGGACTTCGCCACGCCCGAAGACCGTGTCGCCAGGGGCTTCTCCCTGGAATTATCTGAATCAATAGATTTGCAGGCGATTGAGAATACCGAGATTTCGTCAACGTTTTCTGGCCGAACGATTAACGTCGGTCTAAAGGAAGAATGCGCGGACGCGTATTGTGCGCTCAGAGCGTTCCAGGATACAGCTCGCCCCACGATATTTTTGTTAGAGCGGAGCGAGGTCCGGTGGGTCAGGCATAGTGAAACCGGTCCTATCGGTTGGCGGACCTGGAGATCTATGCCTGAGATCATGCCGATCCAAAGGTTGGATGAGATATGTGACTCAAGGGCGATCATCGAATTGCCCTGGAACAACGATGAATTCGGGGAAAGCCAGGTTGTTCCAGAAAAACCGAATCTTGTCCTCTTTGCCAAGAAGGATGGCGACGAACATGGCTTTCCCGTCATGTCCTCCAAGGCCTCTCGTTATCTTCCCAGAAGCCGAAATATTTGGCTTATTGAACTCGCGAAGTTCGCCGATCATTTCGACGACCTAGCAGATTACAGGTCGGCTGATATCGTGCTAGATCGTCCTTTTAAGTCCGCTGGCCAAATCCCATTATTCAACTTCTTGAAATTCCCCGATTACCGAGGCTTTGCCCTCAAGCGTGATGACTGTGAAGATGCAAAAGAGAAACTGACGTTCAATTGGATCCCTCAAGAAAACGAGCCTCAGAAGAATCGATTCGTGAGATTGTCGCCAGTAGGAAGGCCGGCGGAGATTGCCCGTATCCGACTCGAAGACAATAAGAACCCCCCGCTTGAGATTTTGCTCGAGCCCCTGGATGCCATTGAAACCTGGAGCTCTCAGATCGAATTCATTCAAGGGCGTTTCATGGTCAGCCAACAATGTAAGGACCCCGGGACGCCGAAGGCTATATGGGTCAGAGGCCCTGTGGGCTGGCATGACTGGCTGGAGCTTCCGGACATGACGCCCGATCAGTACCCTAATCATTTCCAGCAGATGGAATACGCTAAGGACATGCCCGATTTCGCCCGATTCCCGTTATCGGGCTACCTGGCATCCTTTTGTTTGGACTGGGGCCAGGAACCAGGCGCAATGTTAAGGAGCCTTGTAGGAGCTGACATTATCGATGCAGCGGTTCCCTTCGCCCCCGGTCATGTCTGGGAGGTCAGGACTTCGAAGGGAGCAAGGATAACCCTCAAGATCGCCCCTCCAGAAATATCGCGCGGAGAGAGGGCTTTTCCGTTCGGAATACGGACTCCGACTACCTGGGGGACGCTCCAACTGGGCAGCCGGGTGAGATTCGAAGTGCAGGAAGACCATCCCTATATCGGAGACAGGGGAACTGTCTGGGTTTTAAGCCAGGAAGCAATAAACCTTAAACCCTCGATGAGTTCGAAGTGGGGAGGGAACCTAGATATCAATTATTGGATCAAGGACACAATCGACGACGGTGAATCAGGCGTATTTCATCCCCTCCTCCCGCTTGACGTTATTTGGGATGAGTGCCCTGTTCTCCCGCTCCTCGACCAAGTTCCATTGTACGACAAGATCTCCATACCGAAGGACGGGGTGTCGGCTGCCCGTCATGAGATCCAGCCGGAAGTCGAAAAAGCGATGGAGCTTGTAGGTCGTTGGATAACGTGGATACAGACCTGCGATCTGAATCCACTGCTAAAGAGAGCTTTCCAGGGCAGAGCGCAGGGCGACAAAGTCGATTTGCTTAGCGCTGTCTGCGCTTGGATAGTTAGGCTCCAAGCGCACCGATACGAAAGGTCGATCGCAAGGCACAGAGATCCCAACGAGAGCCCCCTTCGCCATGTCCGGGTTCTACACGACGAGTCTTTAGAATACGTCAAAACCTATCTGCCTCGGGCTTTTCTGAGAGATCTCATTCTGAGCGATTTGATCATCGCTTGGTATTGGAATAAGAAATATAGTTCTTGACGAGGGATCACCTATGCATTCTGGAGAAGCGGCCTAGGCTAGCATGGAAAGCCGAACGATAGACCCATTTGTCGCATCGCGGCAGATTCGTGAGAATTATCTCCGGTATCTGGTCACAACATTCGGCCTCAAGGACGAGTCGTTAGCGGAGCAATTCCGGGCAAAAGCGAAAGAAGCAAAAGGGCTGTTCCAGGGGCCTCTGCTTGAAGCCACTCCCAAATATTCGGTAGGCAAAACCCTCCATGAGCTGGTTTCAGAGGAGGGGAACTTTCTCACGCGAGAGTTCCTCGATTTTGTGCGGGATGGCAGAGGGTCTCAGCCTCCTGCCTCTCTGGGACTAAACCGGTCTCTTTACCTTCACCAAGAACAGGCACTACGCCGTGTCGTTAAGGATGATCGCAATATCGTCGTCGCAACGGGAACTGGTTCCGGAAAGACGGAGTGCTTCTTATTGCCGATCATCGATCACCTTTTACGGGAACGCGCCTCTGGGACTTTGGGCCCCGGGGTCCGGGCATTGCTCATTTATCCCATGAATGCCCTGGCGAATGACCAGGTATTTAGGCTTAGGAGTCTATTGCCTCCCGAGACAGGTGTGACTTTCGGCCGATACACGGGCCAGACAAAACACGGCTATTTGGAGGGCTTGGATACGTTCAGGGCGGAGAACAATAATATGCCGCCCCAAGCGAACGAGTTGTTCTGCAGAGAGCAAATTCTTGGTTTCGGCCCACCTGAAAGATTCCTGCATTTTAAAAAGAACATGACTTTCTTAGGGCCACCCCATATTCTGTTGACCAACTTCGCGATGCTGGAATATCTGTTGATGCGGCCTCTTGATTCGCCTCTTTTTGATGAGCCCAATAGTTCAACGTGGAAGTTCTTAGTCCTTGACGAGGCTCATGTTTACTCAGGCGCTTTGGGCACGGAGATCGGATACCTCCTGAGAAGGCTCAAGGATAGGGTATGCCGGTCCAGGCAAGGGATCCTGCGGTGCATTGCCACGAGCGCGACTATGGGCGCAGCGAGCGCCGAGGCACGTAAGACATTGGCCGCCTCATTCTCAGACCTTTTCGGAGAGCGCTTCCTTGACGAGGACGTCATTACGGGGCGGATCGTGTCGAGCGACACCCTCTTTGAAAATAGGGTGACTTGGGGCTCAGGATCATTGGAGTTCTATTCTGAGTTGCTCGATGTCGTAGAGGTACCGGCCGATTCGAAGGAGGATCTTATTAGCCGGGCTCAAAAACTGATCGATCGACGGCAGAAGACGGAGTATTCGATAGGTTGGCCGGATCTCGAATCTTTCAATTACGCGATTGAGCGTGCTGCCAACGCGAGCGACATCCAAGCGGCCGTTTCTGCCTTCCTGTATGAATTGCTGATCGGAGATAACCTGCTCAGAAGCCTCCTTAAGCGCCTTGAGAGAGGCCCTTTGAACATCTCAGTGGGGCTTAAGAGCTTATCTGATGGCGCGGAAGCAGGTCCCTCAAGGATCAAATTGATTGAGGAGGGCCTCCCCCTGCTTGTCAGCCTTGCGTCTCGGGCGGCCAAAGACGAGAAGAGTCCTCCGCTGCTGGCTGCACGCTACCATTTTTTTGTTAAAAGCCTCGAGGGATTATCGGTATGCTTCGCTCGCGAAGATGGCCGCGGTGATGCCAAGCCGATGCTCTTGATAGGTAGGCAGCAGAACATTATAGACGCTCCTGGCGGCCCGGCCGTCGGATTCGAGATCCGAGCTTGTGGCCGATGCGGCCAGCCCTATCTTCATGGTTATCTCTCAGATAGCGGTCGGTTCATCTCCTATCCAAGGCGAATGCGCTTGGACGAGGAGATGAAGCACGAAATCTACTTGGCGATTAATCTTAAAGAGATCACGGATACTTCCGAAGACGAAGAAGCGCTCAGGGAAGAGAAACCCACGGCCTCCGAAGAATTAGAGGATAATGGGGAATTAGGGCCACGACCTCCAACCTCTCGCAGCTCGCTCGAGAAGCCCCGATATATGTGTTCCAGGTGTGGATTCCTCGCGGATGACGGAACAATTCAATGCCCTTATTGTCGAGACCATAACTCAAGATCTACGCGGGATTGGATAGAGGTGCGCCGAGTCTATTCCGAGAGGGGCGGAACAATCAAGACGTGTCCGGCATGTGGCGCCCAGAAGCACTTCGGGGGTTCTATTTTCAGGGCGTTTTCGCCCGGAGATGACGCGGCGGGAGCAGTTCTCGGGCAAACCCTCATGGGCAATATCCCTCCCAGCGCTGAGGCTCCTCAGATCATTCCTTTGAGAGCTAGCGAAGGAGGCGGCAGATTCGGCCAAGTCTCTGAAAGCATAATGTCAAAGCCTGCCCTTGTCGGCAAACGCCGCCTTCTTGCCTTTAGCGATTCCAGACAGGATGCAGCGTTTTTTGCGACCTATATAAATCGAACTGCCAATCAAATCCTACATCGCCAACTGATCTATGCGGCACTGAAAAAGCTCTCTGCCGAGAATCCCGAAACGAAAGCCTTTGGTTGCAGCGAACTCGTCAATCCCCTGGTGGCACAAGCACAAAAGGCCGGCCTTTTCGGGCCAGGCGCCTCTGAGCTGGCCAAAAAGGCAGACGCCTCCAAATGGCTTACTGCCGAACTCTCTGGCATTCAAAGACGTTTCAGTTTGGAGGGAGTCGGCTTGTTAGGCTGGGAGCTCAGGTATCGCGAACAGCTTCAGTCGTTCCTCGGCCCTTATGAAGACGACCTTCGCAAAGACTTTGGGCTTACGGCTACCCAGTTCTTGGAGCTGCTCGAGATATTCCTTGGGGAACTTAGAAGACAGAATGTTCTTCAGCCAATAGGGGATACAAACAACCGAGATCTGTATTTCTGGCCGAGGAACCGACCCTACTCTATCCGAAAAGATACGGTGAACGCCGCGCTTTCGATCGCAGCCTGGATCCCCCAGAACGGGGCGAACAGCCGGTCGGACTTTATTCGACGCCTATTCGGCAACCTCGGCATTCGGCACGATTTAGAAAACAAGACCAGGCGCCTCCTCGAAGACCTTTGGGAATTTTCCAAGGTCCATCAAGCCGAGCTTCCTCTCTGGGAGGAGGTGCTTTCAGTGAACACGCTTTGGGGCGGGCATGGCAATGATGGAGTCGTCTGGCGACTTAGATGGGATGCGTGGCAGTGCTCACCGGTCGGTACTCAAGAGAAGCCCCCTCTATACCGATGCAGTTTATGCGGCAATATTTTTTCCCGGAGTCTTCTAGGAGCATGCCCCACATATCGCTGTGATGGCACTCTTGTTCCAGTCGATGTGCAGTCCGACCTGGCGGACAACCATTATCGCCATTTGTATCAAACCAAGGCGATCCCGATAGAAGCGCAGGAACACACAGCTCAACTCACTGCTCAAGCCGGGGCACAGCGACAACAGGAGTTCATGAGCGATAGGGACCCTCTAAATATTCTTTCTTGCTCGACGACATTTGAGCTCGGTGTCGACGTCGGCCAGCTTCATGCTGTCTTCATCAGGAATGTACCACCAACAGTCGCGAACTATGTCCAGAGGGCAGGCCGGGCCGGGCGGAGATTAGGGGCTGTGGCCTTCGTTCTGACGTTCTGCAGGAATAGGCCTCACGACATGAGCTATTTCGAGGATACCGATAAGTTGATCTCGGGAAGGATCACTCCCGCCATCGTCAAGATAGACAATACGAGGATAGCGCGCCGTCACCTTCATGCAATTGCGATATCGAGGTTCTGGCGTTTCCATCATCCAGAGCTCTTTAATGGACCCGAGGGTAGGTCACGTGGGATGGTGAGGTGGCTCTTCTTCGAAGTGCCTAGCACATTTGCAAAACTAGCCTATGAATGGCTGGAGACCAAGCCAACAGAACTTATTGAGGAGATCGAGCGGATATTGCCCCCCGAAGTTGCTAAAGAACTAGGGATAAGACCTTGGGAATGGTCAAGACACTTGGTGGATGAAGGAGACAAGGCAAAGGGCGACATTGGATGGGAGGGCAGGCTAGGACTAGCTCAAAGCGAGCTAATTTCTGAGTTCAAGCAATATCAGGCTGTACAGACTGAGCAGCCGAAGCTATACAACTTCGCTGAAGAACAGAAGAGGCGAATTCTCGAAACTCAGACTCTCGATTTTCTCGCATCTCGGAATGTTCTGCCCAAATATGGCTTCCCGGTAGATGTCGTGTCCTTGAGGGTTCATAGCAGAGATGCATGGGCAAGAGAGATCGAATTGGACAGGGATCTCAGCCTTGCCCTCGGAGAGTATGCTCCGGGCTGTACATTGGTCGCGAACGGCCGTGTAATAAAAAGTTACGCTCTCGAAAAGGTCGCGGGCAAGGCATGGCCACAGTATAGATTCGCGATCTGCCACAATTGCGGAAAGCTGCATCGTACAGAAACGAGCCAATCTGAGATAGCGAGCCCCTGCGAATGCGGACAGAAGATGGATAAGCCAGAGGGCGTATTATTGGAGGGGACCTTCGTCGAGCCCATTTTCGGCTTTCGGACGTTCATCCAGGAAGACGGGGAAACACCGGTCGATCTAAGACCTCAGCGGACGTTCCCGTCAAGGGTCTATTTCTCGCACTACAGGTCGTCGGTGCCCGAGCCATTTGTCCGAGAAGGCGCTCCGAACAAGATGTCTGGGATAGCGCTGGAAAAGCGGTACTCCCGGGACGGCATATTAGTAGTCATAAATCCGGGCCTGTCCGAGAAGGGCTTTTGGCTATGCTCAAAATGTGGCTTCGGGGATGCGGTTGCTTCAGGCAAGCCTAGATCGCATAAAGCCCCTTGGGGGAGTAAGTGCGATGGCCGGCTTTGGAAAACCTTCCTCGGACACGAATTCCCAAGCGATGTGCTCGAACTTAGATTCAGTGGGTCCGCCTTAGGCGATACCGATCAAGGATTCTGGCTCTCAATGACGGCCGGCCTACTCGCCGGTGCGTCAAAGGCATTGGATATCGAAAGGGACGATATCGATGGGACGGTCCTCCAATTCGGTGGTCTGGATCACAGATCGATAGTGCTCTTCGACAACGTCCCCGGTGGGGCCGGGCATGTCCAGCGAATATCAAGTGAATTAAAACGAGTGATGCAGGCTACCTTTGACATCCTCGAGAACTGCCCCGGTTGTTCGAGAGACCAATCCTGCAACGCTTGTTTACGGACCTTCAGAAACCAATACGCTCATGACCTTCTCAAGAGAGGGCCCGTCGCGGATATGCTCGGCAGGATCCTTGGAGCGCTATACAACGCCGACGAGTCTGGCTATTTCCCGCTGGGGATCACCGACAAGGAGCGTTGGATCGAGCAACTCCTTAGAAGGGCTAGGAAAACCGACTTGATCTTCAAGGATATGCCTCAATTCCCCCTCGGAGAAGACGGCGGGAGAGAATGGTATTCGATCTTGCACGGACTCGCAGGAAGAGCCACAGGGCTCAGAGTCGTTTTTGCAGATGACCTGGGAAGGGCCGCTGGCGAGGGGCCCGATGGCAAGGTCGCACTGCACTCGCTGGCCGCAATAGCCAGATCCCAGAATCTAAAGGTAATATCCGACCGAAATGCTACGAATCTGCGGATGAACGCATATGTCGAAACTGAAACGGAAACTTATGCGATAAGATGGGCGTTAGGTCACAACCCGTTTCATCCCGACACACGGATTGAGCTCACCACCGACGATCAATATATCAAACTAATAAAAGATGCTTTGGACAGGCTTAGCGCTGCCAAAACTTATCGGGAATGGACGTCTGACGAGATAGCGAAGCTCCTGCAAAGATCCCTCGTCCTGCCGATAGAAAAGAATAGCCAAAAGACGTGGGAAGAATTGTTGGGGGCACATATAGCAGACGGCCTGCTTTCCGTTTCGATCTATGATCGCTATTTGAGAAACTTCTATCAGTTCAAGAGCCTTGATATGTTCCTTGATATGCTGGCTAAACGAGCTTCTCATCCGACGACTCAAGTCAAGATCACTACAACAGCTGAGGAAGACATTGAAAAAGTTCGCGCCAATTTCGATAGAAGGAAAATACGCTACCGAGGCATGAAACTGGATATCGGCTACGAAATCCTGGAACCGAGTGTGACTCTTCCTCACTTCCGAAGGATAGATTTGGCATGGCCCAAGAAGAAAATGACGATATGGCTTGAAAAGGGGCTTGATATTTATCGATTTGGCGAGCCGAATCCTTCTGATTTCAGGACGATCGATTCCTACTTGGTTCTTGAGGAAGCTTGAGCGCACAAATGAAGCCAAAACGCGTGGGTGTTAAGATCAACTGTTCGGAGATTAATAAATAGGGAGCATCAAATGGCGCATCATATTCAGTCGGAAATCTACCGGGTAATAACGGAAAGAGTGGGTTCCCTCGAGGCATTCGGCAGCGAAAGAGAGATGCAAGCGTTCTTGGTTAACAATCCGGCGATTGTTGGCTGTTGGGATCCAAGCACAAAATCCCAAATGCCGTTCCTAGTCAAGGAAGAGGTGTTCATAAAGGCGGGAAAGGATCAAAAGGGGCGAATGGATATCGTGGGGGTCGCCAAGATAGATGAAAAAACCCACGAGCTGCGCATATTCGAACTAAAGCATGGGGAGATCGATAGCTCCGCTGTCAATCAGTTGGCTACCTACCTCAGTGCGTGGCGGCAGGACGATGTCCCAAAAAACAACCTGAAACGATCGATTCTCGCACACGGCCTTAAAGGATTGACAGAACAAAACATCGACGAATTGCTCGATCAGCCTGTAGGGGTTCTTATCGGATCGAAAGCTACACCTGAGGCGATCAGGGACGCGCTAGCAGCTGGAATAAGCGTCATCAAGTTGGCAAGGTTCAGAGGTTCGACTAAATCCGAGCACGAATATTTCGTGATCGTAGAGAATCTTGTCGGAGATATCGCAGGTTCGGCTCGGAAGTCCTGGAGCTGGCAGGCGCTCATTGAAAAGGGGCTGGTGGCGCCCAGCGACAGCTTTCGGATTTCTTATGGTGCTGACTCTCTAGCAATGAAGCCCGATCCCGACCATCTCAGTTGGAACTGGATTGGCGTGATATTTGACGATAAATCAAGAGAGATTCTTCTTGAGCGGGAACGCATCATAAGGGAAAGAGCTGGCAAAGAGAAGCCCAAATGGCTTGATAAATCATTGGAAGCCGTTAAGAACCGAAAAGGAGTTTGGCTGTCTAACGCGACAGGCCTCTTTTATTATGCTTTTGGCTTCCCGGCAAGTTATTGGGTGCCCACAGGGTATTGGATTCATGAAAAGACCCGGAAATCACTCCAAGAACTGAAGGAAGAGCTTTTCTAGGAGCATCTTCGGATGGAAAAGGCGATATTGATACCTGCGAACCCGGCGAGGAGATTTCTTGGTGGCCAAGACGAAGGTAGCATAGAGGCTCATTCGGCAAGGATCAAAGAGGCAGGTGCCGTATATTGGCGGCTTGTTGCCCCTGGCGAATGGGTCGCCGCCGATTTCCCTCACAGCGAAATAAAGCGTGGTTTTCTTTATGACGTCAGCGTTCGGAGAGTTACCCATTCGTGCGAAATCGGCTGGATCAGGCCGATGTCCGAATTGACCTTGGACGAATCCCAAAAATATTTCCTGGAGGAATTTACGAGCGCAGAACGGTTCGAAGAAGTATCGGAGATATTCTATGTGCTTAAGATGACGGCAATAACCCAGATTATGCGGCCCTTGCTCCTGGGCTCATTCTTGAAGTATGCCGATAACGAGCCGGTAAAGAGAGTTCGCAATTACTGTATAGTCAGAGATCCCTCTTGACCAGGGAAACAGCGCAGAAATCGTTTAAACATCAGGCAGGCTCAATTATGACCCGCCGTCCGACGCTCGCCTCTGCAATGGCAGCCCGGTCAGCGCCTTGGTGAATGGCTCCCTCGGCCGGGGTATCCAAAGGTCTAGAACCCGCAATTGGCTTCCTGGAAACGCTCCGGGACCCCGTCAGGGGGCATGAACGAGTCCCTTTTTACCATTCCGGTGCCATTCAATCATAATAACATCAATTATTTACATGATTGCAGGCTTGACCGGGGTATCTAACAATCCAGAAAGGTCGGGGTTCTGAACCCCCAGCAGGGGGTTAGCCCCTAAAGGCGATTGACTTTTGGGCCGGAGTTATTTATATTGATCGTGCATCAGGAGAGGCCCTCTAATGTAGGGCCCGGCAACCTGGATGGACATCCAAGGTGCCACTCGCCGACGGCGAGGATGTGGCCGCTCGAAAGCGGCAACTAAGTGTCCGAGCGACGAACCCGCTCTCCTGATGCAGGAGCAGCGGG
>Ga0172362_10003879_pt1 | contig 12936 bp, 8 predicted proteins | sample LakKivs1_kivu2a2_FD_114534 | JGI IMG/M metagenome (GOLD analysis project Ga0172362, IMG submission 114534) | Sediment microbial communities from Lake Kivu, Rwanda - Sediment s1_kivu2a2 | ecosystem: Environmental > Aquatic > Freshwater > Lake > Sediment | place: Rwanda: Western Province, Lake...
CCGTCGTCGCGACGCCGGCCCCGGTGGCAACGGCGATCGCACCGCCGCTCAGCGCGCGGTTGTCGACGAAGCTGCTGCCGGTGACCGTGAGTGCGGCACCGACCAGCATCGCACCGCCGAACCGATCGCCGGCATCGTTGTCCTCGAAGACGGAGTCCGCGACGGTGACGATCGTGTTCTTGCCGCTGCGGATGGCCCCACCCGCGGCGGCGATCGAGAGGTTACGCGCGAACACGCAGCGCTCGACGGTGAGCGTACCGGTGCCGACGTCGATCGCGCCCCCGCCCTCGCTCGCGACGTTGTCGGTGAACGCGCAGTCGGCAAGGGCGACCGTGGCCCCCGCACCGGCCTTGAGCCCGCCGCCGCCCTGCCCACTCGGGCTCGTGCCGTCCGCCACGACGACGCCGCTGATCGCGACGTTCGCGCCCGCGCCAACGAACAGCACGGTGTCGTCCGGCTTGGCACGCTGCGAGATGGTCGCGGTGCCGTCGTCCGCGACCGTCAGGAGCAGGTCCTGCGCTGCGGCGTTGTCGAGGATGTCGAGATCACCCTGCAGGGCGGCATCCTCGATCCCGGTGATGGTCAGCTCGTAGAGCGCGCCGTCGGCGAGCACGATCGTGTCCTGCGCGGCACTGCTGCCGGCGGGACAGGCGTCGACCGCCGCGTTGGTATTGGCGGCGCGTACCGCCTCACGCAGCGAGCAGTCGCCGTCGGCATTCACCTCGTCGGTGGTGGTGCTGACCGTGATGGTGGCGGCGGCGGCAGCACTGGCCGCGGCGAGCAGCAGCGCGCCGGCCAGCAGCGCGCTGGCCAGCAAGCCGCGGCGCGCCATGCGCGCCAGGAAAGGAGGGGGTGATGCGGGGCTCTGGGACATGTGCGGAACCTCCCGAGGCGGTCCGCGGGACCTTCCGCGGATCGCGCTCTCGATGGGGGGTGAGTAGCCCCGGCGGCGGCCGCAGATCCTAAACGGACGGTAAACTTGCGGTAAGTTCCGCCGGGCGCACCCCGGCAACGGCCGGTCGGATACGGGTGCGCACCACAGGCCTTGCACGGCCGAGCCGAAGACCGCGGTCCGGCTCCGGCCCGCGGCCCGCCGTTGCCCGGGGCGGGGGCTTCGACGTAGGACGACCTTGCACGACGGCGCCGACATGAACCCCGCGAGGAACACGATGGCTGCACCCGGCACACGACCGCGACGACGCCGCCGCACGAGAGCGGCGCACGGGGACGCGACGCCGGCTCGCCGCCGACGCCGCGTGGCCCTGCTGCTGGTCGGCGCGGCGCTCGCCATCGCCGGCTGCGCCGAGCCGAGCTGCCGATCGCTGGCCGTCCGGATCTGCGAGGCATGCCGGGACAAGGCCAGCGCGCGCGCCGGCACCGATACGGCCCCGCGCGAGGCCGCAGCTCCGGCGGCGATGGACATGCCGGCGTGCATCGAGCGCACGGTTGCCGCCTGCGAGGCCCACCGGGGTCCGCCGGGCTGCCCGACCTGAGCGAGCAACGTCGCCGGGTGTTCGCACCTACTCCTGCGTTTCCCGTCTTCGCGGTCCGCCCGGGCGGATGTCGAACCGGCTGCTCCGCGCGGATCAGTCCCCTACGCGTGTCAGCGAGAGGACCAGGAACACGCTCACAGCGCCGTCGCCGACCGGCGGGGTGAACAGGCCGAGATCGATGTTGCCGCTGATCGCGCTGGTCGTGGTCGTCACGTTGCTGAGGGAGATGAAGTTACCCAGAGCCTCCGGGAAACCCGGGGCGGTTCAGCCCGCTCGCTGCGGCGTCGCGACCTGACGCTGACTTGGGGCGTCGGGTTGATCGAGGAGGGTGAATTGGCGGTTCCGAACAGCAAGACCGAGTTCGGCACGGGCCGCATGGTGCCACTGTCGCGCCGAGCCTGCGACGCGCTCTCCCTCTGGCTGGCCCGGTTCCCCGACGCTGGGCCGGATGCGTTCGTGTTCCCGTTCCACCGCGTGAAGGCGGGGGCGAAGCGCAGCGGCCCGATCCTGTGGGATGTCCAGCTCGACAAGCCCACCACCGAGTGGAAAAGCGCGTGGCAGACCGCACGCACCAAGTCCGAGCTCGCATACCGCTGGCACGACCTGCGGCACTCGTTCGTGTCGCGCCTCGCCGAGAACCCGAACGTCAGCGAGGAGACGATCCGCGCCCTCGCGGGGCACGTCAGCCGCCGGATGCTGGAGCGGTACAGTCGCATCCGCACGCACGCGAAGCGAGCTGCGATCCTCGGCCTGGAGTACGTCGAATCCGCCGCGAGAGAGCGCGATTCTGGCCGAGAGGGGGCACAAGATGTGGCACAGTCAGCCGCCACCGACCCGAGTGCCCCGAGCTAAGTCCCTGAAATCACTAGCGCGCCCGGGGTGAATCGAACACCCGACCTACAGATTCGAAGTCTGCCGCTCTATCCAACTGAGCTACGGGCGCGTACCGACGAACGACCGACATCACCTCGATACCGCAACCGCCGTCGCGAATCATCTCCTCGCCGGCAGCCGCACCGAGGGCTTTCGAGCAGGGAACGGATCGACTCGAGGGCATTGGTGTCCGATGCCGGAGTACGCGACGCTGCGCGGATCGCCGATGCGTAGCTTGCCGACCGACGCCGTGGCGTGTGGTCGGCGGCCCCGCGAGGGCGGGCACGGTTGCACTCCCCGCCGCAACCCGGCACGCAGAGCCCAGGATGAGTACCGACGAGACGCCCGCCGACGGGACGCGCACCGGCGCCGCACACGACCTCGCGCCGCGCACCCGCGAGGCGTGGCAGCTCGTGCGCACCATGCTCGACGATCTCACGCGCATCGTCGAGGCCGACGCCGAGAGCGAGCTCGAGCTGATGGAGGGCCTGCGCGCGCTCGCGCGTCTCACGGCGCTGTGCTCGGAGACCAGCGTCGACGCCGACCACGAGCTGCCGTTCTTCCGCCAGCTGAACACGCCGATCCGCCAGCTCGGGGCCGCGAATCCGTTCGTCACCACGCACGTCGCGATCCTCGACGGACGGCTCCGCTACCGCATCCGCGGACGCCGCGGGACCGTCGCGGGCCTGGGCTTCCAGGTGCTCGCGGGACGCGGCCTCGCGCCGCGGCGCATCGCCGCGTACGTGCCCGATCACGAGCTGCCGGTGCTGCCGGACGGCGACTTCGAGATCGTCCTGTCGCGGCACGAGCCGCCGCCCCATCTCTGCCAGGCAGCACTCTGGGTCGACATCCCGGACGACGCGTCGGCGGTGGTCGCGTCGCAATACGTCGCCGACCCGGTGCACGAGGACCCCGCGCTGCACGCGATCGAGCCGCTCGATCGCCCCGCCCCACCGTCCCTGCCGCACGACCACGCGCTCGGGCAGCAGCTCACCGAGCTCGCATGGAGCGTGGCACGGCTCGCGACGCTCCACCGCACGGTCCGTCCGGAGCTGCTCGCGACGCCGAATCGCATGGAGGCGATCCCCGCGGCGCTGCTGGGCACTGGCGCCAGCACGTCGCCGGACGATCGCTGCCTGATCGGCAGCTTCCGGCTCGCCGCCGACGAGGCGCTGGTGATCGACCTGCTGCCGCCGCCGACGCGCTGGTGGAGCATCGCGCTCGAGAGCGTCTGGCACGAGTGCTTCGACGTTCGCAGCCGGTCGACCTCGGCCAGCAACGCGAGCGCCGCACGGCGCCCGGACGGGAGCGTTCGCTTCGTCGTCGCCGCGCGCAATCCTGGCGTGCCCGGGGTGAACTGGCTCGACACCGGCGGACGACACCGCGGCTTCGCCACGCTGCGCTGGATCGACCATCCCGAGCCGCCGCCGCTCGCGGCAAGCGTACTGCCGCTGCGCGCCGTCGCTCTGCTCGATTGACGTCCTCACCGGCTTCGCCGACCACAAAGGAGGAACCGCCCGGCGCGCCGCCGCCGACGCAGCGACGACCTCGCGCAGACACGCGCCCCGCTCAGCCCTGCGTCAGCGCCGCCGCTTCGAGCGCGAGCCGCTTCATCCCGAGCCGCGTGGCGGCCGCGCGTCCGGCCTCGGCCAGAGCCAGCCCGCGCGTGCGCGCATCGCGCCCGCGCTGCGTCGGCGCGAGCAGCAGGCGCGCGAAGTCGACCTGCGTCGCCGCGAGCCACGGCAGCGCCTGCGTGCGCTCGTTCTCCGCGAGCGCACGCTCGTAGTGCCGGGCCGCGGCGGGCGCGTTGCCGAGCGTCTCGTGCAGCAGTCCGAGATACCGGCCGCCGTGGCCCATCAGCACGGCACCGGCGCCGACGCCCCAGATGCGGTCTGCGTACGGCTCCAGGAGCCGCCGCAGCACGGCCGCGTGCTCCTCGTCGGCGAGCAGCGCGCACGACTGCACGAGGTGTCCCATCCAGACCGGGAACAGCGCGTTCTCGGGGACCGCGACGAAGTCGCCGCGCGCGATCTCGGCGAGCTCCGCGCGCGCCTGGTCCTTCTGCCCCGCGAGCGCCCGCGCGCAGATCAGCAGCGGCTGCCACGCCGCGACCTGCGCCGCGGCGAGCAGCTCGACGTCCGGCGCCGGATCGTCGCCGCGCAACCGGCGCAGCGCGAAGCGCTGCAGCAGGTACGTGGGGCGGATGTGCGGGTGCTCGGTCGACTCGCCGACGACGACCGCCTCCTTCATGAAGCGGGCCGCGGACTCGAGCTCGCCGCGGAACATCGCGAGCATCGCCTTGTAGCGCAGCACGAACCACGCGAACCACCCGATCGGCGTCCGCGTGACCTCGTCGTCCAGGGCCGCGAGCTCGGCGTCGACCTCGCCCGTACGACCGAGCTCGAGAAGGTCGAGCACGCGCAGCAGGCGCACGCTCATGTGGTCCTCGGGGTGCGGCATGCGTGGCAGCAGCGCGTCGAGGTGCGCGAGCCCGTCCTCGATCTCGCGCTGCGTCTGCGGACCCGCGAACGCCCAGCGCCTGCAGCGCGCGACCCACAGCTCGGTCGCGGGATCGGCGAGCTTCTTCCCGGTGCGGCGCAGCGCAGCGCGCACCTCGGCGCGCCGCGCCGCGGTCCCGGGCTGCGGCGAGAGGCAGTACTCGAGGCGCGACAGCAGCCGCGCGCGGACGTTCAGCGGCCCCTTCGGTCCGATGCGCGCCAGCGCCTCCTCGAGGGCCTCGACCAGCGCCGGATCCGCGCGCATGCGCCCGTAGCGGCTGCCGCAACCGAGCACGGCGCGCGCGAAGAGCTGCGCGTCGTCGAGCCGCCGCGCGATCTCGATCGCTCGGCGGAAGCTCTCCTCGGCGCGCTCGATCGCGGCCGCGCGCTCGAGCGCTTCGCCGTGCTCGAGCAGCAGGACGCAGCGCTCCGCATCCGACAGTCCCCCGCGCACCTCCGCCGCCCGCAGCGCGGTGCCGCAGTGGCGCGCCGCCTCGTCGTACGCGACGACCTCGCGCGCGCGCTCCGCCGCATGCTGCGCGTACACGATCGCCTTGGCCAGATCGTCGGGCAGGCCTGCGGCCAGGAAATGGTGCGCGAGCTCACCGGGCGATGCACCGTGCGCCTCCAGCCACGCGCCGAGGCGCTTGTGCAGGCGTTGCCGGCGCGCCGGCGCCGTGCGCTGGTAGACGACGTTCCGGTGCAGCGCGTGAACGAACGCGTAGCGGCCGTCGACGAGCCCGTCCGGGCCCTGAGCGACGCCGGCGCGGCGGATCAGACGCGCCGGCGACGCGAGCCGCTCAGCGCACTCCTCGACCGCGTCGGACTCGAGCCCGGTCGCGGCGGACACCAGCGCCGCCGAGAACTCGACGCCGGCCACTCCACCCGCCTCGAGCACGCTCGCGTCGGCGGGGTCGAGGGTCTCGACCTGGCGCTCGATCATGCCGCGCAGCCCCTCGGGGACCTCGCGCGCGATCTCCTCGGGCGCCGCCGCGAGGCGCCACGCACCGTCGGGCTCGAGCACGAGAAGGCTCTTCGCCAGCAGGTGATCGACGACGCTGCTCACGAACAGCGGGCTGCAGCTGGTCCTCTGGTGCAGGAGCGGCGCCAGCATGCCCGGCGGCGTGCCGCCGAGACGGAGCGCGGCGTAGCGCTCGATGTCCTCCTCGGCGAGGTAGCCGAGCGGGATCTCGCTGCACAGCCGCTTCGCCAGCAGGCGGTGCTTGACGTCGCGGATCGCGTGCTCGGTCACCACTGCGTCGACCGGCCGGTAGCTGCCGATCAGCAGCAGGCGCGCGACACCGCGGCGCTGCGCGACGAACGAGACGACGTCGAGCGTCGACGGGTCGCTCCAGTGAAGGTCCTCGAGCACCAGCACGAGCAGGCGCTCGCGGCCGAGCTCCTCGACCAGCTCGGCGATCTCGCGCAGCATGCGCTCGCGCGTCGCCCCGGTGAGCTCCTGCTGCAGCGCCGCCCGCGCGTTCTCGTCGACGAGCCACGGCATCTGCGCGAGCCAGCTCGGCGCGACGCGCCGCAGCACGTCGGCCACGAGCGCGCCGTCGTCGCCGCGCGCGAGCGCGGCGAGCGCCTCGAGCACCGGCAGGTAGGCCTCGCTGCCGCCGAAGTGGTCGAGGCACTGGCCGCGGCCGACGCGCACCGTGGTGTCGCAACGGGTCCGGACCCAGGCGTCGATGACGGTCGACTTGCCGATGCCGGCCTCGCCGGTGACGAACACCACCTGGCGCGCGCCGGCGAGCGCCTGATCACGGCGCGCGTCGAGGATCGCGAGATCGTCGTCGCGACCGACCAGCGGCACCGCCGTGGCGTCCGGTCCGACGCTGCCACGGGTCGGCGCCGCGTCGGCTGCCGGGCTCTCGGGAGCGCCCGCCGCATCGTCGGCCGCGACGTCGAACAGGAAGCGGTAGCCCTTGCGCGAGACGGTGGCGACCACGCCGCCGTCGGTGCCCTCGTCACCGAGGGCGCGGCGCACCTTGCCGATCGCGACCTTCAGAACCGCATCGCCGACGTAGGTGTCGGGCCAGACGGCGTCGAGCAACTCGTCCTTGGTGACCAGCCGCCCTGCGTTCGCCACCAGATAGCACAGCAGGGCGAACGGCTTCGGCGCGAGTGGCACGAAGTCGCCGTCGCGCATCAGGCACTGGTTCGCGAGATCGAGTCGGTAGGCGCCGAAACGCAGCGCGCGCGGGGCCGGCATGGCGACGGAGGACGTACCAGACGGGAGGCGGCTTCTCCCGAATTTTTACCGTTCCTTTACGACTTGCGGCGCGGGGCGGCCTACGAGTGATCCCGTCATGGAGACGCGCTCGCGAACCCATCCCCTGCCCTACGACCGGGCCTTCGTGATCCAGCTGGGCCGCGACGCCGACCCGGGTGGCGGTGCGGTGGCCGGCCGCGCGGAGCACATCGCTTCGGGCCGGAGCGTGCGTTTCCGCTCGTGGGACGAGCTGATCGCCTTCGCGGCGTCTTGCTCGAGCGGCCCGGGGCTCGGCAGCTGAGCCGGCGTCGTCTCGCGCCCCGGGCGGGCCCGCCGCCGCAGCGGGACCCTGGCGCGGCCCAAGGACGCCGCGCCGGTCGCCGATGCTGCCGGGTGGGTGCGGCGCGCTTGACTAGACGGCATGGCGACGTGCTATGTGGCACCATCCTGAGTCTCGCCCCGGAGAGCAGGGTCGCGCTGAACTTCTCCGGCTCGATCGCATGACAGATCCCCGTGACCGTGCGCGCCGGCGACCGATGGCCGGGGAACGTGAGAGGACCACCGTGAACCGTGACACCCCATGGAAGCCGTCGAAGGTTCGCCTGAGCGCGCTCGCGCTCGTCGCCACCTCCACGCTGTGCATCATCGGAACGGCGCACGCAGACCAGCGCTGTGGGATCGCACTGCAGCGCAACGTGTGCCTCGAGGCGAATCCCGCCTGCCCCGACGTGACGCAACCCGTGGGCCCGGGTGCGGGCAGCTGGCCGCTCTTCCAGGGCAACCTGCAGCACACCGGCACCACGACGGCGGCGGGTCCGACCTGCGGCACGGTGCTGTGGAGCACCAAGCTCAGGGGCAAGATCCTCGCCGCTGCCTCGCTCGTGCACAACGAGGCCGCCGGGCTCGAGGAGCTCTTCGTTCCGGTCGGCAAGGCGCCGGTGTGCTCGCTGAATCCCGCCGACGGCAGCGTCCGCTGGTGTGGCACCAACAACGTCGGCAGGTCCGTCGATCGCTCGTCACCCGCCGCAGGCAACGGCAACCTCCTGTACATCGGTACGCGCGACAACGATTTGTGGGCGATCGACGTTCACTCGGAGCAGCCGAAGCCCAACGTCGCCTGGCGCCAGAAGGTCTGCACCGACGGCGACGTCACCACGCCGCCGCTCATCGGCCCGAACGGCACCGTGTACATGGGCTCGGATTCGCTCGGCGCCGGAACGCTGATGGCGATGTGCCCCGGTGAGACGCGGCAGCCGAAGTGGTGCATCAACCCGATCGGCGGCGGCATCCGTAACGCCTCGCCCGCGCTGAGCATCGACGGCAGCCGGCTCTACGTGACGATCGGCGGCAGCGTGCTCGGCGCCTTCGACCCCGAGACCGGTGCCGAGCTGTGGCGCGTCAGGCTCGAGCCGCCGGGAAGCATCGGCCGCGCGCCGAACTACGCGCCGGTGGTGAATCCCTCGACCGGGCAGATCTACCTCGGCACGAGGAGCGGCGTCTGGGAGATCACGCCGGTAACCGACGCCGGCACCGGCAAGGAGACCGGTACCGCGCGCCTGCTCTTCGACACCCGCAAGACGAAGCGCGAGCGCGTTTACACCCCGCCGGCGCTCGACGTCGCGGGTGCGACGCTGGTGTTCGGTGCGTCGCGCGGCAACGACAGCACCCTCTACGCGATCGACCTCGACGGCAACCTGCGCTGGGAGCGTACCGGACTCACCGGTCGCTTCCGCAACAATCCGCCGGTCATCGACCGCGACGGCCGCATCTACGTCGCGTTCGCCAAGAGCGCCTACGCTCTCGCCCCGGACGGCGGCATCGTGTGGGCTCTGGCGTCGACGAAGAGCTTCAACTCGTCGCCGATCCTGGCCGAGGGACGTCTCTACGTCGGCACCACCAACGGTCTGATGATGGCCGTCGGTTGCGCGGATGGCTGAACCGCCCGGCGCCCGCGCACCGCGGCCGCCCACCGGCGCCGCGGTGCCGCGGGCGCGGCGCGCCTCGCGATCGTCGCCGATCGTGCTCGTGGCGTGCCTCGTGGCGCTGGCCGTCGCGCCCGGTCGCGTCACCGCTGCGGCGATGCTCGCCGCGGGGGAGACCTTCCCCACCTGGTCGATGCGTGACCAGACCGGCGCGACCGTCTCCTCGCAGGACCTGGCGGGGAAGACCTACCTGCTCTGGTTCTACCCGAAGGCGATGACGCCCGGCTGCACCGCCGAGGGCAACGCCCTGCGCGACGAGTCGCCAGCGCTCGCGAAGGCCGGCGTCGAGGTGCTCGGCGTGTCGTTCGACGAGCCGCGGGAGAACGCGGAGTTCGTCGCGGCGCAGGGCTTTCCCTTCCGGCTGCTGAGCGACGACGGCTCGCTGGCGGTGCAGGTCGGCGCCGCCGAGTCGCGCGACCAGTCCGCGGCGCGGCGCATCTCGTACCTGGTCGGACCCGACGGCAAGGTCGTGCAGGCCTACCCGAGCGTGAGCCCGGCGACGCACGCCCGCGAGGTCCTCGAGGACGCCACCGCCGCGCGGGCGAAGTCCGCGGCTCCGGCACCGCCCGCGCGGTAGCGCAGCACAGCCGCACGGGGCGCGCCGTCGCGGAACGCACCGCAGGCCAAGGGCCCCGACACCGCGCGCACCTGGGGCGAAGCGCGCCGCCCGCGACGCAATTGGTAGTCCGCGCCCGATTCCGGCAATCTGGGCGGATGCGAACCTCCGTCCTGCCGCGCACCGCTGCTGCCTTCGTGCTCGCCGGTGCGCTCGTTGCGAACGCCCGAGCCGAGGACCCGGCCCCCGTTGCCACTGCGAGCCCGGCCGCCGGGGGCGCCAAGGTGTCCAGCGGCCACGGCATGGCCATGCACGGCGACCTCAAGTACGGTCCCGGCTTCGCGAGCTTCTCCTACGCGAACCCGAAGGCGCCCAAGGGGGGACGCCTCGAGCAGGCCGCGGTCGGCACCTTCGACAGCTTCAACCCGTTCATCGTGCGCGGCAACCCTGCCGCCGGCATCGGCCAGGTGTACGAAACGCTGATGACGTCGTCGGCGGACGAGCCGTTCAGCGAGTACGGGCTGCTCGCCGAGACGATCGAGGTACCGGACGACCGCTCGTGGGTCGCGTTCACGCTGCGCCCCGAGGCGCGCTGGCACGACGGCAAGCCGGTCACGCCCGAGGACGTGATCTTCAGCTTCGAGACGCTGCGGACGAAGGGCCAGCCCTTCTACCGCGCGTACTACGGCAACGTGGAGAAGGCCGAGAAGACCGGGCCGCGCACCGTCAAGTTCCGCTTCAAGCCGGGCGAGAACCGCGAGCTGCCGCTGATCCTGGGCCAGCTCAACGTCCTGCCGAAGCACTGGTGGGAGTCGCGCGAGTTCGACAAGACCTCGCTCGAGCTGCCGCTCGGCAGCGGCCCGTACCGCATCAAGAGCTTCGAGCCCGGACGCCGTGTCGTCTACGAACGCGTCCGCGACTACTGGGGCGAGAAGCTCCCGGTCAACGCCGGCCGCAACAACTTCGACGAGATCGAGATCGACTACTACCGCGACGACACCGTCGAGCTCGAGGCGTTCAAGGCCGGCGAGTACGACTTCCGCCCCGAGAGCTCCGCCAAGGCGTGGGCGACCGCCTACGACGTGCCGGCGCTGAAGACCGGGCTCATGAAGAAGGAGGCGATCCCGAACAAGCGTCCGGTCGGCATGCAGGCGTGGGCGTTCAACGCGCGCCGCAAGCCCTTCGACGACCCGCGCGTCCGCGAGGCGCTGGGCTGGGCGTTCGACTTCGAGTGGTCGAACCAGAACCTGTTCTACGGCCAGTACAAGCGCACGCGCAGCTTCTTCGACAACGCGGAGCTGGCCGCGACCGGGCTGCCGGGCGCGGAGGAGCTGAAGGTCCTCGAGCCGTTCCGCGGCAAGATCCCCGAGCAGGTGTTCACCACCGAGTACCAGCCGCCGAAGACCGACGGCTCGGGCGACGCGCGGCAGAACCTGCGCAAGGCCGCCGAGCTTCTGGCGGAGGCCGGCTGGAAGGTCGACCCGAAGACGCGCAAGCTGGTCAACGCCGACGGCAAGGAGATGCGCTTCACGATCCTGCTCGTGAGCCCGCTCTTCGAGCGCATCGCGCTGCCGTTCGTGAAGAACCTCGAGCGCCTCGGCATCACCGCCGACGTGCGCACCGTCGACAGCGCGCAGTACCGGCGCCTGCTCGACGATTTCGACTACGACGTCATCGTCGCCAACTGGCCGCAGTCGAACTCGCCCGGCAACGAGCAGCGCAGCTTCTGGGGCAGCGCCGCCGCAGGGCAACAGGGCAGCCAGAACTACCTCGGCATCGCCGACCCGACGATCGACGCGCTCATCGAGGCCGTGATCGCAGCACCCGACCGGAACGCGCTGGTCGCGCGTACGCGCGCGCTCGACCGCGTGCTGCAGTGGGGCCAGTGGGTGATTCCGCAGTGGCACATCGCCGACGACCGAGTCGCCTACTGGGACAAGTTCGGGCGCCCGAGCGTCGTGCCGGATCAGGGCGTGCAGCTCGACACCTGGTGGATCGACCCCGAGAAGGCGAAGTCGCTCGAGGCGCGCCAGCCGCGTCCGCAGAGCTGAGCCCGACGCCGCACGACCCGCGCCGCCCGCGATGGCCGCCTACCTCCTCCGCCGCATCCTGCTGCTGATCCCGACGCTGGTCGGGATCATGGTGCTCAACTTCGTCATCATCAACGCGGCACCGGGCGGGCCGGTCGAGCAGGTGCTGGCGCGCGTCAAGGGCACCGCCGTGCAGGCGACCGCGCGCATCGGCGGCGGCGGCAGCGAGGTCGGCGGCGGCAGCGCGACCACGGCGAAGCCGGTCGAGTCCGCCGGCGCCGGCGGCAAGTACCACGGCGCGAGCGGCATCGACCCCGCGTTCATCAAGGAGCTCGAGCGCCAGTTCGGCTTCGACAAGCCGGCGCACGAGCGATTCTTCCTGATGATGAAGAACTTCCTGCGCTTCGACTTCGGCAACAGCTTCTTCCGCGACCGCTCCGTCGTGTCCCTGGTGGTCGACAAGATGCCGGTGTCGATCTCGCTCGGTGTCTGGACCACGCTGCTCGTCTACCTGATCTCGATCCCGCTCGGCATCGCCAAGGCGGTACGCGACGGATCGCGCTTCGACGTGTGGACGTCGGGCGCGGTGATCCTCGGCAACGCGATCCCGAGCTTCCTGTTCGCGATCCTGCTGATCGTCGTGTTCGCGGGCGGCCGCTACCTCGACTGGTTCCCGCTGCGCGGGCTCGTGTCCGACGACTGGAGCAGCCTGAGCCCCGGCGGGAAGGTCGTCGACTACCTGTGGCACATCACGCTCCCCGTCCTGTCGATGGTGATCGGCGGCTTCGCCGGCCTCACGATGCTGACCAAGAACTCGTTCCTCGACCAGATCAACCAGCAGTACGTCGTGACGGCGCGCGCCAAGGGCCTGTCGGAGCGACGCGTGCTGTACGGCCACGTGTTCCGCAACGCGATGCTGATCGTGATCGCCGGCTTCCCGGCGGCCTTCGTCGGCATGCTGTTCACCGGCGCGCTGCTCACCGAGGTGATCTTCTCGCTCGACGGCGTCGGCCTGCTCGGCTTCGAGGCGGCGATCAACCGCGACTACCCGGTGATGTTCGGCACGCTCTACTTCTTCACGCTGCTCGGGCTGCTGATGAAGCTCGTCGAGGACGTGTCGTACGTCCTGGTCGATCCCCGGATTGATTTTGACCGCCGTGATTGACCGGACGCATTCTGCGCCTGGCGGCGTCAAGCAGGGTGGCGGCAACGGACTCCGACGAGGGGGCACGCGCCCCCTCGCCCCACGCGGCGAAGCCGCGCGGGGCCCCACTCGGGCGTCCCGACGA
>Ga0172362_10003880_pt1 | contig 12934 bp, 12 predicted proteins | sample LakKivs1_kivu2a2_FD_114534 | JGI IMG/M metagenome (GOLD analysis project Ga0172362, IMG submission 114534) | Sediment microbial communities from Lake Kivu, Rwanda - Sediment s1_kivu2a2 | ecosystem: Environmental > Aquatic > Freshwater > Lake > Sediment | place: Rwanda: Western Province, Lake...
GAGGCGCCCGGCTGGCGAGGCGCGAGGAGGAGGAATACTCGACGTATTGCGACGACGAGCAACGAAGCCAGCCGGGATGGATCGGCGGCCAGATCGGTACGGTAATTCCTGCTCGGGTCCTAAGGGTTGACTCCCGTCGTGGAATCAATCATTTGCGCCGTGGACCATGCCCTCCCTGGCGGCGATGGTCACGGGGGTGTATCCGCACCGCCTGGGCGTGTTTCATGGTGCGGCCTGTCGGCCGCAACCAAAGGTAGGCGCGACATGCAGGGTGGCCGACAGGCTGCTTCCGCCGTGCCCGAGGCCAACGTGGTGGGCAGTTCGACTGGGTCTTCGCCTTCCTGCGCGCCTGCGCGCTCTCGGCTACAGCGAGTGATGCGAGCTTCGAGCCGCTACGGCTGCGGACTTGAGGTCGAGGCGTTCTTCACCAGCTCGGCGAACTCGGCGGGCGTGTAGCACCGCATGTGGCTCAGATCAGGCGTCTTGGTCCAATCGATGGGCGAGTCGTCGGCCTTCGAGGGATCCAGGATGCAGGTCGGGCGCGTCTGCACGGCCGCGTTGATCTGGTCGATCTCCGCTTGGGTGAGGGGCGTGAGCGTGATGGGGCTTTGGGGGTCTTGCGCATCGACCGCGAAGCGGACGCCGATGTTGCCGCCAAAGAGGAGGTTGTTCGCGAAGGCGCGCGCGCCGTAGCCCAGGCACTCGAACGCCGGCGAGGTCCGACTGCCGTCGCGCCGGTTGATGGCGTCCTTGGCGGCCAAGTGCAGCTTGCAGTCCCTGCCCAGCCGGGAGAGCTCGAAGTACTGGTCGCCCATGGTCGGGTGGTAGAGGGCGAAGGGCCGATAGAACGTGAACACGGACGCCGCCTGCCAGTCCTTCGTACCCTGGGTCACCCAGCGGATGGAGTTCGGGGCAAAGGTGAGGACCTGGCCGTCCCGGCCCGGCAGAGGCCGCACCCGCTCCGGGGTTTCCGGTAGCTCGAGCGCGCCTTCCGAAACGATGGTGCTGTCGGCGACGTGGCTGATGCTCACGCGCGACACCATGCGGGCGGTTCGTTGTAGGTCGAGGCCGCTGTAGGGCAAGAAGAGGCGACTCGCCACCGGGTCGAGGTAGTAGGTCACATCCGCGGTCACCGAGGCGCGCGGCCCCTTGAGGTCGGTGCCCAGGATGAGATACGACTTCTCGGCGGCAAACGGGTCGGCAAAGAGGCCGAGCTTGAGCCAGGGGCCGGTTTGGCCCTCGAACCTGTCCACCGAACCGATGGTGAAGATGCCGGCGTCGATGGGCATGATGGCGTCGTGTCCGCCGGGCAGACTGAGATCCTGTGAGGCTTGCTGAGGGAAGGCCGGATTCGCCAGGTCGAACACGCGCAAGACCGAAGACGGGTCGGCGCGGTAGGAGCCCCAACTGTAGACGCTGAGATACAGCCGTTTGTCCGTGAAGAGGGCGGTCTGGAGCGTGCCGCTCGTGCCCCGGACCTGACTGGTCTGCACGAGCGAGCTTCCGTTGATGGCGAAGGTGCGCAACTCGCCGTCGGAGATGGCGTAGAGGTAGCCGTTCTGGAACTGCAGGGTCTGCAGGCGGCCTTGTAGCAGCAGCTCGGCCGGCGTCTTCGTGAAGGTGAGCTTGGCCACGTTGGCATCGGCGGTGAGGCTGCCCAGGGCCGCGGTGTCGAGCTGTTGCACTTGATCGGCAAGGCGCACGAACCCGGTGTCCGTGTACTCGTAGATGAAAAGCTTGGTGCCGCTCTCGGAGCGGAAGGTGGGGTAGGTGTAGCTCTTCGCCTCGTAAGCGTCACAGATCCAATCGCGGTAGGTGGTGTCGATGCAGGTGATCCCCACCGGCACCTGGATGGTCGGGCTCGACACGCGCACCACGGCGGGTAGACAATCGCGCAGGGTGGCCCCGTTGCAGCTTCGGTCGCCGCCGCTGTTGTCGGGCGGTACGTAGTCGGGGTTCGGGCGGGTCTCGAACTTGGTGGTGCACGAGCGGTAGGGTCGCTCCACGGTATGGGACTGGGTGCATACCCGGTAGTTGCGGACGGACCAGCCGGTCAGGAGGGTCCGGTCGATGGACTGGGTCACGGCAAAGTAGTGGTCGCTCGCCCACATGGTGGTGTCGTACCGCTGCCAGCGCGACACCTCGGTGCCACCGGGGTGTTGGGATCCAGCTCGCGCACAAGCTGGGCTTCGGCTTTGCGGTCGTCGAAGAGCGTGTCATTCATGCGCGGCTCGAGCGTGGCTCCGATGTGGAACACCCGCAGGGTGCGATGATCCCGCGCGTCGCCACTGGTGATGGGTTGGTCTGCCACCGCAGGGGCCGCACCGCCCGCGGTGCCTTTGCTCGCGATCGCCGGCGGATCGAGCACCAAGGCACCGTAGACGACCAACTCGTCGTTGAACCGGCGGGTGTCGAGGATCCTCAGGTTGCCGAGATCGACCGCTTCCACGAAGCCAAGGGTGGTGCCCGCAAGCTGGAAGTGAAACAGGAAGGCGCCGGAAGCGGACCGAGTTTGCCCGCGGTGGCCGGCTTCGCCCGGTGTAGGATCGCAGCTTCACGAAGAAAAGGAGACTCGGCATGCGCGTCTTGGTCACTGGAGCAACCGGCTTTGTCGGGCGTGCGCTGCTCTCTCGGCTGCGTCGTGACGGGCATCACATCACGGCTTGGGTGCGCGCACCCGAGCACGCGCGGGCCTTGCTCGGAGCGGAGGTCGCGCTGGTAGGCGCGGCCGAAGGATTGGGCGGCTTGGTCGCGGCGATGGGAAACGCGGATGGGGTGGTGAACCTGGCGGGCGAATCCATCGTCGGCGGGCGATTCACGCGCGCACGGCGCAAGCGCCTCGAAGAAAGCCGCGTGCACCTGACCCGGCACCTGGTCGAGGCCATGCGGTCGGCGCCCACTTCCCGCAAGGTTCTGGTTTCGGCCAGCGCGGTGGGGTACTACGGCGACCGCGGGGAAGAGTTGCTCGACGAGGCGAGTCCACCCGGCAAAGGCTTCCTTGCCGATCTGTGCGTGCGCTGGGAAGAGGCGGCGCAGGCCGCGGAGGCCTTCGGGGTGCGTGTGCTCCGCCTGCGCATCGGCGTGGTGCTGGGACCGGGCGGGGGGATGGTGGCCAGGCTTGCGCCCTGGTTGCGCCTGGGGCTGGGGGCGCGCCCCGGCAGCGGCCGCCAGTACGTGCCCTGGATTCATCTCGAGGATCTCGTATCGCTCATCGCGACGGCATTGCCCGACCCCCAATACGACGGCGCGGTCGATGCCGTGGCGCCCGCGCCCGCGCGCATGGGCGAGCTGCTCGACGGCCTGGCCAGGGCGGTGGGCCGCCGCGTGCGCCTGGCGGTTCCCGGCCCGCTCGTACGGCTCGCGCTCGGCGAGGCCGCGGATGTGCTTCTGTCGAGCCAGAACCCCCGCGGCGAACGCCTGCGCGAGCTCGGTTTCGTGCACAAGTATCCGACCCTCGCGGCGGCCCTGGCCGACCTTGCGGCCTTGCCTTCGCAAGCTTAGGACCCGCGAGAAGATATATGTGTGAACTTGGGCCGTCGAGGCGCCCGGCTGGCGAGGCGCGAGGAGGAGGAATACTCGACCCTTTCCGACGACGAGCAACGCGGGGGCGCGACGCAAACGCGCGATTCCACATCGGGAGTCCAGGCGATTCGCGCTCCAGGCCCGGCCGAGCCGCTACTTGATGGTGGAGTTGGTGACGGTGATGGGCGTGTCGGCGTGGTTCGAGATCTGCGGGTAGGTCGGGTACCACGAGCCGCCGATGTTGTCGGTGATGGTCGAGCCGTCGATCACGACGTTGCCGGTGTGGTCGTTGCTGACGAAGAAGAGGGCGCTGCCGAATGCGTTGACCTTGTTGTGCTGGATGAGGGTGCCGGCAATGGTCAGGGTCATCTTGTTGCCGTCGTTGTAGATGCCGCCGCCGCTGCCGCCGCCGGGCGTGCCCGCGCCGGCAGGGTTGCCGCCGTTGCCGATGGCGCGGTTGTGGCTGATGACCGAATTGAGTACGGTCCACGACACGCCGATGCTGGACAGGGCGCCCCCGTTCGAGCACACGTTGCCGAGCCCCTCGGCGCCGCCGAAGGTGCAGCCGACGACGTAGGTGGGAAGCCCGCCATACTGCTGGAAGACGCGGATGGCGCCGCCGCCCACGTCGGGGCCGGTGTCGGCGCAGAGGTTGTTGATGAAGTGCGAGTTGATGACCTTGAAGCGCCCGCCGCTGGCGTAGATGGCGCCGCCGCCGTCGTACTTGGTCTCGTTTTTGGAGTTGCCGTTGGCGAAGGTCAGGTTCTGCACGGTGAGCTGCGGCGAATCCTGGTTGTCGCAATGGGAGGTGGTCCACACCTGGGCCTGGTCGCAGGTGTTCATGTAGAGGATGCGGGTCACGTTCTCACCGCTCAGCGTGACCTTGCCGCCGCCGTCGATGACGATCTTCGGGCCCTTGTCGTTGAAGATCTTGGCCGGCTTGGCGAGGCGAACGGTGGCCATGGCTGGCCCGCAGTCGAAGGTGATGATGCCACCCTTGGCGACGGCGGCGATGAAGGCGTCGCCGGTGCAGCTGTCGGGGGTGCCGGTGCCGACGATCGTGGTCGGCTTCGACGTGTCTTCGAGCTGGGCGTCGGCCGGGATGGTCGCGTGACCGTTGGGGTTGCCGGGCGCGCCCGCCGGCAGCGTGGAGCCGCCGTCGATGGCGTGCTGGCCGCCGGTGCCGGTGAGCCCGCCGGTCCCGACGTAGCCGCCGGTGCCGGGCCTGCCGCCGGTCGCGGGCAGGCCACCCATGCCGGTCGCGCCGCCCTTGCCGGTGGCACCACCGGTCGCGAGGGTGCCGATCGTGCCGCCGGTCGCGACAATGCTACCGGTGCCGGTCGTGCCGCCGGTGGTGAGCGCACCGCCGGCTCCTGGATTCGCGGCGTCCCGCTCTGCCGGACTCTCGTGAGGATCCGAGCCGCATCCGAGCCACGCCACCAGGGGTGCTCCGAGCAAGGCAAGGACGTGAATCCTGCCAGCCTGTCTTCGCCGAACGCACTGGGTCATGGCGCCCTTCGCCCCTGGAGCATACCAGGGACCAGGCGCGCAGCGGCGGTTCGGATGGGCAGATCGGGCGCTGCCTCGACGCGCGACCCGGTCGCCGAGATAGCCGCCGATGCCGGCGAACACGAACTGCGTGCTCGCGTGCGACGAAGAAATCGCGCATTAGTAGAACAGCGCAGCCTGCGGCCCAGGCGCGCGCTGCCGAGAAGGCTACGGCCGGCCGGCCGTCGTCACCTCGGGGGAGTGGGCGCCACAGCATTCGATCTCCGAGCCCGTCAATTCTTTGCGCCCCGGCTTGGGGTAGAAGCCGAACTGCTGCAAGAGGCGGTACTTGGGCAGCACATTCTGCTCGACATCCACGTCAGTCACCCTCGGGCACCCCACCCAGGAAAGCCGCGCCGGTCCACAGCGTGTTGCTGGGCTCGAGGCATGCGGCCTGGAAGGCGATGGCCGTCGAAGCACCGCGGCTCGACAAGGCGACGGAGGACGACGAGGGATAGGTCCACCGGGTGGCGTAGGCTTGCAGGATGCCGCTCAAGTCACGGGCCAGTTGACTCTTGTTGGCAGGGGTTGCCGCCACGTCGGTCCAGCTCACCGCGATGATGGCAAAGCCGTGCGCGTCGGCGGCGGTCGCCCACCGTTGCACGCTGGCCAGACAAGTTTCGTCCTCGCCGTGCAAGGCGATCATCACCGAGTGCGGGTAGGTAGGGTTGTTGGCAAGTCGGCGAGGGAGGTAGAGGTAACAGGTGTAGCCATCGAGCTCGAGCCACTGCTGCACCGGAGCGTCGGGGTCGCCGGCATCAAGCGATGGCAAGGATGCGTCCCGGCGCCAGGTATCCATGCCAGTGCATCCCGAGCAGAGCATGATGGCTTTGCCGCCCACCATGGCGACAACCGACGCCGACACCGCCTTGACGAAGCTGCGACGGTCGGGCGACCTGGGTATCACCATCCGCTCGGCCATGGCGGCGAGTTGCTCGGGTCGCGTGGACCGCAGCAGCGCGCTCTCGACGTCGTCGAGGAGGACGCCCTTGCTCGCGGCCGCGGCCACCGGGTCGCGCAGGAGGTCCGCGCGAAACCGATGGTTGAGCGCCGCCAAGGTGAGCACCCGTTCCACGCCTTGGGGCAAGTCGCTCACCTCGACCGCACGCCGCATGGGACGACCGCCGACGATGGTGGTGCCAGCCGAAGCAGGTGGTTTTGTCGTCATGGCGTCGAATTTTGGCACGCGCGACCGCCGGACTGACTGTGCATATATTTGGGGGGCCCGGCGCGACGTAGGTGACAGAAGGGTGTGCACGGCAGGCGCCAGAAGGGTGTGCACGAGCAGCGTCTACGCCCTTCCCGTGCGCCTGCGCAGGGTCCACTCCGCGGCCAGAAGCCCGACGGCCAGCAACAGAAGCAGCGGGTTCGACCAGATCTCGATGGTGCGCAGGCTGCCGACCCGCACCTTGCGAGGCGCGCGGACTTCCGGGTTTCCGAGCGACCCGGAGCGGAATTGGCCGCCGCTCGCGGAGGCGAGGGCGCGCAGCACGGGCTCGCGCGCCACGATGTCGTCGAGTTCGCGGCCTTCGGGCCGGACGACGAAGGTGGCTTGCTCGCTCGCGGCGCGGCCGTCGAGGGTGGCGTTGCCGACGAGGTGATACGCGCCGGCCTCGAGCCCGCTGAGCTCGAAGCGGGCCTCGCCGTCGCCGTCGGTCTTGACGCCCAGGGTGCGCAAGGGCGCGGCCGTGGCTTCGCCGGGCCGCAGCTCGAGGCCCACGTCGACGGCCGCGGCGGGGGAGAAGTCCGCGCGCAGGGTGCGCACGCGCGCGACCACGGTCTGACCGCGGCGGTATTCGGCCTTGTCCAGGTCCACGCGCAGTTGGCTTAGGGCCGGGTCGCGCACGAGCCAGCGGATGGCGCTCTCCCAGAAGCGTTGGAAGGCGCGGCCGTCGTCGCCCGCGCCGGCGGCGCGAAAGCCCCAGTACCAGGCGGTGTCGGTGAGCAAGGCCAGGCTGCGGCCGCGGCCCACGTCAGCCACGGCCAGCACCGGCGCCGGCTTGCCGTCGGCACTCTTCTGCGAGGGATGGACCAGCAACGCGTGCGCTCCCGGCCGCAGGCCGGCGACGCGATTCGTGCCTTCGAGTGCGGGCAGGCTGGCCCAGCGGTTTTCGTTTGCCTTCGCATCGAGGCTGAGCGCGGTCACCGGATGGGTGCGGCCTTGCGCCGTCAGGCGCGGGCGGAAGCTGTCGGTGGTGAACGAGGACGGGCCGTCGCGTGGGATTCCGGCGAGGTTGACGGGCAGAACCCGCCGCAACGCGCTCTCGCCGTAAAGCCCGCTCGCGAAGGAAAGATCGCCGCCCACCATGGCCAGCGCGCCGCCCGACTCGATGTACGCGGCCACGCCCGGCAGGTAGGGCTCGACGGAGTAGGGCTTGAAGTTGAAGTTGTCGAAAATGAGCAAATCGAACGACTTGAGCTGCTCGTCGAAGATTTCCTTGTACGGGAAGGGAATCAGCGACAGCTCGTCGGGGCCGAAGGGCATGTCGTCGGTGTCGGTGCGCAGGATGAAGAAGGACACCAGATCCACGTTGGGGTCGAGGCGCAGAAGCGAGCGCAGGAAGCGCTCGTTCCATGAGGGCCGGCCGCACACGTGCAGGACGCGCACCCGGTCGCGGATGACCTTGAGGGTGAAGATCTGGCGGTTGTTACTCTCCAGGGCCTCGCCCGCGAGCACCGGGGTCGCGATTTCGAAGACGTGCTCGCCGGGCCGGTCGGGGGTGAAGTCGAAGGCCACGCGCACCTCGGGCGAGCCTTCGCGCAGGGTCACGGCCTTGGCATCCACCAGGCGGCCGTCGCGCGCGAGCGTCACCTCGACGGTGCGACCGGAAAGCCCGCTGTGGCGGAGCACGGCCTCGAGCTTGATCGGCGTGCGCACGAAGGCGAAATCGTCGGCCAACACGGTGGCGACCGACAAGTCGCGCAGATCTTCCTCGCCGATGAGGACCGTGTGCACGGGCGCGGCCAGGGCCTCCAGGGTCTTGCGCGTGTCCGCGTCGAGCGGGCCGCGGCCGATGCGGCCGTTGTCGATGCCGTCGGAGACGAGGACCACGGCCCCGAGGTCGCGTCCGGCGAAGCGGCCGCGCAGCTCGGATAGGCCCTCGCCGATGCGCGTGGCCTCGGCCTTGGGCGCGGGCAGGTTGCTGCGGCCGGCCGGGGTGAGGGCCTCGCCGAAGCCGAACACCTCGACCTTGTGGCCGCTTGTCTCCCAGGAGGAGAAGGTGGACGCGGCCTCGGCGAGCGCCCGCTCCGCGCGTTGCCAGCGGCTGCCGGATCCGTCGGGCGCGGCCACGTTCATGGAGCGCGAGCTGTCCACCAGAACGGCGACATGGTTCGGCACCACGCTCACCTGGCCGAATTCGAGCCGCGGCTGCGCCGCGACCAAGGCGCAGGTCGCGATCGCGAGCAGGCGCAGCCCGAAGATGAGGAAGGCGCGCCCGCCCCGCCGCTCGCGCCACAGCGACACGGCCGAGATGGCGACCGCCAAGCCGGCCGCCACCGCGACCAGCACGAGGGTGCTCCGCCCGAGCTGCGAGGCGAAGGCCAGGCGCCAGTCGGCAAGCAGGCGGAGCTGGTTCATCGCCGGTATCTCCGCGTGCGCATGATGAAGTCGATGTGGGCCTGCTCGGTCTTGTAGTCGAGGCAGAGGGCGTACATCACGAGGTTCACGGCCATGCGGAAGCAGCGCTCGCGCTGTTCGTCGCCGCCCGGCACGACGTCGTGCTCCCAGCGCCCGAATCCGTCGCGCGCCATGGCCCCGCCGAGGTCGTTCTGGGTGTAGATGACGGCCAGGCGGCGGTCGCGCTCGATGCCTTCCAGAACCGGCGAAACCAGCACGCGGCCCGGGTTGTCGCGCAGGATGTAGAAGGACTTCCACAAGACGTGGTCGTCGGGAACCCGCTTGGGCACATCGCCGGGCAAGACCCGCGCCAGGAGTCTGCGCACGGCTTCGTCGAAGCGGCCGCCCGCGCGCCCCTCCGCCGAATCGACGAAGAGGCAGCCGCCGAAGGTCAGGTAGCGGCGCAGGCGTGCGCAATCGGCCTCGGACGGCAGGCCGAAGCCGCGGTCGCCAGAAAGCAGGCAGAAGGGATGGCGAAAGAGCTCGGGGCTTGAGAGGGGAAACTCGACCGGGTCGGGCAGGGTGGAAAGGCTGGTTCGCCGCTCGAGCTCCCAGGACAGGCGGCGCAAGGCGGTGGGCCGCGGGTCGGGTAGGTCGGGCAGGCGCAGGCGTGCGAGCCGGAACTTGGAAAGGTCCCCGAGCGCGCGCGCCCGGGGTGCGAAACCAAGCACCAAGGCGGCCCCCAGACCGGCCAGGAACCCCCGCCGCGGCAAAAGGCCCATGCCGCAGCTCGCATAGGGAAAGAGCCCCTCTCGCAAACGCGGCTCTGGTAAACCGTCGCGGCTCATTCGATACTAGCGCCTGCCATGAGGTATCCGAATCGGTCGGTCATCGCCCTCAGTATGATGGTTGTCCTTCCCGCTGTCGCGCACAACTCTGCGCTCGCCCGGACCGGCGAACAAGAAAGCGAGAGTGACGATAGCGCGCAGACTCCCGCCGAAGAAGCTGGTGCGTCCGCGACGGAGGAAGCGGAATCGAGCGAGGGGGCCACGCCCGCCACCAAGCCCAAGCGTCGAGCCAGGCCGCAGGTGGCGCAGGAATCGCGCGAAGAATCCCGTGACACGGGTTTCGGCGGGCCGGCCCAGCTCAACCACCTCTTCCAGACCGGGCTTTCCATCATGCCGGGCTCAGGGTATCGCTTGATCGTTCCTTATAAAGACGGCCAGTACTGCGCCGACTCCTCCGGCGTCCCCGGCAAGGCCGTCTGTTCACGCGCCGTGCCGATCTTTCTGGATTTCCAACTCGCCTTCGGCGCCACCACGCGCGTGGACATCATTCTCGACTTGCGCTTCGGCGTACAGAGCGACGCTTTGATGGCCGGCAGCCATCAGTTTGGTTTGGCGCCGGGGTTGCGCTTCTGGCTGGACCAGGAGGTTGCGCTCAAGTTCTACACGACCTTGCAGTTCGCGTACAACCACTTGGACTTCAAGAATTCGGGCCCGAGCGACAGCGACTACGGCGTACGCAACGCCAACGGACTCATGTACGACCCGATCCGCAACGTGGGGTTTTTCGTCCAGTTCGGCGAGAGCGTCGGGGTCGCGCGATGGTTCAGCATCGAGCTGGACGTGGGCGTGGGTGCGCAGATCCGTTTCCCCTAGCCCGCATTGTTCACCACCGTTCGTTCTCCGACGGAGCACATGGAACACCTCGCAGCCAGTCAAACCCTCCTGCGAAGCTCCGCGGCCGGCAAAGCCGGCCGGCTCCGCACGCGTTTGCCCAGCCTGCCCAGGCCAGCCTACTCGGCGAGGGAGGGGCGGCTTCGCCGCTTGCGCATGATCTTGTAGGCCACGTAGAGCGCGACCGCAGCCACCACAAGCAGGATGCCGTATTCGGACCGCCGGGTCCAGGTGATCACGTGGTCGATCTGGTTGCCGAAATACCACGCCGAGTAGACGAGGAAGGGCACGGAGAGCAGGGCCGCCAGCGAATCGTAGACGATGAACACGTAGGGCCGTACGTGCAACATGCCGGCAGAGAGGAAAATCGAGAAGCGCAGCCCGGGCAGGAAGCGGGCGACGAACACGACCTTGCTGCCGTACTTGCGGAAGTAGGCACGCACGCGGAGCTGCCGGCGCGGGGTGAAGTAGCGGCGGCCGAGGCGGGAGGCCAGGAGCTTGGTGCCGAAAAGCCGCCCCATGGTGAAGGCCAGGGTGTCGCCCCCGAGCACCGCGGCAAAACAGACCGGGAACACCGCATGGACGTTGACCGTTCCAAGGTGTGCGAGATAGCCGGCCGAAATCAGCGAAATATCTTCCGGAATGGGCAGTCCCAGGCCGCACAGAAGCAAGATCCCCGCCAACTTGGCGTACGCGTGGGAGGTGAGGTATCCGAGAAGCGACTCCATTCGGGATGACTTTTCTTACCTCCCATAGCACGGTTTCGGGTCACTCGCGGGAATGTCGTGGTAATCTCCCCGTCGCCGTTCGCTGTTGACAGGCGGACCAACCCGTCCTAGAAGGCCATCGAGAAAGCCATGACCATGAAAAACTACCAGTGGAAGCTAGGGTTCCTTGTGGCCACCACGCTATGGGCCACCAGCGCATGCAAGCCGGAATATCCGGCTTGCGACACCGACAAGGACTGCAAGGCCAAAGAATTCTGCGTCGGCCGCAAGTGCCAGCAGTGCCGTGACAGCAACGACTGCGGCGAAGGCCGCATGTGCACGAACGGCGCCTGCGCCGCCATACCCGGGTACTGCACGGACGCCTCGCAGTGCCAACCGGGCGAGGTGTGCCTGGCCAACCGTTGCGGCCCGTGCCAGGCGGACATGCAGTGCGCGGCCGGCGCCATCTGCGAAGCGGGCCGGTGCGTCCGAGCCCAGTGCATGAAGGATGATGACTGCCCGCAGGACAAGGACTGCAAGCAAGGGCGCTGCGTGGGGCCGAAGGAGCCGCCCCCGCCCTCAGGCCCGCCGTGTGCGCTCGAGACGGTGTACTTCGGTTTCAACCTCTCGACGCTGGCCCGCGATGCGCGCACCTCGCTGTCCAAGAACACCGCGTGCCTCAACCGGACGATGCGCAACATCGACCTGGTCGGCCACGCCGATCCACGCGGCACCACCGAATACAACATGGCCCTGTCGGATCGTCGTGCGCAGTCCGTGCGCGACTACCTTCGCCAGGCCGGCATCGACAGCAAGCGCCTGAACCCCGTTCCGCGCGGTGAGCTTGATGCCACCGGATCCGACGAGGCGAGCTGGGCCAAAGATCGCCGAGTCGATTCGGAATGGAAGTAGCGGCTTCCAGGTTTTTGCGGAGAACGAAGCTCGCTATTCGGCGCCCGGCAGCGCTCGTGCTGCTGGGCGGAGTCCTGCTCGGCTGCGTGACCAGCGGTCGGGGTGACAAGATGAGTGCCGACATCGCCCGCTTGCGCGAGCGCCTGGATGCGATGGAGGTGCGCGATCGGGACATGACCGAGAAGGTGGCCCAGCTACGCAAGATCCTCGACGAGGCCACGGCGCTTCTCGGGCGCAACTCGGCCGATCTCGGGGCCAGGGTGGCCAAGAATGAAAGCGACATCGCGGCCATCACCGGCAAGATCGAAGAGGCCAGGCACATGCTCGGCGAGATGCAGAAGCAGGTGGCGGTTGCCACCACCAAGGTGGCGGCCATCGAGGAAACCCAACAGCAGCTCTTGGCCAACCAGCAGCGCATCGTGGACCGGGTGGCGCCCACCCTGCCCGAGGACAAGGAGACCCTGTGGAAGGAATCCCAGCGCCGCCTCGCCGAAGGGCAGCGCGAGGAGGGCCGCCGCTTCTTGCGCGCATTCATCCAGCGCTTTCCCACCGACCCGCGCGCCTCGCAGGCGCAGCTCGCCGTCGGCGTGTCCTTCGTCCAGGAGATCAAGCATAGCAACGCCGCGGCCGAGTTCTCCAACCTCATCCAGCGCTTCCCCAAATCGCCCGAGGTGCCCGAGGCCATGTGGCAGCTTGCGGAGTCCTTCGTGGCGCTCAAGTTCTGCAGCGATGCCAAGGCGATGTATGAAGATCTGGCCAAGCGCTACCCCAAGGCGACCCGCGCGGCGCAGGTGAAATCGCGCCTGCAAGACCTGCGCAAGATCGCAAAAGACAAGAACCGGTGCACGAGCTAGAGCACCGAACGGTTTGGAACCTAAGGGCCGGCGAGAAGATAGATGTGTGAATTTGGGCGGTCGAGGCACGTGAGTCCAGCGGGCGGAGCCCGCAGGACTCACAGGTCGGCTGGCGAGGCGCGAGGAGGAGGAATACTCGACGTATTGCGACGA
>Ga0172362_10003883_pt1 | contig 12930 bp, 13 predicted proteins | sample LakKivs1_kivu2a2_FD_114534 | JGI IMG/M metagenome (GOLD analysis project Ga0172362, IMG submission 114534) | Sediment microbial communities from Lake Kivu, Rwanda - Sediment s1_kivu2a2 | ecosystem: Environmental > Aquatic > Freshwater > Lake > Sediment | place: Rwanda: Western Province, Lake...
ATGCCGAAAGGAGATGGCTCTTATGTAGCTGCCCCAACCTGGAATGAATTTATGAAGCGTGCATACCAAATAAAATCTCAAAGCTCAAATCTCAAATCTCAAAATATAGAAAATTATTTTACTCTGCCAGAAGAAGTAGAAAATTTTATAAAACCCGAACCAATCGTCACTAATAAAGATATTCTAAACGGAAAATTTGCCAATGAAGTAAAAGTAAAAATAGATAAAATATCAGGAAAATTAGCCACTGAATTCACGCCGCCGGATTTAATTGAAGAAAAAATTTATCGAGAAGTTCACTGTATTTTATATTATGTTGACAAAAACGATCCCCAGGGAGAAGGTAACGGCAGAAATGATTCCCAATTTAACAACTGGGAACCACCGGTAATCGCCTGGGCTCTTTCGCCAGAAAGAAAAGAAATCTATAACATAAACCCTCCGCAAGACTACGATAGTATTCATACGGAAGAAAACCAACCGAATGTCCAGATTGATTCTCCTCGAAATAATGAAATTATTACCATCAGAACAATTGAAATTAAAGCTTCGGCCAGAGCGCCTTTGGGTATAAAACAACTGGATTTCTTTCTGGATAATAATTTAATCGGAACCGATACTACTGAACCATATAAAATTATTTTTAATTTACCATATGATATAACAGGTAAAAAACATCAGATAACGGTTAGGGCTTACGATCAGTGGGGTGCCCGTAAAAGTGAAACGATAAATATAATCTTGGATATTCCGGGAATTGAAGACCTCGAAGACATGGAAGAAGGCGAAGAATGAAGTTTATTTTAACACAAATAAAAATGACGCCATTGAATGGCGTCATTTTTATTCAGAATAAGATTTTATAGTTTTATCGGCATTATTACGTAAACATAACTGGAATCACCAATCGGTTTTATAATGCCGGGACTAGCTTCGCCATTTAATCCTAATAATACTTTTTCACTGGAAATATTATTCAAGCCGTCTAAAAGATACTTATGATTAAAAATAATTTCTATATCTTTTCCCTTTACTTCTCCTTTTAACTGAGAAACATTTTCTCCCACCTCAGTATCCTGGGCAAAAACCTCAACCAGCTCTTTCTTGGGCATGATTTTTAATCTTAAATCATTAATTTTGCTGCTGAATAAACTGGTAATCTTCACGGCATTTAAGAATTCACTCCTGTCCAATATCAAATTAGTTTCAAACTGTTTAGAAATAAGCTGCTCATAATTGGGATAAGTTCCTTCAATCAAGCGAGAAACTAACTGAACATCGGAGGTTTTGAATAAAATCTGATTTTGCTCTAACAATATCTCAACCATTTCCTCTTCATTTTGATCTGACAGAATTCTTATTAATTCTTGAGCAGTTTTCAAGGGTATTATAACCGACTTTTTCGCTCCATTTTTTTCTTTCTTGGAAATAGTCTTTTCTCCTAAACGAAAACTGTCAGTAGCGACAAGCTTTATTTCCTTAGAATCAATATTTATAAATATACCTGAAATCTCCGGACGAATATCTGACAATGAAACGAAATTCACCACCTGACTTAAGGCTTGTTTTAATTTTAAGGCTTCAATTTTAATTATTGACTCTCCTTTAATTTTTGGAATGATTGGAAATTCTTTATCATCCGTTCCTTTAATCTGTGACCGGAAATTTTCACATTCTATTTGTAATAAATTATCTTTAGATTTTATTTCTATTTTTTTATCCGGAAGATTATTTATAAACTCACTGAATAATTTGGCGGGTATTGTAATTTCTCCACTTTTCTTTATCTTACACAAAGTCCAGTAAGTAATTGCCATTTCTAAATCAGTAGCCACTAATTTTAGTCTGCTTTTTTCTGTAATCATTAAAATATTGTTCAAAATAGGAAGAGTTAAATTTTTACCTATAATATTTTGAACAATATTAAGTCCTCTCTTTAAATTTTTTTGCAAAATAGTTATTTCCATAAAATTTTAGGTATGTCGTTTATAATAATAATTTAATAAAATAATCTTGTTATTGTTATTATAGTTAAGATTTCTGAGGAAAAGTTTATTATTTGGCTTAGTTACCAGCATTATTTCATTGAAGAAACATAGAAATAAATGTTGATAAACTGTTATGGAGAAGTTAAAGAAATTATTTTATAGCAGACTTATTTTATAATAATTCAAGTATTTTTCAACAGTTTATTAAAGGATTATTAAGCATGATTATAAAGTCGTTGGCGGATAAGATTTAATTCTTCTTCTAGTGAGTCATTATTTTCCTTTTCTTTCTTTATTTTTTCGCAAGCATATATTGCCGTTGTATGATCTCTTTTTCCGAGTCTATTTCCGATAAATGGATACGAGCTTTTTAATTCTTCTCTCAGTAAATACATGGCGATTTGCCTTGGCTTAACAACTTCTTTCTTCCTGCTGTGATCGGTTAAGTCTTTTATTTCGATATCATAGAATTCGGCCACTGTTTTTATGATATTTTTATGAGTGGTTCTTTTTTGAGGGTCGGATATAATATTTTTGAGAATTTTTACTACCTGGGCTTGAGTAGGAATAGAATTATTGAGTTTTACAAAAGCGATAACTCTATTTAGCGCCCCTTCGAGTTCGCGGATATTGTTTTGGATATTAATGGCAATATAATTTATTGTTTCTTCGGGTAATTCCAAATTTAAATCCTTAAGTTTTGTTTTGAGAATCGCAATCCTTGTTTCAAAATCAGGATAGCCGATATCGGCTATCATTCCCCCTTCAAATCTAGATCTCAATCGTTCTTCAAGAGTAGGTATTGCTTTCGGTGGACGATCACTGCTCAAAATAATCTGCTTATTGTTTTCATAAAGGGTGTTAAATGTATGGAAAAATTCTTCTTGGGTTTTTTCTTTTCCGGCCAGAAATTGAATATCGTCTATAATTAGAACATCCATTTTACGATAATAATTTTTGAGTCCGGTCATGTCCTTTTTTTCTATAGCAGTTATGACATCATCGGTAAATTTTTCCGATGGAACATAAAGCACTTTTCTCGAGGGGTCGCTATTCAGTAGTCCGTTCCCGATAGCCTGGAGAAGGTGGGTTTTTCCTGACCCCACGCCGCCATAAACAAAAAGGGGATTGTAAGTATTCCCCGGTTGTTTGATTATTGACTGAGCCGCAGCATAGGCCAGTTCATTGAATGAAGCTACAATGAAATTGGCAAAAGTATAACGAACGTTTAGATTAGTTTTCTTGTCTACTTTGAATTGACTAAAGTCGAGTTGTTCATCAAGAGTCGATATTTCTGATTTTTCTCTGGTTATTTTTTTCTTTCGTATTTTTTCTCCCGGTTCTTCCTTTTTGTAATTTATTACGTAGGATATTTCTTTGACATCCTTGGCAACATTTCGCAGGGCCTTTAAAATAAATTTGTTATATTTATTTTCCAGCCATTCCTTGGTAAAGACATTGGGCACGCTGATAACAACTTGACCGTCTTTTTTTGAAAGGATATTTGTATTTTTGAACCATGTAATATAATTTGCTTTAGAAATAGAAAGTTCTATATCGCCTAAAGCAATTTGCCAGAGATTTTCATTGGTCATATTATGAATATTTATCTTTTTTTATTTACATATTCAAAATAATCTTCAATTTGTTATAAGTCAATAGGTGATTTTTGTTAATAATATGTGGATTAGGTGGGGATAGCAATTATTAAGCAGTTGACCGTTCCTTTCATTTAATGTTAATCTAAATATAGTAAAAAATCAATCATTTTTAACTTAAATCTATGTCATTAGCTTTGACTTACCGACCCAAGAGAAGAAAAAGAAAAAAAACCCATGGTTTTCGGAAAAGAATGATGACTAAAGGCGGAAGAAAGACCTTAAGTAGAAGAAGGCGCAAGGGGAGAAAAAGACTGACAGTCTAAATTATGCTTTCCAAAAAATATCGTTTACAAAAGGATAAGGATTTTGATTTAGTTTTTAAAAAAGGGAAAAATCTTGATAGTGAATTTCTTTTTTTAAAATTACGAAAGAATGATTTGGAATTTAGCAGATTTGGTTTTATTCTTTCCAAGAAAATATCTAAGAATGCAACAGCTCGCAATAAGATTAAAAGAAGATTAAGAGAAATTATCAGAAAACAGGTGGGTAATATTAAGTCGGGCTTTGATGTTGCTTTCGTCGTTAAGCCGAGAATAATCGGGAAAGATTATTCAGAAATTAAAGAAGGAGTTGAGAAATTATTAAAAAAAGCAGAACTTTTATGAAATATATAATTTTGATTTTGTTAAAATTTTACAAAAAAATCTTTTCTCCGGTTTTGCATTTTTTAGTCCCTCATAGCAGTTGTCGTTTTTGCCCGACTTGCTCCGAATACGGTTACATGGCCATTGAAAAATACGGTTTAACTACAGGGATCCGAAAAGCCCTTAAGAGGATTATTCGTTGTCATCCCTTCAGCAAAGGAGGATATGATCCAATATAATTTATGGAAATAATTAGTTTGATTTATAATAAGGGTCTTTATCAGCCCTTATTTAATAGTATAGTTTTTTTCTATAATCTTATTCCTGGCCACGATTTCGGCTTAGCGATTATTTTGGTTACTTTGTTGATTAGAATAATTCTTTTTCCCTTATCTCGTCAGGGAATCAAATCTCGGAAGGCCCTGGAAGAAATTCAGCCTAAATTAAAAGAGATCCAGAAGAAATATGGGGACAAAAAAGAACAGGCTGCCCAGATGATGAATCTTTATAAAGAACACAAAGTCAGTCCTGTTTCCGGTTGTTTGCCGTTGTTAATTCAGCTTCCCATTATTATTGCTCTTTATCGGGCCTTTATTCAGGTAATCAGTCCCAGTAGCTTAGCATTACTTTATCCCTTTATTAAAAATCCCGGATCTTTAAATACTTCTTTTTTGGGGATGATTGACTTGGCTGTTCCCAGCGCTATTTTGGCAGTTATAGCTGGCGTCTCTCAATTTTTCCAAAGTAAGATAATGTTTAAAACCTCATCTTCTATGATAGGAGGAGCAGATCGGGCCGCGGGCATTCAGAAGACAATGAATCGCCAGATGATTTATTTTATGCCCTTGATTACGATTTTTATTGCCTTAAAGCTGCCAGCTGGCCTTCCTTTATATTGGGCTGCCAGCACTTTATTTGGTATCGGAGAATATTTATTAGTTAATAAAAAAAATGAAAAAAGAAGAGCTAATCAAAAAGACAATTGAAGAATTATTGAAAAAAATGGGCTACAAAGAAGCAGCCGTTGAAGTTAGGGAGCAGGATAGCCCCTCGGCTTTGATTGTCAGTATTCAAGTAGATGATGCCAACCAGCTTATCGGACAGAGCGGTTCTAACCTCAATGATTTACAGCGGATTTTGAGATTGTTGGTGGCCAAGAAAGAAGCTGAGTCGCCTCTTTTTTTGGTGGATATTAATGGTTATAGAGCAAAAAGGGAGCAGTTTTTAAAAGAACTTAGCCAAGAGATAGCTGAGCAAGTAATCAAAACCAAAAAATCAGTAATGCTTCAGCCGATGTCTTCTTATGAAAGAAGAATTGTTCATGTTGAATTGAGCGGAAAGCCGGGCATAGCCACAGAGAGCGTTGGCGAAGAGCCGGAAAGAAGAATAGTGATAAAGCCAGCTTATTAAATATGACTTTGGCGCGTAGAATAGCATACAATACGTTTATTTCGCTTTGGGGCCGCCTGATTGGAACGGCCCTTGCTTTGATTAATCTGGGATTTATTACCCGTTATCTTGGCAAAGAAGGATTTGGCAGCTATGCTTTAGTTTTAGCATTCATATCAATTTTTGATATATTGGCGGACTTCGGGCTTTATTCTTTGATGACCAGAGAAATTTCCCGACCCGGAGCTGACGAAAAAAAAGTTGCCAGCAATATTTTTACCTTAAGAATCGTCACTCTTTTAATATTTTTAAGTTTAGCTATTGGCGCAGTTTGGTTATTCCCCTACTCGAATCAGGTAAAAATCGGAGTTGCTATTGGCGTGATTGCTTCTTTGTTTTTGTCTGCCTCTCAGGTGCTGATGGGCATTTTTCAAAAATATCTTAGGACTGATAAAGTGGCATTAGCTGAAGTGATTGGCAGGGGCATTCAATTGGGACTGGTAATTGTTTGTGTATATTTTAATTTGGGATTCTTCTCGCTTTTGGCAGCTCTAACCATAGGAGCCGTTTTTATTTTTGTTATTAATTTTTTCTTCGCCAGGAGATATGTTATTTTGGGCCTAGCTTTTAATTTTGCTTACTGGAAAGAGCTTTTTAAGATGGTTTTTCCCATTGCCATATCGATAGTACTGACTTTAATTTATTTTAAAATTGACAGCATTTTTCTCTCTTTAGGATTTATCAACCGTTTATCTGCCAATCCAATTTCCGATGTCGGCATTTACGGCATTGCTTACAAAGTTCTGGAGGGTTTAATATTTTTTCCAGCGATGTTTGTGGGCTTGATTATGCCCCTACTTTCTAGATTCGCCTTTTCCGACCAGGAACAATTTAAAAAAATATCCCAAAAAGCTTTGGATATTTTGGTCATTCTGGTTATCCCTTTAATGATCGGTCTTTTGATGCTGGCCTTGCCAATTGTAAATTTAATCGGTGGGAAAGAATTCAGTGCTTCAGCGCCGGTTTTACAGATTTTAAGCTTTGCCATTGGTTTGATATTTTTTGGCAATCTTTTTGGTAGCAGTATTATTGCTTTGAACAAGCAAAAAACCGGGACCTGGATATACTTTGGCGGAATGATATTTAATATCGTAACTAATTTGATTTTTATTCCCAAGTATTCTTATGTCGGCGCCGCTTCAACCACGGTGGCTACTGAATTTTTAGTTACGATTTTGATGATAATTTTAATTTACAGGACCATCCATTATTTCCCGCGTTTCAATGTAATAAAACCCCTGATTGCTGGTTTGGTAATGGGTTTGTTTATTTATTATTTTCATAATTTGAATATATTTTTGCTGGCAGGATTGGGAGCGATTATTTATTTTGGCATACTTTATTTGATTAAAGGGATAAAGAAAGATGAGATTTTGATGTTGGTGCAAAAGGATAGTCGATAAAGTAAATAAAATAAAAGTCAAGCTTTCTCTTCGATCGAGACAAAAGCTTGACTTTTATTTTTGTCTTAGTTAGTGAATATTAAATTTTTATTTCTTCAACTAAGAGTAATCTTACAAAGCGATCTAATTTGTAGTTTTTGATTAATTGTTGAGTTAAATTCAGAACATCATAGGGGCAAACCCAAATACTTTTTTGCAGTCTTTGATAGCCCAAATTTTTAAGTTGTTTTCTAAATAAATCTCGATCTTTCCGTCTTTGTTCAGGAATATCAAAAAGCACCATTTGCCATTTTTTATCATCTCGCTGCTTCATTTTTCCCGAACTTATTTTAATACGTAAAACTTTTTCTAACCCCTTTGATGTAAGCACAATCGCTTTTCTATTTTTTAGGTCTTTAATATTTAAAAAACCTTTATTTTTTAGATAACTTATAAATTTGTTAAATCTTTCCCGTTGTTTCTTTTCTTTATGTTGTTCCCAGTAATAATCTTTAACATCATAATAACTAGGCCAGAATATTTCTAAAAATGCCCTGGATTTATGACCGGCATGAGCCGGAATTAAAGTGTTTAATATTTCGTCTTTGATTTTTATTAATTTGTATATATCCAAAAGAAATTTTTCAGTAAGATGAAGTTTCATATTATGATTATATTTTATTTTATTGAATTTTATTTGTCAAGGTTTTGTTCCGATCGTGAAGAAAAACTGACTATTTTATATATAAAAAAGTGCCGGCTACAGACTTGGCGTCCTATAACCGGCGTATTATAGCATATTCTGAAAAATTTGCGCGAAAGAACAAGGGGACTACTCGCTCCGATAGCCCTGGATTCTTAGGCGGGTAATTGTGGAGCGATCCCGCCGTTATTATGTAAGATGCGTCCGCAAAAGTCTAAATGCTGAAAAGTATTTAACGAAGATTTGCGGATGTATTTCAAAAATCAATAATTTAATTACGAACTTCTAATGGGGTCAATAGTTTTCGGGAATTTGGCAAGATGGTAGAATAGAGGTATGAGATTTTTAACCTGGGGAATTTATGCTGTGGTTTTTTGTTTGCCATTGTATTTGGTGAGATTTAAGGTTTTTGGGATTCCGACAACGGTGTTGGAAATTTTAATTTATGTTTTATTTGTTTTTTGGCTGATTAAGGGATTTAGATTCGGCGAACTTAAAAAATTACTAATTACTAATTACTCATTACTTGTTGCTATTATTTTGATTCTTATTGGCGTAAGCTTGGCAGCTATTTTTTCCTCGGATTTGCGAACCAGCGCCGGCATTTGGAAAGCATGGTTTGTGGATCCGATTTTGTTTTTTATTGTTTTAATTAGTGTCGTAAAAAATTCAGAACAGGTCAAAAAAGTTCTTTATAGTTTATTTTTCTCCGGAACTGCTGTTTCTATAATCGTTTTAGTTTACTTAATCTTAGGAAAACTCGATCCCGTTGGCCGCTTGCAAGCTTTTTATACTTCTCCAAATTATTTGGCAATGTATTTGGCACCGGCGTTGATTATTGGATTGGGGCTTTTATTTTTCAAAAATCCGAAATATCCTTTTTGCTCTGTGGCAAGGGGGCGACCTTACAACCCCCCTATTATTTTTAAAAATAATGACTCCCCCTTGAAGTCGCAAAAACAATATCTCGGATTTCTATCAGGCATTATTTTATTGTTTGTTATTTTATTCTTCGCCCATTCTTACGGCGCTTGGCTGGGAATTGTAGCGGCAATCGGCTTCGGTTTATTTATTTATTTATTTAAATTGAAAAGAAAATCAGCTTGGGTTATTTTGATTTTAGCTTTAATACTCATTTTGTCTTTAGGATATTTCGCCCTAACCCAGAGGCAGGCATCATTTGATGCAAGATTGATTATTTGGCAGAAAGCATGGGAAGTTTTTATGGCGCATCCGATTTTGGGAATTGGACCGGGAACTTTTGGAAATTATTTACAGCCGCACAATATTTTTCTTGCTTTCTTATTGCAAACCGGAATTATTGGATTTATTGGATTTCTATTGCTTTTAATTCAGTTCTTCAGAATGGGAATCAGGAATCGGGAATCAGGAATTATAAATATTATTTTGGTATCGATAATGGTTTATATTTTAATTCATGGCTTGACCGATACTACTTATTGGAAAAATGATTTAGCAGTAGTATTTTGGCTAATCGTTGGTCTGACGGCGGTTTTGAGAATTAGAAAATTAGAAATTATTTAAAAATTAAAAATTAGAAATTTAAAAGACTCTCTTATTCAGAGAGCCTTTTTGTCTCCACAAACTTTAAATCATTAATTACAGTTCTACGCTGTAAAGCAATCCATCTTTTTTATTTACGAAAAACAGATAATCTTCCAGCGGAGAAAGAAATAGATCAACTGCGTCATACATTTCATTGTTTCGTTCCCAATTCTGTAAAAGGGCGGTTTTTTCGCCAGTATCCAAGTTTATTTTCCAGAATTCGTCATCGGCTGTAAATAATCCTTTGTAAAAGTCATCAGGCAGGATTGCGGCTTCATTAATATTTTTTGGAATTGCGCAGAATATTGTCCGATTGTCTTGAGACCAGACGCATTTTTCCGCCAAGGTAGAAACAGTGGTATTTGCTTCATTCGAGCCATCTTTTTCGGCAACATAAAGACTTATGTTTTTGCCGCCTGATGCTGTTTTGGAATAAAGCACCCTGTCTTTTTGAGGCGACCACTTTACGCTTAGGCCGTAAATATCGGAAAGGACCTTGGTTAAATTTTTGGTCAGAGGATTAAGCAGAAAAAGAGAACCTGGAGCTATGCCCGATGGTTTTTCATAAAAACTTATTTCCGAACCAATCCAATCCAAGTTTAGGTTTTTCATTCTGATTTGAAAAACATTCTGCCATTTTGTGCCATCGCTATTGGCAGTGCTGATATTATTTTCGCCAGTTGCTTCATTAGTATATTGATAGGCGATTTTGTCGCTATTGGGCGACCAGGTAATTTCTTGGATATTGGAGCTTAAGGGATAAACTTTTCCGGTTTTATAATCATAAATATTTTTGGTAATATTTTCGGCCTCATCTTGATAAATGCTGATTACCTTGGTTTTGTCCGGTGACCAGATGATTTTTACCAAGTTGTTTAAAAAAGTCGAGGATATTTGGACTTTATCAGAAGCATCAAAAGCGACCTGCCAGACATTGCCATTTTCCGCGCTGTAGTAGATTACTTTTGTTCTGTCGGCAGATAAAGTTGGGGCCAGAATTCTTTCAGTGCTCAGAGATTTAATTTTTAATTCCGGATTAGGAGTAGTTGTTTCCTCTTCTACTCCGCCAGCTGGCGGAGTACCTTCTTCGCCTGGGGGAAGTCCGCCTGGGCCACCCGCCTCCTCGGCGGGTTTCTTAAAGAAAAAATTATAAACCAGAAAAGCGATTAAGGCTAGGATTAAAACAATAACTAAAACTATTAGGATTTTTTTGAGATTAGTGTTCATGGATTTATTTTACTTAGATATTACTTGCAACAAACGCCATCTTTTAAATCCCTAACTTGTATAGAAAGCCTAGGAACGAATTGGACAGGGGCGTCCACTGCTTGTATTGAGCCTTCTATATAAAATATTTCAGGATTATTTTCGATGAAGTTGCAAATTTCGGTTAATCCTTGTTTGGGACATTCAGTAATGCCAAATTTATCTCTGCATTGTTTGTCAAATTTGTAAACAAATTGGATGGTTAATTTATCTTTATCATAAATTCCTTGAGCCGGATCTTGCAGCATAACATTGCAGATGGGGTTAAAACCACCTGGCCGTTCTTGCCGAAGATTGCCAGATTCTTTCCAGTCTTTTACCCAATTAGATTTATTTCGGCATTCTTCGCTAAAGCTGAAAGTAAGCGTAGCGCTTTGTTTAACGTCAATTATTCCTTTATCCCACGAGGCCGTGAGAAACCTGCATCCCGATGGTGGTTCTGTGGGAGGAATGTCCACTTTAACTTCCGGCGCTTCGAGTTTTAATTTAAGCAAGTCGGGATTGATTATATTCAGAAGGACCACGCTTCCCAAAAGCAGGAGAATTCCCAGCAAGGCAGAGATAATTTTGTCTTTGGCATCTGAGGCTTTTTGGGGATTGCCAGCCGAAGTAACATAACCAAAAGCAGCAAAAATTATTGCCAAAATTCCCACTATACCAACTATGCCGATGGCAAAGAGATAGATATATTTGATGAATTGCGGAAGACCGAATACGCCCTGTCCGGGATGGCATTGAGCATTATTTTCGCAAGCCGGCAGATTAGGATAATCTTGAACAATAGTTGGATAATCTTTTTCTTGAGCATGGATGACATGGATTAGTCCAAGAAATAATACTATAGTCAATAAAATTATTAAGAGATATTTTTTCATTTATAATTAATAAATATTTAACTTTATTATTTTTTGGATTACTTGATTGAGTTGTGACTTATTAGTGGCGATGACCTTTAAATTTTCTTCGAGCAGGCCCCCTATTTCTTTATTTATAATTTTCAGTCCAAAAATATTGGCGACAAGAGAAGATTCTTTAGCCGATTTTTCACCCAGCGTCCATTCAAATTCCAAGTCCTTTATGCTCTTCACATTAAAGAAATAAGGCAGGGCGAGAAAAGAAATTTCTTGATTGCTGACTACTTCAAAATTTTTAGCCGAAGCAATGTAAGGCAAATTAGCTTTGGAACTGTTTTTATAATAGACAACCACCTCCGGATTAGTTATAGGAATGCTGATTGATTTCTCCACATAAAATGAGCGGCTTTCATTAAATATTTTAAGTAAAACAGTATGGGATGCACCATTGGTTCTTCGGATTCCAAATTGGAAACTATCTTTGCCATAGCCGGATTTCGCTTCTTGAAAAACTCCGTCCAGAAACCAGCTGTATGTTAAATTTTTTGGGTCGCCGCCGGCGACTTTCAGGTCGGCATTAATGGTAATAAGACTTCCTTGGGTGGGAAGAGTTCTGCCTTGGTAGCCAAATGGGGCATAAGTATCGGCTGACCAGTAAAGCTCCAGAGTTTTTAAATTGATTTCTGTTTCAATGTTCTCGGAATCTTCAAATAAGTTGTCTAATATGTCAATTTGGCCCCACAAGCTGAATGGGACAAGTAGAAGTAACAGGCAGATAATTGGCGTTATAAATAGTTTTGTGGACATGATATGAGTTTAATTAAAAATTAAAAGTCAAAAATTAAAAGTTACAATAAAAAGTTTCAAAAATTTTGGACTTTTAACTTTTAATTTTGGGTGCTGCTGATTTTGTTCCATGTTTATAAAATCGCCAAGCCCCTAAAATAAAGCCGCAGGAAAGAGTAATAGGAAAAGTTAAAAGCAAGAGCACGCCGGTTAAAGCAAGGAGATCAAGCGCATCCGCGGCAATCGCCAGAATTCCTACAGTAATATATTCGGCAAGATTAGGAGAGCCTGATTTTTTCTCGCCAAAATAAGTCCAAATAACAAAACCTGTCCATCCCGGAAGTATGCCGCCACTGAGGGTTTCGCCCAAAGAAGGAAATATAAATTGAACAAGCGGATTTTTTAAAACTTTTCCCAATAGCCCAGTTTTTTTTGTTTCTTTCTTTTCCGATTTAATCTTACCTCTTGCAGCTCTACTTTCAGCAAGTTGGGCAGCGCGAATATCTTCTTCGGTTTCGTTTGCCATAAATTATTGCCCTCCCGCTTCAGCCTGAGCCAATTCTTCTTTGGCTTTTTCAATTTGAAGCAATTGTTCGGGATTAGAAGTAATAATTTGATCTTCGGTGTAGGAAGCAACCACTTTTATTGCCACGTGTTTTAATCCGGCAAAAAATATTCCTTCACCAACTTC
>Ga0172362_10003884_pt1 | contig 12929 bp, 22 predicted proteins | sample LakKivs1_kivu2a2_FD_114534 | JGI IMG/M metagenome (GOLD analysis project Ga0172362, IMG submission 114534) | Sediment microbial communities from Lake Kivu, Rwanda - Sediment s1_kivu2a2 | ecosystem: Environmental > Aquatic > Freshwater > Lake > Sediment | place: Rwanda: Western Province, Lake...
ACAACTACCCGTTACACGTCACGCCTTGGTATAACAACTTGATTTTTCGGAACTTCCTCGTGGCAGCATCGAGCGGATACCCATCCGCCTTCAACGCCAAAACCACGGCCCTTCTAACGTATCGGCTCATCGTGCGAATTCCGACCTTAACGGATTGCTCCTTGCATGCGGAAGCCAAAAGCGGCTCCATGTAAACTCGATAGTCCTTACGAATCTTATCTGACATAATCGCAATCATCCGTTATTCTTCCTCGTCATTGTAGTCCACGACATTAACGGCACCGTTCATGAGGCAGTTCACGATGAGGCAAAGAAGAACATCGGTCCGCATCTCCTCGTAGGCACCAATAAGCGTCATAAGAGAAGATTCCGATAGGCTCTCTGAGATTCTTCTCCCTCCAACCCCCACAGGCATCCCAGACTCGGGGTCGAGACCTACCATCACCAGGACGTAAGTCCCATCTTCGATGCGATCGCTGTCGGCTTCCTCGTCCTCCGCACCGTCCTGCGTGCGCTCGAGATACTTTCCAAACGACTCCAACGTGGCCTGGGTCTTCTCTATCTCCATCGCGGAGATCATCAGCTTGAGATAATCCGGTGGAAAACCAGAGAGCCTGCTCATCTGGCTGCTCTTGCTGTAAGTGCACTTGCCGTCCTTCACTACAAGCCGAAGGAGCGGCATCTCCTCCATCTCCCCGTCGGGTGGAGGCTGGGGCGCTCCCTTGAACCCTTGAAGGCGCACGTACGCCCCCTTTTCGTCGATGACCCACCGGACGCTGCTGTCCAAGCAGCAGTCGATATGAGCCTTACCGCTGCCACAAGGACAAGGGTCGTTTGCTCCTACCTGCTTGTACGAATGGGTCTCCGACACGGTGGTTCCTTTCTATATGCCGAAACCAGAGACGTGGTTCTCGGTACCGAAGCCCGAGATGTAACTTGTGCCGCCAGCATCATCCGTGCCATATCCGGAAATTCCCGTCAAGTGTCCCGGGTGGCTCCACTCTTCTATGCACGCCCTTACGTTCTCCATGAAGTCGACCAAACGTTGCTTGTCATCGGAGCGCACGGCTACGTGTACGTATTCCTTTTTGAATATAAATCCCTCCCCGAACAAGGCTTCGAAGCGCAGGTCCACACCCATCTCTGCCGCGAACTTGTACAACTTCCGTGGCAAATGAGCGGACTTGGGTCCGGAAATCTCGAAACGGGCAACGTGGGTCTGTTTCTTCGGGCCTCATCCATGGGTCTGCTCCTATGACAAGGGTGCGGAAGGCGATCCAACCGCGCCCTATCTCCAATATACTTTTTGCCCGAAGCGATATAAACCTTCGGTTAGGCAGCTGGAGCGATGGACGCCCTCAGATGCTTCATCCTGTTGAGGACCTGTTGGTGCGTGCACTTGGTGTCCGGAGAGGCTTCGGAGTAAAGTTCACTGATTTCCCGTGCCGAGGATCCGTCCAACCTGCGGCGGACGATGTCCATGTCCACATCGTCGGCCTTATCCTCGATGCTCCGCATGAAATCCTGTTCCTCCAGGTCCTCGTCCGTGGTGCCGCAGGACGCGGCGAAGGTGTGCTGCCCCACGCAGGTCGGCGTGTCCTCGAACGTCGGGAAGGGTCTTCGCTCGTGGTTGGCTGGTATGCCCCAGGCTCCTGTACCGGCGTAGTAGTCTTTGGGGTCGGAGTCTTTTGTGCGTGGGGCCCAAGGCGTATAGCCGGCTTCCCTGCGTGCGGAGCGCCAATGGTCGGCCGATGCCATCTGTGGCTGCATGGAACTGAACCGCCGCATCCGTTTGCCGTCCGTCAGATACTCCTCGCCCAAGATGTGCTCGATCCACTTGTACAAGAACTGCCCGCGCTTGACCTTCAAGTTCACGCCGTACTTGGCGGCGACCTTGTCGGCCTCATCGCTGCCAACCTTGGAGACTTTGTGGTATGCGGCACCAGCTTTATGGGTACTGCCGGTTCTGCGCAGGACCTCAGCCTTGACCACCTTGGCGACCGACCAACGCTGGAAGACCTTCAACTCGTACAAGCCCACGAAGAGCCTGTTGAAGCAGTCCTCCCGGCCCTGGTAGCTCGGGTACTTGTTGAAAAGGTGGGAGAAGATGCGGTTGATCTCTTCGGAGTCCTTCTCGTACTGGTTGTTAAAGTCTTCGGCGTTGAACGGGAGGCCATCGAGATTTTCCTCAACCGTGCCATGTCTGCGGTGACGCTTATGCATTGGTTCCTCCGGGGGTTAAAGGTTTCAAGAGCGGGAGACAGGAATATAGTCCCTGTCCCCCGCGTTGTCAAGGCCTACCTGACACCGAGTTCGCGCTGCATGGCTTCCCGAACCTGATGCCTCCGATGTGCCTCAGCGATCCTCACCGAAAGAGGAGGCGGAGACGGACGACGAGAGGCGCCTGCTATCTGATTAAGCAGGTCCACGTTCATCTCTCGGTAGATCCTCTCCTCGGCTTCACGGCGGGCTGACGCTACACGCTTCGACTCAAGTGCGTCGCTCAGCTTCCCAAGGATGTGAGGGAGCAAAGCAACGAGAAGGATGACTGCTATCAGCCAGAGCATGGTCAGACTCCCTGCGCCGGGGTGGCCTTCCGGCCGCCCGTCTTGGCGCGGTATAGGGACCTGAGTCGGGTGTCCTCTTCGGAACGACGGTCACCGTCGAGTACCTCTGCCGTGGCCTCGCCCCAGTTGTAACCCCATTCCTCGACCAGCTTGGCGGCCTTCTCGGCCTGTTCCATGCTGATCTGTCCCTTCACGACCTGGACCGAGACCTCGTCCGGCACGTCCTGCTCTTCGAGGGCACCGAATGTTTCCGCAGCGTCCTCGTCGCACAGGACCTCGGCCTCATCGAACAAATCGAGCATGTGGCCTGCAAACTCCTCGCTGTGACCTTCGGCCATGCGCCTGCAGGCGGCGACCACTTCCCTCCACTGCCGTTCCGTGTAGTGGTCGAGACGATACTCGGTGATGGCCTTCCCGATCAGACTCTCGGGCATACCCATCTTCCGAAGTACGTCATCGAACCCATCACGGATCTTCTGTTCGCGCAGAGCCTTCCGGGCCCACTTGCCTGCGACCTTGGCGCTCTCTGCGTCCGGAGCCGTCTTGCGCTGGTTCCGGAGATAGCGCTCATAGTCGGGGTTCGGCTGGCCAAGAAGCGTCATGCTCGGTACGTGCCTTCCCTCGGGATCCTTTTCCTTGCCGGACACGATCGCCTTGTACCGGCGGATCACTTCCGGCAGATTCGGGTCTCCCACCCAACGAGACGGCTCAAGCACGCACATACGCTCAAAGGTCCGAGCGATGCTCTCTTGAGCCGCCGGGCCGAGCAGCTTATCCGCTCCGTAAGCCCCATCGTACTCCTGCAGACGGTCGTCCAGACGAGCCGCCCTTCCAGACAACGAACGTTGCACCGGCTTGTTGATCATCTTCCAGAACCCATACGCAATGAGTCCTACTGCGATCGATACGATCCAGACGAACATCTTGCACTCCCTTCCTAGACGTTGAGTTCCTTGCGGTAGCCGTCCGCCAACTGTTGTATAGTGACGGCATCGTTTGCCACCTCCGTCAAGGCCTCCAGTTCCATGGCGATGTTCTTGCGAAGCCCTGTGTCCTCCATCATGTGGTGGTCCGCGTACGCATCCAGCACCCTCTTCTTGAACTCCGCAAGCCGGACCTTCAAAGTCGTGTCTCCGACCAGGTCCATGGCCGCATACCTATCCACGAGTCGTCGCACCGCATTGAGGGTATGGTTGCTCATCCTCTTACCGTTCCGTAGCCTCTCGGCAGCGTGCCCCAGTATCCTGGCGGCGTCCTCGCGCTGCTTCCGAGCCACACCTTCCGCAAACTCCTGCATGCGCTGCTTGATGCCCTCCGTGTACGCCGTCCTCATCAACTGGATCCGGTCCGAGTCCTCCACGATCTGGTCGTAGGTGGCGCGGGTGATGTCCGGAAGTTCCACCTGGAACACGACGTAGGTCATGCTGTACTTCCCACGCAGTTCCTTCGGGGACGGATACACCTTCTCGATCCTGGCAAGGAAAGCGTTCACGTACTCCTCTTCCGTACAAGGTGCCGTGCCGCGCAGGAGCGTGACCCGTTTGTACGCCTCCTTGGCCGCCGTCAAAAACTCAGTCCGCATCGCCGTCTTGTGGTCCGCGTACTTCGTCACGAGTGCGTCCGCGGCGCCATTGAAGCCGGTGATGAGCGCGTCCAGCTTGGACGTGAGTTCCAAAAGCTTGGGCCTCGGTACGAACCGTGCCCCTCCGAACGGGAAGGGATGGCTGTAAACTTCCAGCAGATCCCTGGCCTGGTAGTCCCAGCGCTTGACCTCGGCTATCGCCTCCGCCGGTATCAGCTTCTTGTGCCCGAGCACGAAGTTCGGAGGAACTTCCTCGGGCTGCAGCCCGAGGTCCTCGGGCTGCAGCCTGCGCTCCGCAAGCCACTGGCTCACGTTCAAATCGACGAGACAGCCCTTGCGAAAGACTTCGTTCAGCGTGTCACCACTCATTTTCTCATCTCCCTGTAGGGGTCCATGATCTGGGTCTTCATCTTCTTCGGAGGCTTGCTCCAGGCGAAAACCGCCGCGGCCACCCCATAGTTCGTTTGGTTCTCATCCATCGAGTTCCATTCCAAACTTTCGAGTTGGCCCTCCTCGTTCATGGCGTACGGCACGGTCATCACACGTGGTACGGGATCTTCCCGCAGCCAGTAGCATACGTGAAGGATCTTGTACGCATCCGGCTCCGCGTCGAGCGTCTCGGGCTTCTTCTCGCCTTCGTCGTACTCGGCGTAGAGACAGGCGATGATGATCGCGACGGCGTCGGGGTCCAACTCCTTGGCCAACTTATCAGCCGCCTTCTGGATGTTTGCTTCGTCCTCCGGTCCCCGCAACTGGAACCCCATCGCAGAACGATAGACACGGTAGGCGGGGTCGCCGGCGTGCTTGTCCTCGTGGTCCTGCGTGAGGACCGAATCGTTTACCGCCGCGGACACATCGATCGGCTTACCCTTGTTGAGGGCATAAAGCACGGGAAAGTGCTGGCCATGCCTGCGCATGAAAGCCAGCATCTTTTCCACACACTGCCCCACACTGAACGATGCCTGCGTGTGCGTAAGCATGGCTACACCTCCCTCCCAAGAAGTACACGGAGATTCTCCGGAGACACCCACGGTGCCTGCACCCTGCGCAGACGCTCAGACTCCAACCGTGCCGTCGGATCCCTGTAGAGCATATCACCCATGCCCGTGAGGGCCTCGGCACCGTTCTCGTCGAGTATCACGCGAGAGTCAACGGACGAACTCACCTGGAACGCAGCCCGTGCCGGCAGGTTCGCCTTCACGAGACCGGTCACCACGGTCGCCATCGGCTTCTGCGTGGACAGGAGCAGATGCACACCCACCGCCCGGGCCTTCTGGGCGATCCGGACGAAGGCCTGTACCACCGCCTGCCGCTCATCCCGCTTGCCCATCAACATGAGATCCGCGAACTCGTCCACCGCCACGACCACGTACGGCAACGCCTCCTTCGGATGCGCCTTGTTGTACTCCTTGATGTTGCGGCAGCGGGCTTCCTCAAGGATCTCGAAACGGTGCTCCATCTCGACGACAGCACTGTTGAGAACGGCACGAGCCTCATTGACCTCATAGGCCACGGCGCCGTCAACGTGCGGGTCACCCTTGAACTCGGCGAACTCCACGCGCTTCGGGTCGACCAGTCTGAGACGCAGACGGTCAGGGCCGAGCAGAGCGCAGAGGGTCGAGAGGATGGACACCATGAACACCGACTTGCCCGATCCGGTCTGACCAGCAACGAGCAGGTGCGGCATGTCCGCGAGGTCCCGATACAACCCGCGGCCATAGGTGTCCTCCCCGAGGATGATAGGCAGAGCCATATCCTTCGGGATATTCTCGACGAGCGCCTTGAAGTCCACAGGCAGGCGCACGCCATTCTCGATCTCGAAACCGACCCTCATGCTGCCGCTGGTGGCCTTCACGATACGAAGGCTCGGCACACCAAGGTCCCGTGCGATATCTTCACGATACCGCTCGACCGAAGACAGCTTCGTGCCCACCGGCACCTCGACCTCATACGTGGTCACGGACGGACCGATACGATAATCCTTGAAGGAACCGTGCAGGCCATAGCGTTCAAGGACCTCTTCGATCCTCTTGGGGTCTACCGGCGCCTTGAACAACGCCTCGTTGACGGTGTCTTTGTCCGAGAGCCCGGAGAGGAGCGTAAGATCCGGCCGCTTCCAGGCGTTCGCCGCAGGCCCCAGCAGGGCCCTCATGACCTTCCTTGCCCAACGCTCGTTCATGGTGCCCTCCCTTCTATCACTAATATACTCGAACGCAATGCACGTGTCAACCCCCAAGTGAATCCTAGGGCTGAAGCCTTCTGTACTTCGACCGTGGGCTCTATGGAGTCTTATCGTCTGAGGATGACATCTTCTGCTTGATGAACTCGTCCAGGTTGCGGTCCAGACCGATGAGGGTCGGCAATATGGCGTCCACCGACAAGACTCTCAAAAGCAGCCGCTTCGCGCCGTTGTCTCCAAGCTTATTGACCCATCCAATGGGGAAACTCGGCTTTGCCCACAAATAATACGCTGTGTCTTGCAAGGCTTCCCAAAGGAACTGACCCAGGATGACCACCATGACAACGGACAATGGAGCGACGGCGGCAAAGAAGAAGCTACTCGCAAGTCGAGTCCCGAGTAGTACTTCCTTCAACACGATACAAGATATCGCGTATCCTATCGCTCCTAGCGCCACGAGAAAAGAGAGCCCCGCAAGTGATTTCGCGATGTAGCCACAGGAGCGCCGCACCTTCTCTGGCATCATGTGCGCCCTCCCTTCAGCCTACTTCCCTACGGCCATCCTGAACTTCAAGTATCCCTGCCTCACCTTGTCCGGGACGAGCGGTGGCATTTCCTCTATCGGTGTATCGAAGAGGAACTTCACCGCGTCCTTCTGTCCGTAGAAGAGCAGGAACTCTCGGAACCGCTTCGGGGAATAGTCTAGGGTCTTGAGATAGACCGCGGGAATCGACCCGGGGGCCGATTCCCGCGCGAGCTCCATCATGTCCTCGCGGGTGTACCTCGGAAGCGCCATGGTTCACTCCGCGTCTATGGAGGCGTCCTTCACCGCGTCCGCCGCCTGCTTGAAGCCTCTCTCAAGGACAAGTTTCTGCTGCGCCGGCAGCGTGAACTGCAACTTGTCCATGCCACTCCTCACCACGTATGTCGTCTCCTTGGTGAAGTACTTCTTGATGCCCTCGACCCCAAGGGCACCCTCCAGGGCCTTCGAAAGTTCGACGCGCAGGGTACGGTTCTTGAGGACCTCATCCTTGATGGAGATGACCGTCTCCTCTTCGGCGACCGCGTCGAACGCGGTGGCGTCCTCGGAGCGAAGGGTCTTGAGGTCCATACCCTTCTGTGGATTCCAACGGTCCTGCTGCGAGACATCCGCCTGGTGGATCCTCTTGTCCCTACGGTCACCGACGACCCGATACGACTTCTGGTAGTCGCCCGCGACGGCATTCACGGTGCGAAGTTCTCCCACGTATGTCCGCAGGACCTCCGCGTGTTTCGCGACCGCCTTCTCCGCCGCCTTCTTCTCGGCGTTGGCTTTGCAGTACAACCGCACGGCCTCCTTGACCGGCTGCAGGTCCTTGACCCTGTCGACTTGGACCTGCGTGTCCTGCGGGTCGACCGCGCGCACTTCGGACTTCTTTCCCGATGCCGTCAAGACCGGCACCGACGCCTGCTTCAACACACCGTACACCTTCGCCATACCGCCCTCCTCATGTGGATTTAGAGATATCTCTCCCTCATCGCTACAGCCTCAGCATGACGCTTAGCCGACGTCCCGATCCTGGCGCCGAGCCAGAGGGCCGCGCAGAGGACCGCCTCGCCAGCAAGAAACCACCCCATACCCGCGTGCGGACCGGGTACCTCGCCCCAGGTCTGCACGAGGCAGTGAGCCGCCCACACAAGCATCCCGATGATGGCGACCACGGGTACAAGACCCGCAAGAACGCCATGGGCCGCCCCGCTCGCCGTCCTCTCGACCGCAGCATCTACCTGTTCAAACGTCACGCCCTTCGGCGCCGCGTCCATCCAGCGAGGGCGCCTGCAGTGCAGTTGACACAGCCGCACCTTCTCGCCCCGCATGAGCAGAGACAGACCATCAGAAAGCGGCCCGATGCATCCAGGCACGCGATGATTGCCGTACAACATCTGGACAGACCGGCGCACGAGGACGGCCAAGTCCGGACCGGACTCCTCATGCCAGCAGAGAGCGCGGTCGGCACGGTCCCTTGCCACGAACCCAAGGGTCCAGGTCCCATCGGGATTTTCAAACGCGCGATACTCTACCGTCGCTCCGACCGACCGTACGGCAGACGGCCGAGCGCTGTCGAGCGCCCCGCCACCATCGCCAAGGCGGGGATGCTCCTCGGACTGGGCAAAGTCGACCCAACCTTCTACCGGAGAGATGTCACCCGTCCATGCATCGATGCTGTCGGCAGGTTCCCCTGCGTCGATCCATTCCCGATTGTGGTCCCGCACCACGCTGTTGTACCGCTCGAACTGCGCCATGTTGGAGTGGAAGTCCAGTGCCACGACAAGCCGACCAGCTCCGGGCCTACGGCTTTGCTCCCGTACTCTCGCGCCATCGGCTACATCCCGTGCATACACATCGGACGTATCCGTGACGTCGTGACTCTCCCGATATGCGGGGTCAAGTCTCACGTCCCGCGGGGGCCATGCGAGGACCAGTCCCGCGAGTACCTCAGTCAAATCACCGCAACCGGTACCGACAGGCATCGCCCGGCGTTCACTCTCAGCCACCTTGAAGGCCACACGCTCTGCCGTGGCCTTCGTGTACTGCGCGTCGCGCATGGCGACCTCCTTCCTAAGACTAATATAGCGAAACCAAATGCAGTTGTCAACACCCTCAAGTTACGACCCCGCGAGCGAGAAAGTCCATGGCTTTAGTCGTGGGAGCAGTCACAACGAACTCCAATGTTCCACCGAGGTATGAGGCATGCTTGTGTAGGAGTTCCAACCGCCGTCGAATTTGAGGAAGACCTCTGCCCGCTTGGCAGTACTTCCGTCGGGGGCACGGAAGTCTTTCACGACGAACCTGCGGATCTTCACCGAGGACAAGCCGCAATACCCGCCCTTGGGACAATCGCCCTTGTCCGATATGCCACGATACGAATATCCGGCGCTGCTAAGGGCCCCCCTCGCGTGGGCCGTGTAGGTCTTGATATCACCATTCCAGTAACCGGGCATGTTGCAGATCTTGTCGCCAACGAAGTTGATCGACCAGAAGACTCCAGCGATCAACGCGAGCACGGCCGCCAGGGTCAGACCAAACTTGACCGCGGCCTGCGCGTTTTCGCCAGCCTCAGAGGTCTGATAAATCCCGCGCACCATGATGCGCCTCCTTCCTTATTCCAACCGTGGCAAGTCTGGAGGTGGGGTGGCTTCCTCCTTGACGTTGCCGTAAACCATCCCGTCCTCTATCTTGAGGCTCTCACGATTCTTGTCTTGACCAAGAGCACGACGTACCCCGACCCAAAAGAGATCCGCTCGGGCCCTCGATTCCTTCTCCAACAGGTCACTGTCCTCGTGCATCTTGTTGATGGACCGCCACTCCTTTTGCTGCTCCTCGCTCAATACGGCCAACGGTTCATAACGCATCGACTCGTTCGACATGCCCCGAAGCATCCCGAAAAGAGCACGGAGGCGATCCTCAGGCCCCATTCCCTGCTCTTCCACTTGACACCTCCCGTTCTTTCGGTGAGTGACAGCGGGGCCTGGAGGCACTTGGTCGTCCAGGCCCCTCCGACATCGTTACCTGCTGCGCTTCTTGCCGTTCTTGGACGGCTCCTTCTCGCTGCGCCACACCCGGTAGGCACCATCGCCGATACACCTGGTGATGACACACAGGCCGGCGTTCTTGGCTGCGGTCCTGATACCCGCGACCATGCCAGCCGTGATGGACCCGCCCTCGTCGGTCTCGGATATGGACTGACCGACCTTCAGTCCCTTCAAGAACTCCGCGTACTTGCCGCTCCGACCCTTGCGCTTCGGGACATCGACCCCGTTCTCAACCTTGAACATACCGCCCGTCCTTTCCGTCCCCATCGGGGACATGTTATAGGTCCTGCCGCTCTTCACGGATAATATACCAATTTCAAATGCACGTGTCAACACTTTTTCTATTTTATGTCTGGGCACCTCCTAGCGACCTCGGCGAAAACACGCCAACATTCATCGCCGTACTCACTCAAAGCAAACTCCTTCTCGGCATCGCAAACTCTCAAAGAGTCTCCTATCTCCAAGTCGTACCGCCTCTGTGCCTCCAGCAGCATACCGCGCCGAGCACTCCCGAACTTCTGCCCCAAGGAGTCCTTGAAAGTCTGCCGGAACTTCTCCAAGGGACCTGTCGTATCCCGAACGAACTTCCGATGGGCGGCGAATATTCTTTTGTTCCGCAACATCCGCGCCCGCTTCGTGGCAACATTGAACCTCTCCGCGACCTTAGCCGACAGGAGATGTCTTGCCGCCCACGCAGGTTCCAACCCGAGTGCGGAGGCTTCTGCAGCAGTTGCCATACTGACCTTCACCGACCGTCCCCAGTACGTCGCGACGCGACCTACTTGATCCTCGCAAGCGCCCGCATTCTCGAGCCCCTTAACGGTCACTACCATCAAACACCTCCCATCGCAATGCAAAGGCCCCGCTACCTTTCGGCGGCGGGGCCTTTCCCCCACTCCCCCGGACTACTGCCCGAGACAGGAAAGGAGACCCGTCTCTTGCATCTTCTTGAAGACCTCGTGCATCTTCCCGAACTCCCGGACCACCTGGTTGCAGTCGCGGACCCTCTTCGAGAACTCCAGAAGCTTGGGACGCGCCGGGTCCGGCAGTGTTGACAACGCCCGGTGCATCGCGCCCTGGTTGATGATGAAGAGGTCCCTGCCGGCCCTGGCTCTGGACTCGACCGACCGCGGGTCCACCTGCTTCAAGTGGACGACAGTACCCGGTAGGGCCTTGACGCTCCTCACGTGGGCTCCCGATGTGGCCGGTCGCTCCTTCTCGGGGCGCTTGTAGACCGAGACGCCTTGGCCCTTGATCGTGTATCGGCCGTCGCTGAAGTCGATGCGATGTCCCTTCTGCCTCAAGAAGTACACCGCGCTCTGCAGGTCCTGCTTGTTCGAGAGCGATGCGCGTCTGAGGATGATACTCTGCGGCATGCCGGTACCGCCCGCACGCCTCAGCACCTTGAGCACCCTGTGTTGCATGGTGCCCACTTCCGGCTCCGACCTCTGCACACCCATGTGTACCCCCTCAATCTAGTGGTCCTTGCGGCACTAGCGACCCCACCATGGAATCGCCCCGCATGGTGAATATACTAAATTGAAGGGCACGTGTTCAACGATATCCGTCCGGATAGTCGGAAGGAATACCAGTAGGTAGTTCCTTCCACCCGGCCCAATCGCATATGAGGAGGTGCCCATTGGAGCACTCGACGATATCCCCCACAAAGGTCGACCTGATATGCTTGCGTATAGGCTTCACGTCGCCGTTTTCCGTCCACACATGGTCGATGGAATTCGTACGGTAGAAGGCCCACTCCTGCTCGGTATGTCCTTCGGCCGGGGTACCGACCTCAGCGACGCACTCGTACCCTCCGGACCTCCACGCCTTGGCGATCTTCTCAAGGTCCTCATCGAACGTCGGCTCGATCTTGTGCCACACCTTAATCATAAAATTACCTCCTCACGCGGCAAGCAACGAATACGCCGCCATGACCTTCTCGAACTTTGTCCTGTCCCCGCCGTGGTCCGGATGATACTTGACTACCAACCGTCTCCACGCGGCCTTGACCTGGGACGGCGAGGCGTCATCTGTCACACCAAGTATAGCCCGTGGCGTCTCACTGGAATCACCGAGTATCCCCAGGGCCTTCTCGTGGGAGTACATCGCCTCTTCAAAGGCCACGCGCCATTGGGCGGGATTACCGCGGGGACCTTTGTAGGTCCCGTACCGCGGGGTCCCGTCCCAGATGCTCGACTTTTTCTTCATGGCTACCTCCCAAGGAGGCCGGCGATCTTCCGACGGTTCAGTTCGGTCCGTCCGTACTTGCGGCCCTTGAGCCCACAGGACTCGAGGTGATGGCAGCTTCCCCAGCGGATGTTCCCTGGGCAACTACAGGTCCACCAGTGTGCCCCGTTCGCGTTGTCGTAGGATACGAGATGCAACCGGTCGCTTGAAGCGGACCGCACCTTGAACCGGCACTTGTACCTGGGAGTGTCCGGAAGGACCTCGACCGCGACTCCCGCCGTCTTCCTTAATGCCTTTCTCATGTGATGCTCCCTTCACTGTTCGTCCACAGGCACGCAGCACATGGCGTCCACCAAAACCTTGCACCGACGCAGGCCGCATGACCTCGTCTGCTTATGAGGACGCTTGTGCCGGCACTTGCTGCAGGTCTTGTCCGTGGACATGGGGCACACGAACAATGTCACGTTATCCTTGGTGCACTTTGTCATGTGTTCCTCCCTCATGCCTTCGGTAGAAGCGTGTCTCTGACTTCGTCGAAGGCAAGCTGCCAGAAGGAGACGTTGTTGTCGATGAGTCCCGCGATGACTTCGCGATTGACGATCCGCACGCGTTTGCCGAAGACCGTATGGCAGGCGATTGAGACGTCCATCGCCGTCGTGAACACGAAGATGGAGTCATCCCCGTCGAGTGGCAAGCCCTGCTGCAGGATACCCGACGTGAACGTCCTTGCGACCTCGGCGTAGGTCACGAGGTCACTCGGGTCGCCGCGGTACTTCACCTGCACCGCGCAGGCACGCCCTGTTGCGTTCACGCCCTTCGCGTCCACCCCGTAGTCTTCCGG
>Ga0172362_10003886_pt1 | contig 12924 bp, 8 predicted proteins | sample LakKivs1_kivu2a2_FD_114534 | JGI IMG/M metagenome (GOLD analysis project Ga0172362, IMG submission 114534) | Sediment microbial communities from Lake Kivu, Rwanda - Sediment s1_kivu2a2 | ecosystem: Environmental > Aquatic > Freshwater > Lake > Sediment | place: Rwanda: Western Province, Lake...
ACGGCGTCAGGATCGGCCAGGGGAGCGTTGTCGGCGCGGGCTCTGTCGTGACAGAGGACCTGTCCGAGTTTTCGGTGGCAGTGGGCAGTCCGGCCCGGAAGATAAAAGACAGGCGGGAGAGAATCCGGCATCGATTGTCGCCGGTCTCGATCCTCTCCATGAGAAAGCCGTCCAGGTCTTCATGTGAAAAATGGGGACGGTTCTTTTTTTTCTGCACATAAAAACGATCATCGCGGCAAAAAAATAGAACCGTCCCCTTTTTTGCTTGTCATATCAGGGGAAAAAATGAGATAAAGAAAGCATGAGCCAAGACATTTCACCCCACCCGGAACGCCTCAAGATGAGCCTGGATATTCGGACGCCGCTGATCGGATTCTATGACGCGCCGAACCCGGCGCTGTTTGAGCCACTGGTGGCGCCGAAGGAGCGTGATTGCGTCTATTGCCAGTACAAGAACTGGCTGGACGGCGAGACGCTCCACATCACCAAAGAGCGCTATGGCTGCGGCGGCGCCGGACACTGGATGTGGGGGGTCCAGCTCAGGTCAAAAAAGGAATTCCTCGAGTTTCTCGTCGACGATGAAGGGCTTAAGGCGTCCCATCAGCTGATGAAGAAATGGATCAATGCCTCCAAGCCTTACCGGGCGGAAAATCCTCATCTCTTCCTCGGACCGCTCCGGGAGGAGGCCTGGCCTTATGTCAAGACGGTCACCTTCCTTGTCAACCCAGACCAGTTGAGCGCGCTGACGATCGGCGCCCAATATCACAGCTCTTCAGGAGACCCTCCCACCGTGATCGCCCCGTTCGGCTCCGGCTGCAGCCAGTTCCAGCCGTTCAAGGATTTGACTATCACCCAGGCGTCGATCGGCGCCACCGACATCGCCATGCGGCAGCACCTCCCGCCCGATATCCTCACGCTGACGATCACAAAGCCGATGTTCAGACAGCTCTGCGAGCTCGACGAGCGCAGCTTCCTCTCCAAGCCGTTCCTGCAACGCCTGCGCCAGGCCCGCGGCGGGCACCTTTAAATTTTCCAGGTGCCGGCGACGACCAGGTTGGTGCCGCTGATGTGGGAGGCTCCGTCGGATGCCAGGAAGGCGACCGCCTCGGCCACGTCGGACGGTTTGCCGAACTGCTCTGCCGGGACTTTCCCTCCAACCGGCATGATCCCCCCTTCGATGAGGCCCGGCGAAACCATATTGACCGTGATCCCCGACGTGAGTTCCGAAACGGCGGCTGAGCGCGTGAGGATGAGGAGCGCGGTCTTGGCCACGGCATAGGCGGCGATCTTGGAAAACGCGGTGAGCTGCTCGACGCGGTGATAGCCGATGTTGACGACCCGGCCCCAGCGGCGTTCTCTCATGCCCGGCAGCGCGGCGGCGAGGCACCAGTTGGCGCTCAAAAAAACGCTCCGGTACATGGCCTCCCAGTCCGCCGTCGTCAGTTCCTGCCACGGCTTGACGATGATCGGGCCGAAGTTGTTGACCAGGATGTCCAGCCGGCCGAAATGGGACTCGACTTGCCGGACAAGATTTTTGGCCTCATCCTCAGACGTCAGGTCTGCGGCGAAGGCCCGGCTCTTTTTGCCTTTAGCCTCGATTTCCTTTACGACTTCAGCGGCGGATTGTTCATTCTCCTTGTAGTGAACCGCCACCGCGCCGGCCACCTTGTCCGCCAGGCGGAGAGCGATCGCCCGGCCGATCCCCCGGCTGCTCCCCGTCACCAGGGCCACTCTGTCTTCTTTCATGAGCCCTCCATAAGAATCACACGGAATTAAATCAAGCTCAATATGTGTTGCTCAGCTTCAAAAAGATCGCCGGCGATGAAATCAACGAAACTGAAGTCCTGATTTCGCGAGTACTCTGAGGGGACGGCGATGGTGTAACATCCTGCCCGTTTTGCAGCCAGCGCGCCGTTTGACGAATCCTCAAGCACGATACATTCCCGCGGCTCGAGCCCGAGCCTTCGGCAGCAGACAAGATAAATCTCCGGTTCCGGTTTCCCCTTTTGGATCTCATCAGAGGACTGCAGAAGGTTGAATTTCTCCCGGATTCCGAGACGGTCGACAACGATTTCCAGGAACTCCTGCTGGGCTCCCGTGCAGACGGCGAGCTTCCTCTTTCCATAAAACGCATCCAAAATATGGAATAATCCCGGCATCGGTTCGGCTTCATCCCTGTATTTTCCCCGCATCCGGACATTCCTGAGCTCGAGCGCTTCTTCGGCCGAAACCGGCAACCCCAGCTCTTCAACGAAGATCCTCATGCCCTCGACCGGCTTGCGGCCCATCAACTTTCCCCAGGTTTCCATCCGGAACTCTTTCCCGAGGCTCCGGGCCATCTCCTTTTCCACTTCGAGATAGAGACGTTCGCTCGCGACCATGAGGTCGTCCATGTCAAAAATGATCGCCCTGTACGACCGGCCCGGTCTTGTCGCCAACAGCTACGCCTCCGGCCTGCAGCTGGGAATATCCGTATCCTTATGGCTGCGGCGGATAAGGAAGTAACCCAGGGAGAGAGCAAGGAGGATGATCCCGATCCCCACGAGAGTCAGGGTCGGCTGGGCTGAAATGTCCAGAATGATGACCTTCCTGGCCACGGCAATCAGAGCGACCATGAAGACAATCTCAACCCGGATGAGGTGTTCGGTGATATAGGTTTTGATCGTTTCCAGAAGCTCCAGGCCGATTAGAACAAGCAGGAAGAAGCCGAAGATTTCCAGGAGTTCATTGACCGCCAGAAGCATGATCGGAGTGCTGAGAATATCTTGAACCAAGGCATAAGCCAAATCGACGGTGGCCAATAATATGATCACGCTCATCAAGACGATCAGCGACCAGATGACGATTTTTTCGAACATTTCAATGTATTTCATGCCTCCCTCCTAAATCAACGGTATGCTGTTGCGCGGGAGCCGCCCTCTTTCCATGTCGTTCTCTAATCTATTCCATATCCCGGGCACGAAGCAAGTTCTTCGCTGCGGCTAAAAGGCCTGACCAATGCTGAAATGGACATTCGAACGCGGTTCTCCGGGCCGGCGGTCGAGCTTGAATCCCCAGTCGAATCGCAGAAGCGCGACCGGAGTATTGAGACGCAGACCGATGCCGGCTGATTCCCGGGTGGAGAGTGGGTTGAAATCGGAAACCTTGTGGTACACATTCCCCACGTCCAGGAATACGGCCCCGCGCAGCTCGCGATAAATGGGAAAGCGAAGCTCCTGGTTGAGGATGAAGAGCGCATCGCCCCCCACCGGAAGCCCGCTTTCCGGGCTCTTCGGCCCCACTTCGCTCAGTCCGAACCCGCGGATGCTCGTGCCGCCGCCGGCGAAAAAGCGCTCGCTGATGGGAACATCCCGCCGGGCCGCCTTTTCCAGCCCGAGCCGCAGGCCCACCGCGTAGCGAACACCGCCGGCGATCGGCCGGACATAAAAGAGCTGGCTGAAGGCGCGGATCATCCGGACGTCAGAGCCCAGAGCCGGGGCGGCGAAATCCAGGCTTTGAGAGAGAAATTCCCCTTTTGTCGGGTTCATCAGATCATCCCGTCGATCGCGGCTCAAGGCGACGCTCACCCGGCCGATGTTCATCGGGTTGTCCATCACCGCGACATCGGCCTCAGCTTCTACGACGCGGTTCCGCTCGAGGCTGTAATTATAGGACAAAAACCAAAGACGTGGCAGCTTGACCTGCTGCTGAAGCGTCAATCCCGTGCGGTCGAGGGTAAAGCTCGGCTGGATTGCCCGGGTGACAAAGGCGAAAAGCTCTGTATTGATTTTATATCCCAGGAAATGCTGGCTCCGGAAAAACCCCCTGAGACCCCTGTCCCTCCGGCTCAGGTTGAAGCTCGAACCGATGAGCTGGGAGCGGCCGAAAAGATTGCGGTCGACGATCTCGCCGGCGGCGCCGGCGCCGGTTTCCGTGTCGAACTGAAAGCCGTACCGGAGCGTGCAGGGTTTCAGTTCCACGACATGGAAATCCAGCGTTTGGGAATCGACATCCTCAAGCCCACCGCTTTCCGCCTCCTGCGGAATCAGGCTGTAATTGACCTGCGCGAAGATCCCCAGGTCGTAAAGCGCTTTTTGCGATTTGAGGACCTTGCGATAATCCAGCGCTTCACCGGGGCTCAATCCGATCTCCCGGCGGATGACGCGTTCGACCGTCACGGCGTTACCGGAGACGCCGATCTCGTGAACGACGTCCCGGGCGCTTTCCCAGATTTCCCAATTTAGAGAGACGGCGGCCGATTCCTCGTCCGTCCGGACATCCTCCCTGAGCTCGACCCTGTTGAACCCCTCCCGGGCATAGACCGCCCGCAGCGCCGCCAGGGCATCATCGAGCACGCGGGGAGAAAAGACGCCTCCGGCTCGAATCTTCACCGCCTCGAGCAGCCGGTCCGCCGGCAGGGCTTGGTTTCCTTCAAACCCGATATCCCTCACCGTGAAGCGGGGCCCTTCCTTCAGCGCGAAGGCCGCCAGGGCCGTTCCATTCTCGGGGTGAAACTCCATCTGCGGAGCCCCGACCTCGGCCCGAAGGAAACCGCGCTCATAGTAAAAATTTTTCAGGCTTTCAGAAACCCGCCGGGGATCGCTGAAAATCTCCCGGTCCAGCCTGTTTCTTTTCAGAAAAGACCCGAGAAACGCGTCGGAAAAGGCCGCGTTTCCGGCAAACGAAAACTCCAGGCTCTTGTACCTGAACCCGGGAGAAATTTGGAAATTGACGACGATTCGGCCGCCCGCCCCGCTCGCTTCCTTCGCCCGGACGTCGGCCTGGAAATATCTCTTGGAGTGGAAGTGACGTCTCAGAAGCTCGCCCGCCCGGGCGATGATCCGATCCTGGAACCGCCCCTCGACCCAGGCCTCCGTGATTTTTTTCCGCAGGCCCCGGGGCACATCGGCCCCCGAATAGCGAAGGTCAACCTTGGGGCCGGATTCGACCCGGTAGACGAGGTTGAGCCGGCCGTTCTGCTCTTCCCGGCGGGCGCTGATGATCGCGTTCAGGTAACCCTGTTTCTCATGAAGCCGCCGAAGCCGTTCCAGATCCCTCCTGTACAAAAGAAAATCAAAGCGCTTCCCGGGGGAAAGCTTTATCCGGCGGCGGAGCTCCTTCTCATCAAAGGCCGGCTTCCCTTCAAACATAATGATCTGGATCAAAGACGCCCTTCTCTCCCCCACAGCAGCCGTCGATGACCTGTCATCCGCCAGACCGAAGCGGATTTCATGCTGCGTCTCCAGGCGGTATTCGTCGTTGTCTTTCTTCGTGCCGCGCAGGTTCAGGTCGCGGCGGGGACCGTAATTGAGGATGACCGTCCGGTTCTGGGATTTGGTCAGGTTTTGCGAGAGGACGAGCTCGATTTCCGGCGTGATCTGCTGTCCGACCGTGATCCGGGCCTCGGGGTTTTCCTGGGCCGAGACCAGGCCGGCGTCGATCGTCACGTTCTGGAAGCCCAGCTTTTGTTCGGCCAGTTTCTCAAGCTGTCCGGTGATGGCGTCGTTGACGTAAGACAGAGCCTGGTCGCTGATAAATCCCAGCCCGGCATCGGAGATATAGGTCAGCCTCTTCCCCGTGATCAGGAGGGAGATGATATCCGGCTCGGACAGGGGCGGGTCGGAGATGAGCCTGGCCGAGAAAACGTCCGGATTCCCGGCCAGCAGGAGCTCGATCCGATATCCGCTCACGCGGGTGTGGGCCCGGACGTTGACATCCGGCTCTATCCGGGCGGGGTTGAGGAAGATGATTTCCCCCCGCTCAACCTGATATGTTCGCCTTGAAAAATAGACCTCCCCGCCTTCACTAAACAGGATTCTCCCGGAAAGCCCCGGCTGATAGGGAGTCCCCAGAAGCCGGAGGTTCGCGCTCAAATCCGTTTTGAGCAGGTTGTTGCGGACGGAAATTGATCCCGGGGCCTCCACCCGGATGTCCAAATTCAGGTTGTTCAGGAAATCGCTGCGCCTTCTCCCCCTCAGATCGCTCAAGCCCCGGCGCCTGAGAAAGCCGAGAATCTTCGACTGAAGATTGAAGTCTTCGACGTATTCGGCTGCGGCGAGGCTCAGATCCCCGGACAGAGAATGCCTTGCTCCGTCGGAGGCGAAGCGGAGCCGGGCGCTCGATTCGGTGTAAAACCCGTCCGGCTGATCGAAAAAGACACGATCGGCGCTGAGCCGGATGTCCGCGCTCTTGAGAGCGGGCATGTCATACACGACCTCCCCTTCGACTTGGATTTTTCCTCCGTTGAGCTCGCCGCTGATTCCGGCGGTGGAAAAGCGGCTGCCGTCGAAGTCGATCCTTCCGTTCAGCCGGCTGATTCGAATTCCGGGCGCCGGGATATCCAACCCGGCTTCGTTGATTTCGAGGGAACCTTCCATTGTCGGGCTGGGGAGTCGGCCGCCGACCGCAAGCTCTAGGGAGGCGCTCCCGGAAACCGATCCCTCCTCGAGAAAGGCCTCGAGCATCCGGATATCAAGCTCGCCGCGGAGGCGAACATCGATTTCTCGACCGCCGAGAAGATTGATGCCGCCTTCCACCCAGAGCCGGTTTCCCCCGCTCAGGAAACACGCTCTTTCGACAGAGAGCCTGCCGTTCCGGAGATGCCATTCGGCCGGGCATTCGAGGATAAGCGGGACGCCCTTGAAATCGAGGTTAAAGCGCGAAAAGCGGGCGACGGCGGAAAGGCTTTCCGGGGCAAGGCGTTCGGCGGCGACTTCCATCCCGACATCGATCTCTCCCCCGATCTGATCGAGAATTTCGCTCTCCAGCAGGGTCTTTAAATCCGCCGGCCGGAACCGGCTGAGGGAAAGAGCCAGATGCGCCGGCCTGTGCTCTTCCTGAGCTAAGGTGAGAGGAACGTGGACAGGAAGTGACTCGAACGGGACTTCGCCCTTGAGCTCGTATCGTCCGCTTTCCCAGGCAAAAGAGAGCGAATGGACGCGGATGATGTGGTCGGTTATTTCCAGGGAGGCCTGGAGCGCTTCCAGACTCTTGATGTCCTTTCCCGGCTTCCATCGGGCATCCGTCAACTCGACCGACGCTTGGATCCGCGGCACCCGAGCCGACCCGCCGATCCGGGCATCCAGGGCAAGCAGACCCTGTCCTTCCATCCCCTGGAAGAGTCCGCCAAGATGCTCAAGATCCGCCCGGGCCAGGATGCGCATCTCCGAGCCTGAATCTGCGCGCAATGGGAGATGTCCCTCCGCTTGAAGAGTTATCCCCTGAGTCTCGTCACTTTTGAGCTCCAGGCCCTTTACGGCTAAGCCGTCCAGGCCGTAGGAAACAGTAAATTCGGCGGCATTATGGATCTCCAGGCCGGACGTCCGAAAATGAAGCTTTCCGACCTCAGCTTTCAAGCTGAAAGTCTCCTCGAATCGAGCCGCTTCGCCCTGAAGTCCGGCACGTGCCTCCAAGCTCAGTTCTTGAATCTCGAGGCTTCCATACACAAAGCCAGAAACCGCGGCTTGGAGATTGAGGACAGGGGCTTCAGGACGGCCGGACAGGCGGCTCTTAAACTCTAAGCTTCCCCCTTGGACGTCCTTCACTCCGAACGCTTCAAGGATGGCGCCGAGAGGAAATTGCCGGGCTTCGACGCAGAAATCCAGAGGTGAGGGAGAGTCCCGGTTATAAGCGCCTTCGATTTCGAGGATCCCCTCTCCAATCCGGGCATGGAAGGGGCTGACCCGAAGGACATCTCCTCGATAGCCCATGTTTCCATCGAGTCCAATATTTTTGATGCCTCCAAAAGCGATCCCCGTTCCCGTGATTCCGGCCGTGAGGCCCGGACTTTGAATCGAGCCCTCAATTCCGCCGGCGACAGTGATGCGGCCGCCGACGGTTCCCAGCTCCGGCGTCTCGATCTTCAAACCCGCCAGGGCTCTCCGGAGAGACGGCCAGAACTCGGCGAGATCTTTAATTTCCGCCTCGTATTTTCCTGCAATCCGGCCCTCATCAATGTTGACCCCTCCGTGCAGCCGGGCCGGTCCAAGATAGATATTCTCCAAGCGAAAAAACATCTTATCGGAGTCGACATCAGCCAGAATCTTTCCTGAGAGCGGGACGGACTCCGCCGCGGCGTCGAGCGCGCTTCCGGCGGAGAAGTCCGCCCGGATTCTTCCCTGGATATCAGTCCTCGCAACGCCGGTCCAAGATGCCGAGGCCGTGCCTGTCGTTCGTGTGGACAGAGGAAGCGGCCATCCGGCAAGCTGAAGGAACGGAGCCGGGTCGATGGCTTGCCAGTTGAGCGCCGCTTTCCATTCCCCGCCGGAGAAGGCTCCGTTTCCCTCGATTTTCCCTCCGCCGAGAGCAATTTCAAAGGACGGCAAGGTCAGTATATTTTTCTGCCACAGGAATTCCGCCTTTAAGGTCAGTCCCTTAAGCGCCTCATAGCTCAGGTCGGAGGATTGAATAAATGCCCGGGCCTGCAGCACGGAAAGCGGGCCCTGCAGCCGGGATTCCACTTTGATTTCTCCGTCGAGCTGATCGCCGATTTGGAGGGTCATCCCCAGGTCGGATAGAGAGATCCGCCCGTCCAGGTTGAGATCAAGAACGGGATCGAAGTAGTTTTCGACCCGGCCGGCGAGGGAGAACACATGACACTGCGAAGTCAACGTAAGGCTTCTGACCACTGCATCCCGGCGGCCGAATTCTGCCTTCAGCTCAAGACCGTTCAAAGGAATCCGGCAGGATTGATAATCGACGAACCCGGCTTTGTTTGTCCGGAGGGCAAGAAAATGGCTGTCGGCGCCCAGCCGGCCGGCCTCGAGACCGATGTCCGGAAGTTCGGCCCTGAGCCCGGCGGCCTCGTCCCAAAATATGAAGCCGGCTCCGCTGACCGTGGCCTTCTCAAGGATGAATCCAGGCAGATCGGGCTCTACAGCCGGAGGCTTTTCGTTTCTAGGCTGGGAAGGAAGATTGGAAGTTCCGTCTGCGGAAAGCTGAAAATATATCATGGGATTTTGGATATTTAGGTCTCTGATGCGGATTTTTCTTTTGAAAATAAGCGCCGGGGAGACCTTGATCGATACGCGGTCCGCGGCGAAAAAAGCCGGACGCTCCGGGTCATCCGGCCGACGCAGGACGATTTTTTTCAGCGTGAAGCGAAGGGAAAGAAGGCTGTAATCCAGAGATGCGGCTGAGATCGACGCGCCAGAGTTGCGCCCGGCATATTGGAGGGCGAAGGACATGACCCAGCTTTGGACGAACCGCAGATGGAGAAAAAGCAGGATGAGGGTGAGGACAAGAAAAATAATTGCCGGGATGCGGACGATCCTTCTTCTCATCTGTGCAGAACCAGCTTGAGATTAATCCCTGAGCCGATCTGAATAAAAGCGCCGATTACCGCCCATAGAAGAACGCTTTCCGTCATTGAGCGAGAAAGCCGGCGTTTTTAGGGTACGATGGCCTTAGAAGACATCATATCCGAATTCAACGGCCCCGGCGAATCCATGATCGGTCCGAACCAAGGTTGAATTCGGTCGATCCGAGTGGCTTCCCGCAGTCACTTCAACTCGCCGACGGCCTGCTCCACGGCACCGAGAATCTCGCCCGACTGGACGACCTCTTTAAGCGTGTTGATATCGTCGTAGAGCGGCCGGTCCTCCTCGAGATGAGCAACGTACTTGCGGATGACATCGTACGCCGCCTGGACGCCCTTGCCGGGCCGGAGCGGCGCGCGAAAATCGATGGCCTGCGCGCCCGCCATCATCTCGATGGCTAAGACGGCCTGGGCGTTGTCGATGATCTGCCGGGTCTTGAGGGCCGTCGTCCAGCCCATGCTGACGAAATCTTCCTGGTCGGCCGCCGCCGGAATGGAGCCGGTCGCCGCCGGATGGGAGAGCACGCGGTTTTCGCAGATGAGCGCTCCGGCCGTATACTGAGAAAGCATCAGGCCGGAGAACATCCCGGCGCCCTTGGTCAGGAACGCCGGAAGGCCGACGCTCAGGTGCGGATTCATCAGCCGGTTGAGCCGCCGCTCCGAAATTACGGCCACTGTAGTCACGGCCGTCCCCAAAAGCTCGAGGGCGAAGGCCTGAGGCGTGCCCTGGAAGTTGGCGCCGGTCAGGACGAGTTGCTCGTCGGGGAAAAAGACCGGATTGTCGGCCGCGCCGTGGAGCTCGATCTCGATCATGGAGCGGGCCCACTTGAGGGCGTCGCGTGCCGCTCCGACAACCTGGGGCGTGCTGCGGAGACTGTAGGCATCCTGGACTTTTTTCTTACCGATTTTGGCCAAGAGCTCGCTTCCCTCTGTGAGGCGCCGGATATTCTCGGCCGCCTCGAGGGCTCCGGGATAGCCGCGGACTTTATGGAGCCTCTCATCGTAGGCCTTCATGTTGGCGTTTACGACTTCCAAAGTCATGGCTGCGGCGATCTCGGAATTCTTGAGCCAGCGATGGACGTCGTAAATTTCGAGTGCGCCAAGCCCGGTGATGACGTTCGAACCGTTGATCAAGGCCAAGCCGTCGCGGGCTGCGAGGATGATGGGCTTGATGCCGGCCCTTTTCAGAGCTTCGGCCGCCGGCAGCCTCTCGCCCTGATAAAAGGCCTCCCCCTCCCCCATGACGGCGAGGGCGATTTGGGACATGGGGGCGAGGTCGCCGCAGGCGCCGACCGAGCCCTTCTCGCAGACGACCGGGGTCACGCCGCGGTTGAGCATCTCTTTCATCGTCTCGGTGACGACAAGACGCAGGCCGGAATGGCCGTGGCAGTGGCAGCTGATCCGGCTCAGCATGGCGGCCCGGACGACGTCGACGGGCAGGGGCTTGCCATAGCCGGCGGCATGGCTGTAGATGATGTATTTCTGGTATTTTTCCACCTGTTCCGGCGTCAGGACGACCTCGGAAAGCTCGCCGATGCCGGTATTCACGCCGTACATGATCTCCCGCTTTTGGATCTTGTCCTCAAGCAGGGCGCGGCATTTTTCGATTCTCTTTTTGGCCTCGGGATGAAGCTCGATCTTCTCATCCCGGCGGGCCACCTGGACGACCCTTTCGACCGTCAGGCTATGTCCGTCAACTACGATTGCCATAACGATTCCTCCTAATAAATGCAAATCGGGTGGGCATTATAACATAGGGGGACGCCATACGTAATACACTAAACAGGTTTTCTATTCATTCATACCCTGAATGGGATGCGCGGGACCGGGGCTCATCCTCGGCAGGTGGCTTCAGGCGAATGCTCCCCGGGCATATCGCAAGGCGTTAATCTAGAGAGCGCTCTTTTTGGCGCTGTTCTTTGCCGTCCGAATCCCCGGCGGATTCGGTAATATCCACCCCCGGCAAGCTAAAGGGCCCTGCTTACATCTGGCGATTCTTCTAGCCTGGCCAGTTTGATACCTCAGGCAATTATTAATTATTTGATAATTATTCAAGATATAATCTAGATATCAAGCTTAAAAACGACATTTGCTTCAGGTGGAGCTGCTTTTATATCGAATGCACACACGATCGGATTCGGCCGCTATCGACACAATGAATCCGTGCCAAACGTCAATGAGAGTATGAATCAAGTTATGAAGAAGAAAATCGGGACTATCGTGGACGAAAAGCTCTTAGCTTCGGTCAATCAACGCGCCGCCGCGAAGGATCATCTCCGGGCGCTCAAAAAGTCCGTTTCCCACGGCGGACTTCTTCAGCTCAAAGAAATCGAAGAAATTCTTAACGAGGACATTCTCGTCCCGTGACCCTGGCCCAGATTACCGAAGGCGAATGGGTGGCCATCGACACCAACATCCTTATCTATGACAACCAAGGTCAATCCGCTGATTGCATCGAATTCCTGAGGCGCTGCGCTTCCGGCGAGCCGCAGGGTCTCGTCCCATTGCCAATGGTCGCAGAACTCGTCCACGCCCTCATGCTGATCGAGGCCCGCGAGAACAACTGGATCGAAAGGCAGAATCCGTCGCGCGCACTGGCCGCACGTCCCGACCTGGTCCGGCGTCTGACCCGATAGGAGATTCAAATCAGGGAATTTTTCGGGATCGCACTCCGGCTCGAGCCTGCCCTGACTCCAGACGTCTTTGAGGCCATGAGGATCCAGAGGGAAGCCGGTCTTCTCACAAACGACGCTCTTCTCCTTGCAATCGCGCGCAGGCTGAATTGCGGCTCCGTCGCCAGCGCGGACAAAACGATCGTCGCCGCCCCGGGATTCACCGTCTACCGCCCCTCGGATGTCTTAAAGTAACCGCCGCTTCCGGTACCAATAGATAAGTGTATTACTTATGACGTCCCACTAATTACGGGCGTGGTTGACCGCGCGTCCTTCGAGTGTTAACATTTTATCCATTGTATTTCACGCGCCTAACGCACACATCACGCCTCGATGGGGCTCCTTTTCATGTCTAACGGCGGCTGGCGGCCCTTTCTGCGCTACGACGAGGAGCAGGATCGTCCGAAGATCAGCCGGGCGTTGATCCGCCGGGCCCTGTCCTACGGTCGCCCCTACCTCGGCCGCATCGCGGCCATGCTGCTCCTGATCCTGATCGTGACGCTCCTCGGACTGGCGCCTCCGCTGCTCGTGCGCGACCTCATCGACCGGGCCCTGCCGGACCGCGACTTCCAGCGGCTGACCTTGCTCGCGCTGGGCATGCTGGCCGTCCCCCTGGTCAACGGCCTGTTGGGAGTGGCCCAACGCTACCTCGGCGCGTCCGTGGGCGAGGGGATCATTTGCGACCTGCGGACGGAGCTGTTCGACCGTCTGACTAAGATAAGAGTTTCCTTTTTAGCTGTGCCGGTCGAGCGAGCCTCTTTGTGACAATTTCACCCTCCAGCCATCCTCAGAGAGTATAGATCGCGGCTCATGAGATGTCAAATCGACTTGGGGATTGCTCATGGCGGGTCAAAAAGATGCCGAGAGGCACAAAAGCGCCGGAAATCTGACAGACTTCTCCTCGCGGTCAAAGAGGGAATCATGAAAAATATTCAGTGGCGGTCTCAGCGGCCATCA
>Ga0172362_10003888_pt1 | contig 12920 bp, 9 predicted proteins | sample LakKivs1_kivu2a2_FD_114534 | JGI IMG/M metagenome (GOLD analysis project Ga0172362, IMG submission 114534) | Sediment microbial communities from Lake Kivu, Rwanda - Sediment s1_kivu2a2 | ecosystem: Environmental > Aquatic > Freshwater > Lake > Sediment | place: Rwanda: Western Province, Lake...
CCCGTCAAAACTCAATATCTCCCTCCCCGGACCAGCACAAGTATCTATATAAGAAAACTGTCTGTCGTTTGTTTTCGTTTCTCTGCTTCTTCCAGCCATCTCACGCTACCCGCTCCTCTAACCAGCAAGATTCGTGCCAGAATTTTGAAGGGAAATTTACCTTGAACAGACAAAATTTTTTTTTAGAAGCATAAAAAAAGTTTAAGGGTCGTAAATTTATTTTACGGATAAACAAAAAAAATCAGGAGTTGCCATAATTCTGGAACCAAAAAATTAAAAATGCAAAAAGTCAGACCACTAGCCGCGGCTCATAATTCCGGGACCTGATAATCACCAGACTCCCCTGCTGGACCCCCAGGTATCTGGAAACAACCCGGCACTTGGCTTTGAGGAGAAAAAAGAAGGGGCCGCGGAGTTGTTCCAGGCATTCAAAATTTCCCTGACCTTTGCTGATAATGAGGTCGGCTTCCTCCAGAATTTTCTTAAACCCGGGCGAGCATTTCCCGTAGACTGTACCCGGAGCCCGGCAGCCGCTGGAAACCAGTTCAGCGACTCCGGCCAGTCCGGAATCACTGGCTTCTTCCAGGGTGGCATCGTTGATTATGGGCCCTTCCCGCACGGCATAGACCGGTCTCCGACCCGACACTTCTATAAGAAGACGGTCAAACACCGTCTCTCCCGCGTTGTCGCCCAGGAAGACGATCCGGTCAGCCCTGGCCAGGCTTTCTTTCAAGAGCTGATAATCATCGATTCCAAGATATCCCGAGGATAGAAATTTTCCTTCTTTTAACCAGTCTTCGTCAGAATTGGCCCCAAAATCTATTGCGTTACCGGCGAGAGAAATTTCCACAGCCGCCCGGAGCGGGTCTGAGGCCTTATCGGCCAGGCTTTTTAGCTCCGGATAGAGCTTCAGAGCCCTGGCTATATGCTCTTTTTTAAGGTGCTTATAGGGGTCAGGATTACCGGTAAAACGAGACAGGAGCGAATAAAGATCTTCTGAAATCTCAGGCGGAGTCCGGTCAAAATCAGTCCGGGCCAGAAAAAGGCAGGCTTCCCTCATCAACCCTCTGACTGCGGGTTCATCAAGGCCCAGCACTCCGGAGGTCCTGAGCACCTGGCTCAGCAGGCAGAGATAACATTCAGACTCGGCTCGCATGGAGGCAGTTTACCATTTTCGTTCTGATAATTTAAGAGAGAGGAAGCTGGTTAATTGCCCCCTCTTTATTCTTCAGGAGGCACCCGGCGCGATTCTATTAAACCAAAAAGCTGGCCGCGGGCTCAGCCAGCAATGAAAATTTAACCAGGAAGCTATAAATAAGGCATCTAAGAGGGCTGGGGGCGAGCTTGCGCTCAGGGCATATTTCCGGACAGAAGGAGGTCGATAGTCTCAGTCAACAACCTGAGGTCCAGGGGTTTTATGAACATCCGGTCAACCCCGAGCTTTTCCAGGTCTTCCCTCCTGACCTGGTCAGCACAGGCGGAAATCAGAATGATCCGTCCCTCATAACCAGATTGCCTGAAATCGACGAGCATCTGGAGCCCGTTTTTCTGCGGCAGCCGCAAATCAGCTATGATCATGTCAATCCGGGCTTTTTCAAAACGGGCCAGAGCCTCCCTGGCATCCCTGGCCAGATAAACGTTGTATCTATCAGAAAGCAGAAGAAAAAAAGTCTTTCTGATGGATTCGTCGTCATCAACGATTACTATCTTTTTATCCAGCATGGTACAACCTGCTTAGGTTAGAGAGCAGGTTTTGTGCCAGAAACAACAAAACTTTCAAGGGAAAACAGGAAGCCTGGCGGACAGGGGGAGGCCTTCCCTGATAACAAATTTTGCAGTCTGTTAATTTTTTTTACAGGCAGTTCAGGTAGAATCTGATAATCTTATTCAGAAGTCTCTACCTTGAGCTCGTAATCCTTGATTTTTTTATCGAGAGTTGGCCGGCTTATATCAAGTATCTGGCAGGCCCGGGTTTTGCTGCCGCGGGTGGCTTCAAGAACATACTGGATATACCTTTTCTCTACCTCCCACAGCGGCACCAGTTCCCGGGGCATCTGAAACCGATCCTGGGCCTGGGCCTGGCCGGTCGGCTCAAACGGCAGGTGCTCCTTCAGAATAACATCGCCTTTGGCCAGGATGACAGCCCTGGTCAAAGCATTCTCCAGCTCCCTGACGTTGCCCTTCCAGGGTTGATTGACCAGATACTCCATGACTTCAGGGGGAACTTTCCTGACATTCTTTTTCAGCTCCCTGTTTATTTTTTCCAGAAGGTAGGCCACCAGCTCGGGAATATCCTCGCGCCTGTCCCTGAGGGGAGGCAGTGTTATTTCCACCACCTTCAAGCGATAATACAGATCCTCCCTGAACTTGCCCTGAGTTACCAGTTCTTTAAGGTTCTGATTGGTGGCGGCAATTATCCTGGCCTCTGTCTTCAAGATCTTCTCGCCCCCGACTTTCATGAAATCCCTGGTCTCGATAACTCTGAGCAGCTTGGATTGAAGGTTGGGAGAAATATCACCGATTTCATCAAGAAATAGCGTCCCCTTGCCGGCGATTTCGAACTTGCCCCGGGTTTCGGCGACAGCGTCGGTGAAGGCTCCTTTAACATGGCCAAAGAGCTCCGATTCCAGAAGGGTATCGGAAATGGCCGAGCAATTGATGACGATAAAGGGTTCGTCGCGGAAGGGGCTATTGTAATGAATAGCCTTGGCTACCAGTTCCTTGCCCGTCCCGCTCTCGCCCTGAATCAAGACGTTGGTTCTGGTATTGGCCACCGAGCCAATCATCTTGAAAACCTCCCTCATCTGGGGCGATCGGCCAATGATATTATCAATCTGGTATTCCTTCTGCTTTTCCTCAATCAGATAGCTGACCTTTTCCTCCAGCGCTTTGAGCTGAAAGGCCTTGTCGATGGTCAGGTCCAGTTCCAGGTAGTCGAGCGGTTTCACCAGGTACTCGAAAGCTCCGGCCTTGATGGCTTCGACAGTGGTTTTCATGTCGTCGAAAGCGGTCATCACCACTACAGCCGCATTCTTCCCGGTCTGCCTGATCTGCCTGAGCACCTCCAGGCCGTTGATATCGGGCAGCTTGACATCCAGCAGGGTCAGGTCAGGTTGAAATTCTCTGTAAAGCTTCAGCCCGGCCTCGCCGGTCTCGGCCAGTTTCAACTCAAAGCCTTTTTTCTTGAGATGCGTGGCTATGGTCCGGCTGACCAGTGAATCATCTTCTATCACCAGGACTCTGGTCATGATTGAGCCTCCTGTCTGCTTTCAGGACAGGGCAGAGTGATCAGAAAACAGCTTCCCCGTCCTTCTTTTTGAACCACCCGGATGGCACCCCCGTGCTGGTCCAGAACCCGGCGGGCGTTAGCCAGCCCCAGCCCGGCCCCGGAGCTTTTGGTGGTGAAGAATGGTTCGAAAATATTTTCCCAGTCTTTTTCAGGAATGCCGCAGCCGTCATCGCTGACCCGGACCTCAAAACGAGAGCGATCTTCGTCCCGACTCAGACGAAGAGAAATTTCTATCCTGCCCCCCCTGTCCACCGCTTCGTAAGCATTGCGCAGAACGTTCAGAAAAACCTGGCGCAGCCGGTCGGCATCGACATAAGCCGGAGGCAAATCGCTCTGATAATGCTTCTCCACTCTGATTTCCTTTTCTTTCAGCGAAGGCTGCAGGACTTTCAGAGACTCGTCCAGCACTTCGGCCAGCGAAAAATAATCTTTCTGCAGGCTGGAAGCCCGGGTGTAGCTCAGCAAATCCTTGATGAACTTCTCGATCTGCTCGATACCGGCCTGGGCGATAGCCAGATGCTCTCTTTCCAGCTCGTCCAGGGAAGATATTTCAGCCAGTTTCTGAATATTAAGTTTAACCGAAGTCAGGGGGTTGCGGATTTCGTGAGCAATGGTGGCCGAAAGTCTTCCTATGGAAGCCAGTTTCTCGGCCTGGAGCAGGCGGCGATTGGCCTCCTCCATCTGCCCCCGGGCCCGCTGTAATTCCTCGGCCATGCGGTTAAAACTCCCGGTCAGGTCGCCAATTTCATCCCCGGAGATGACCGGAATCCGGTAGCTGAATTCTCCCCGCGAAAGGCGCCTGGTGCCCTCGACCAGGTTCTTGATCGGCCGGGTAATCCTCCTGGCCAGCAAATTGGCTCCGAGAACCGTGAGCAAAAAGGCAATCAGTCCAAAACCCAGGAGGACCATCCTGGTTCTCTGAATTCGCTGGAAAACATCTTCCAGTTTTAACCCGATTTTGACCGAGCCCCACTTCTTTTCCGACCCGGGAATAAAAACCGGCACTTCAACTTCCATCACTTCCTGAAAATTCCGTCCCCGGCGGACCCTGATATTATTATAAAACACGTCACCCGGAGCTACCTCCCCGGCGCAGCTGGTCTGGTTTATGATCTCGGAGTTGTCGGCGATGCTTTCGCTGACCACTATCGGTTTGCTGTCGGCATCATAAAATATGACATAGGCCAGGTCTTCTCTGATCAGTCCGGATATATTTTCATCAATGGATTCCAGATCTCCAAGGACCAGACTCCTGAGGTTCATCTCCGAAATATACCTGACCATCACCAGGCCCCGCTCTCTCTTTTCCTGGTAGATAGATTTAACTTCTCTGGTCTGGATGATGTACAGGACCCCGAACATCAATAGCAGGATGATAACCGAAGTCCAGAAAACCAGCTGGACATAAATGGAGATCCTGGGTCTTGGAATTCTGATCATCGGTCCATCCAGACATCCCGGAGATTAAGAGAAAGCAAGCCCAGGGGCTGGGCTTTCAGGTTTTTAAGATAAGGTTGGTAGGCCAGCCTCTGCTTATGGAAAAAAAGAGGCAGTGCGGGGACATCGGTCTGCAGAATCTTCTCAACTTCTCTGAAGACATTAACCCGGCGCTCAAAACTAAGGCCGTTTCTCTGGAGCTCAAGCAATTCATCAACCTTCGGGTTCTTGTAATGAAAAAGATCGCGGTTGGTGGAACCCGAGGAATGAAAAAGCGGCCAGAGAATAAACTCCGGGTCGGGCAGGTCGGGGCTCCATTCCAGGTAAAAAATATAGGGATTGCTGTCCCGGGCCAGCTCTTCGGCGGAAAAATCCGGTTTCAGCTCCAGCCTGATGCCGGCCGGTTTTAATTCATCTCTCAAAAAGCCATAGATATTCGGGATGAGGTCTTTGTTGGCTACCTGGAAGTAGGCCTTGACCACCAGGGGTTTGTCCACCCGGCCGAGCCCGGCTTCATCCAGGACTTTGAGCACCTGGCTCAGGTTTTGCTCCCGTCCGCTGCTTTCGGGCACAAAACCAGGCAGGAAAGGCGGTATGTAACTGTCCATTACCTGGCAAAAATTGGCCGAGGTTGAGGCCAGGCCGGCCAGCTGTCTCTTTTCCAGAAAGGCCTGTAATGCCCGCCGGACATCAGGCCGGTCAAAGGGCGGAAGATGGCAGCTGAAAAAGATATAATTAAGCTGAAGTAGATTGCCTTCCAGAATCTGGTATTTGTCCCTTGATATTCTGAAGGTCAGGTAGGGAATCACCTGGATTTCATTCTGAAAAAAATCATCCAGCTGGAAAAGGGGACTGACCTCAATCGCCTCCAGGAATGGTTTCCTAAAAAAATAATTCTCGTTCCTGACCAGCCTGATACCGATAATATCCAGGCGTCTGTTCCGGAGCCAGTAATCAAACTTAAAAGGTCCCGCTCCGACCGGTTTATCAAAAAATCTTTTCTTCTGTGATTGAACTGGCCCGGCCGGAAGAATCCCGGCAAAGCGGGAGGCCAGGAAATAAAAATTGGTAATTCCCGGCTGCTTCCAGTAGATTTCCAGAACTTTATCATCCACCACCCTGAGCCCCGTAACTTCGGAAGCCGTCCCTTTCCAGAATTCTTCCCCGCCTTCTATCCTGGTGGCGAACTCGTAAAAAATGGGCTGGCTTTTCAGCCAGAATAACCTCTCGAAGGTAAACTTAACGTCAGCCGCGGTAACCGGCTGGCCGTTATGAAAAACAGCCTGCTTCCTCAGATAGAAGGTTGCTTTCCGACCATTTTCAGAAACCGACCAGTAATCAGCCAGACCAGGAATTATGTTCAGGTTCTGGTCCAGCCGTACCAGCCCTTCATAAAGATTTTCGAGCACCAGGGAATAACCGTTTCCGGCCGGATCCAGGTCAGTATTTAGGGCCGTACCAAAAGGTCTGACCCGCAGTTCTCCCCCGGGCTTGGGTCTGGGGGTTTCCTCCTGAATTGAGGCAGCCAGGATTGAGCCTGCAACCACAATCGCCCCCAGGAAGGCAAAAACGGCCGGAGTCACCCACCACCCGGGAGTCCTGAAAGAAAATTTCATTGCTTATTAATAATAACTTAAACTTTCCCTAAAATCATCCTTAATGCGGCCAGGGCCTTTGTTGGACAGAGGCCGGATCAGCCGCCAGGCGTCCAAGACCGGCTGGCATCAGGACTGGCCCAGTTTCCTGGCGACAGACCGGACTTCATTGAAGACCCGGAAGAAATTCTTTCCCCAGATTTTTTCGATATCCTTCTGGCTGTAGCCGCGTCGCAACAGCTCGACTGTTACGTTCATCATCTGACTGACATCATTGCAGCCGGAAACGCCTCCCCCGCCGTCAAAATCAGTCCCGATGCCTACATAATCCACTCCCACCAGCCTGACCACATGGTCGATGTGGTCAACCAGATCCCGAACCGTGGCCAGGTCGGCCGGGTAGCGCCGGTTGAGTTCCTGCATTTCTTCCATAATCTTCCGGCGCTGGTCTTCATCCTGGATGTTGCGCCAGTTTCCATATTTAGCCCGAAACTCGGCCAGGGCTTTATCCCTCTCCGGGTTGGGTTGTGGTTTCTTAACATAGGCAGACAGGAAACAAATCTGGACGACACCGCCTCTGGTGGCCAGAGACCTGATCATGTCGTCAGTCAGATTCCTGGGGTTATCGCAGACAGCCCGGGCGCAGGAATGTGAGGCTATCACCGGCGCCCGGCTTACTTTCAGAACATCGTAAAAACTCCTGTCGGAAGCATGGGAAATGTCCACAATCATCCCCACCCGGTTGCATTCCTGGACCACCTGCCGACCGAAGTCGCTCAATCCCCTGTCTTCAGGTTCTGCCCGGTCGGTCGACGAATCACAGATATCGTTATCAGAAGAATGGCAGAGGGTTATATAGCGAACCCCGAGGTCATAGAAATACTTGATCAGGCCCGGGTCCCGGCCGATGGCATAGCCGTTCTCTATTCCCAGAAAAGCCGCCAGCCGTCCCTGTTTCTTCAGGCTGTAGGCTTCTTCTGGACTGAGAGCCAGCCCGATCAGGGAACTGTTATCCTCGACCATCTTCCTGACTGCCCGGATCATTTCTTCAGTCCTCTTCCTGGCCTGGGCATACCCTACTTCAGTGCGGGGTCCCTGGCCAACAAAAGCGGCAAAAAATTCGGCATCCAGACCGCCCTCTTTCATCCGCGGCAGGTCAATCTTGCCGCTGCCGGGAGAAGCCGGGTCATGACGTTCAGCAGGATTCCAGTTTCCGCGAAGCAGCATCATGGCTGTGTCGCAATGGGTATCAACAGTAACGATCTTTTTATGTATTTCCCTGGCCCTGAGTTCGAGGTCCTGTGGCGAAACCCCGACCCCGGTCCGCCGACAGGCAGAAAATAATAAGGCTAACAGAATCACCGTCGTTAACGGCAAAAATTTAATTGACCGGCATTGATTGTAGCGCATAGGTTAAATCCTTTCTCGCCGCCGCCTTCGGCCCGAATGAGTCTTTCATCATCTTTGCGGTTCTGGCCGCTCCTTATGGCCTGACTTAAAGAATCAGATTATAGCAGAGCCGGGGCTGGAAGGGCATTAATTTTTAATCCTGATGTCGCCGGAGGCGTTTCAGCAGATAATAGACTCTCTTCAGCCCGGTCTCAGACTTCAGAAAATCAACTACCCGGTAGCCCCGCTCAAAATAATGCTGGAAGACCTTCCTGGTCTGCAAACGCCAGCTGACCGGTATCTGACGAATATCAGGTTCAGCTCTATCGGTCAGGCTTAACATCAAGTAGAAATCGGCTGGAATCGGGACCAGCACGTATTCTTCTTCCAGGTCCAGAACCGGGCCAGCAGCCATTTCCAGCCGGGCCCGGCCCTTTTCTGTCTCCAGCTCCCGGTATTCCAACCGGATGGCCTCAGGCCATTTCTCAATAAAATTTTCGACCTCCCGGTCGGGCACCGGCGGACAGAAACTTTCTTTAAGATTCCAGGACATGAAGAACCGGTCCGAAGGGACATCGCGGCGATTTAGCCGCCCCCCGTATTCTCCATAGGGAGCAACACGGTATTCGACGACTTTCATACCGAAATGCCGGATATTCCGGTAAGCGTTGACCGAGGTCAGGGGGTCATAGGTGCAAACCACCGTCTCCAGGTGCAGCACTTCCAGCAGAACCTTTCGTTGAAATTCTTTGATCAGAATTCCCAGTCCATAATTCAGGCGGTCCGGCCTGACTCCCAGAAACTGGGAATAGAACCAGAGGTTGGAGGGACAGTCAAACCCCAGCGACTTGTCCTTGAGGCCTACGAAGCCATAGCTGAATCCTACCAGGTGCCGCCCATCCAGAATAAACCGCCCCTCTCCTGATTCTTCAAACACTCCCAGAAAGAGGCTGCTCCCCTCATACAAAAAATTCTCACAGAGCAGATTCCTGGTTCCGGCCATATGGTCTTCCTCAAATTGCCAGACAGTCTGGCGGAGGTCTTCGTATTTTTTATAATCAGCAGATTGCTGACTATCCTCCACTCTGAATAAAAACTTCCTGCCCCTGACTTCGATGACCCTTTCCGGTAGTTTCAGCATGACGGTTTAATTTTATCATTTCCTGAATAAAAATAAATTCAAGAGCAGCCGTGTTTTTGTTAAGATGTAAGATATTTGAACGGAGGTAGTCATGAAGAGGAATCATCGGGTCGGAGTTCTAATTTTTTTAATTCTGATCATGACCGGGCTATCGACCTCACTGGAAGCGACCGTCGAGCTGAAAAAGGTCAATCGTCCGGAAGAACTTCCCGGAGAACTTTCTTCACTGGCCAGAATCGATGACTACCTGATTAACGACGGAAAGTATTTATACCTGATAGCAACCAACCCCAGGGATTTCGCCGAAATAAATTATTATCCGCAACCCGACGGCCAGGGCGCCCTGCTGGCTCTGGTCCCGGCTGATTTTCCGTCGGGAAATAAATTGGTGGCTGGCCAGATCCAGATTAAAACAGGCCTGGATTTTTATTATCCCGGTTACACGGTGGTCAAAACTGCTATCCCGAAAACCAGAAACTCACCCCTGATTGTTGAGCTGAAAGCCGATTTTGAAGGGCAGAACGGAGAAAAGGCAGTAGTCAATACCGTCTACACCATCCCGCCAGAAAAAGGACAGGTCATCATCAAGAGCACAGTCCGCAACAGCAGCCAGAAAGCGATCGATAAACTTTCCCTTTCTCTGTATTTCAACGCCCTGCATTCCTATCACTTTAACCCCTACAACCGGGAATATTTCCCTGACCTCAATTTCCGGGTTTATCAGAAAAAGTCCCTGTACCTGGGCTGGGTAAACCTGGGCAGCCGGCCGGCCGAGCTGCCCGAGAAACTTCTGCCGGGACAGGCTGTGGAGTTTAATTACGTTCTTGTCGTCAGGAAAGATGTCTCCGACCTTCTGTCAGTCATATATAGCCTGCTGAAAAAAGAAGCCCTGCCCGTTGAGATCAACGTTAAAAACGGCCGGGAGACGCCGAGCGAAGTTGTGGTGGAAGAGGTGCTTTCAGGTTCGGTGTTTTTCAGAAATTATTGCCGTGGTGAGGGACAGACAAAACTCCTTCTGCCCGAGGGCACCTATCGCCTCCGGGCTCACTTCTTCCCGGCAGTAGTCGAAAGGACAGTCCGGGTAAACAAGACAGAGAAAAACCAGTTCGAATTGACCCGTCCATCCAGCGGCCGCCTGAAGGTTAGCCTGATTGATAAGAAAGGGAAACCGCTCCCCGGCAAGATTTCAGTATTCGGACTGGCCGGAACCCAGACGCCCTATTTTGCTCCGGAAAACCCGGTTGAGAGCGGACGCGGCTGGGAAAGATTCAAAAATTCTGTTTATGCTCATCCCCAGCCGCTGGAAATGGAGCTGGGCACCGGTCGCTACCTGCTGATCGCTTCCTATGGACCGCTATACACCAGCGACCGCCAGGTGGTGGAAGTTCTCTCCGGGCAGAACCGGGAAATTATTTTCAGGCTGGAAAAGGCTGTTAACCTCAAAGGTTATATCTCAGTGGACCCGCATCTTCATACCATCAACTCCGACGGTACTTTGAGTGTTCCGGAAAGGCTCAGGTCGATCGTGGCCGAGAACCTGGATGTGGCCATTGCCACCGACCATAATTATGTCACCGACTATCAGCCGGAGTTAAACCGGCTCGGACTGCAGGCTTACCTCCGGGTTTTCCCCGGCTTTGAGGTAACACCTCTGAACAATTACCTTCATTTCAACAATTACTCCGTGGCCATTAACTCCGGGGAAAAAACAAGAGGCGCGATCATTCCAGTGTTTAAGAAAGTCAAGGAGCTGTTCGATGCCTGCCGCCAGAAAAACCCGGCTTCGTTACTGCAGCTAAACCACCCCCGGTCGGGAAACCTGGGTTATTTTGAAAACGCCGGACTCGACAGAAAAACAGCCGACTCAGCCCCGGGTGACCTGAACCTCGGCTTTGACCTGATGGAAATAATGAACGGAGCCAGTTTTCACCGGGGAAATGAACAGGCTGTGACCGACTGGCTCAACCTGCTGAATAAAGGATTTTATTTTCCAGCGGTTGGTTCTTCCGACTCCCATGGAGCGGCTGGCGGCGAGCCCGGGTATTCACGGGTGGTCGTGCGCTGCCCGAAAAAGCTAAAAGACCTGACCTGGGAAGACCTGGCTTCAGCCATGAAAAAGGGCCAGTCGTTTGTCACCAACGGACCGCTGGTGGAATTTACCGTCAACGGCAGGTATCAGCCGGGTGACCAGCTGACTGACCGAGACGGTAAGGTCAGAGTCCGAATCCGGGTTAAGTCGGCGCCCTGGATTGAGGTAAGCGAAGTCAGAATTATCATCAATGGAGAAAGAAAGATAGTCTTTCCGGTAAACACCCCGGCCGTGGAGATAGAAAAATTCGACAGGAAAGCGGAACTGGAACTTGAGCGGGACGCCTATCTGGTGGTAGAAGTTTCTGGAACTCAATCCCTTTATCCGGTGGTGCAGCAACCGGCCAGAAACGGCCAGGCCGAAGAAGCCGCCCTGCCCTATGCCATTACCAACCCTGTTTTTATAGACGTTGACGGCAATGGACTCTTCGATGCTCCCCGTCCCCGGACTCCCTTTGACAGTTCCCGGTGCCCGTGATATAAATAAGACCGCTTTATTGAACACCTTCGGGTTATTAACAGGTTGATGGAAAACAACAGCGAAAAAAAGATAGTTTGCCTTATCAATCCTCTGGCCGCCAACAAGCGCTGGAAAAGACGGCGCAAACTCCGGGCCGAACTGGTCAAAACTCTGCCCGGCAGTTGCCTTGACACTCCGAGGACAAAAGAAGAAACAGTTGAAATGACACGGTCAATCTGTCCTTCAGCCGACCTGGTAGTGGCCGTCGGCGGAGACGGGACCATAGCCGATGTCCTGCAGGGAATTTTTGAATCAGGCCGGCAGGACCGGGTTGTGTTCGGAGTTATTCCCTTTGGGAGCGGAAACGCTTTCCGCAAATCTCTGGGCATTCCTCGCAACCCATTCAAAGCTATCAAGTATATCCTGGAAGGTGATATTTTCACCATCGACCTGCTGCAGATAGAAGACCGGGTGGCTGCCTTCGCCAGCGTCGGCTCGACAGCCGCGGTCACCGGAGAAAAGCTCCGACATTCAATTCCGGGTTTGTTCGGACACCTGCTGGCGGCTCGCAAACTTCTTTTTTACAAAAGAACAGAGAATATCCTGGAGCTTAGCGGAGCTGTCGACCAGGAAGGTCGCCAGTATGATCAGCTGACCATAAATAGCAGTTTTCTCGATTGTGTGATCGGAAACAGTAACTACTTCGGTTACAGCTGGCTGGTGGCTCCTCAGGCCAGGCTTGATGACGGTTTTCTGGATATCATACTCTTCGAAATGCCGCCCCTGATCTACATTTTCCTGTTTCCATTCATCTACTTCGGCTGGATGCAAAGAAAGCTCAGGCACTTCAAAGCCAAAGAGGTGGTCATCAGGGGACAGGGCCTCGAAGTCCAGTATAACGGCGAGTACCTGGGTTCAATGGACCGGGTGCATATCAAGGTGATTCCGGCCGCTATCAGAATCACCGGAAACAGAAAAAAAGCCGACCGCTTCCTTGTTAACAGGGCAGATCGGGCAGACAGTCGGTCAAAGGTCTGAGCCCGAATCCCGCCGGATGGGCAAGCAGCCAGTTTATACCTATTTTTTTTCTTCCTTTCTTTCGTTGCCCCAGAGCTTGCCGCCACCCTGGGACTGGCGCCAGGCTTCCCGCCAGCGATGAATTTCCACCACTCCCACCGGAGGCATGTTCTGCCTCTCCTGCTTCGGTCTCAAGACAGGAAAGGGCTTATGCGGTTCTTTCTGATACCAGTAAGCTACAGTTACCAGGTCCAGAACCAAGCAATTATTGTGTCCATGTTCAATTGTGGCCCGAAGAGATTTTTCAAAGGTGATGGGAGACTCCAGAAAGAAGCGGTAGCAGTGGGTGCGGCCCAGCCAGCCAGTTTCATGGTTGACCCTGGCATAGCCAAAAAACGGATGCTGGTAAATCTCTTTAGGGCTCCAGGATGAATTGAAGAAATCCTCGGTTCCTGTTCCATGCAGCGAAGGTGGCCACTTCTCTCCATCTATGAAGAACATATC
>Ga0172362_10003890_pt1 | contig 12918 bp, 13 predicted proteins | sample LakKivs1_kivu2a2_FD_114534 | JGI IMG/M metagenome (GOLD analysis project Ga0172362, IMG submission 114534) | Sediment microbial communities from Lake Kivu, Rwanda - Sediment s1_kivu2a2 | ecosystem: Environmental > Aquatic > Freshwater > Lake > Sediment | place: Rwanda: Western Province, Lake...
CTTCTGTAGAATTTTTTTTGAGTTCATCTTTTTGCATCACTTTTAATAAAAATATTAATAAAAATTCGAAAAAATGCATTTTTGCATACTCTTTTATTTTTTATAGAATTTTTTTTGAGTTGATCTTTTCGCATCACTTTTAATAAAAATCTTAATAAAAATTTTAATAAAAATGAGAAAAAATGCATTTTTGCATACTCTTTTAACATTTATAGAATTTTTTTTGAGTTGATATTTTCACATTACTTTTAATAAAAATCTTAATAAAAATCTTAATAAAAATTCGAAAAATTGCATGAATGCATACTCTTTTTACTTTTATAGAAATTTTTTTAGTTGATATTTTCACATTACTTTTAATAAAAATTTTAATAAAAATTCGAAAAATTGCATTTTTGCATACTCTTTTAACATTTATAGAATTTTTTTTAGTTGATATTTTCACATTACTTTTAATAAAAATTTTAATAAAAATGACAAAAATTGCATTTTTGCATACTCTTTTAACATTTATAGAATTTTTTTTAGTTGATATTTTCACATTACTTTTAATAAAAATTTTAATAAAAATTTTAATAAAAATGCCAAAAATTGCATTTTTGCATACTCTTTTATCTTCTGTAGAATTTTTTTGTGTTGATCTTTTTGCATAACTTTTAATTAAAATTTTAATAAAAATTTTAATAAAAATTTTAATAAAAATGACAAAAATTGCATTTTTGCATACTCTTTTATCTTCTGTAGAATTTTTTTGTGTTGATCTTTTCGCATCACTTTTAATAAAAATATTAATAAAAATTCGAAAAATTGCATTTCGGCATACTCTTTTATCTTCTGTAGAATTTTTTTTGTGTTGATCTTTTCGCATAACTTTTAATAAATATTTTACACCTTTTAACATTTCAAACGCCAATTTTCAATAAGCCACATAATCACTTATTTTTGGGATTCTATTATTCGGCACTTTACTTAACAGTTAAAAATGTAAAATCAATAGTAAGGAGTTTCACCTTACGATGGCCCAACTTAACCCAGTGAAACTGGTGAAGGACGAAATGAGTAGCAATTGTGTCACGCTTTGTTTGACTTTGTGTCTCACGAAACACTGCTAAACAATCTTGAAAAGATTGGAAGTAACCCCATTTATTATCATTATTACTTAATATACAACATTGGGTTGTCTTTAAGTTATTTTAATTAAGAAATATTAGGCGTTTGAAATGTAAAAAGGTGTAATAAAAATTATAATAAAAATGCGAAAAATTGCATGAATGCATACTCTTTTTACTTTTATAGAAATTTTTTTAGTTGATATTTTCACATTACTTTTAATAAAAATTTTAATAAAAATGCGAAAAATTGCATTACCGCATACTCTTTTATCTTCTGTAGAAATTTTTTTGGTAAAAGATATGAGTAAATGAAGAATATTGTATTTCAAACAAATTATTTATATTTTTAATTTAATATTGAAAATATATGAAGAGAAGTGTGAATATATTATTGAGGATTGTTTTGTTATAAATATATTGAAAATATATTATGAAAATATATTATGAAAATATATGAGGAAAATATATGAGGAAAATATATGAGGAAAATATGTGAGGAAAATATATTATGAAAATATATTATGAAAATATATGAGGAAAATATATGAGGAAAATATGTGAGGAAAATATATTATGAAAATATATGAGGAAAATATATGAGGAAAATATATGAGGAAAATTATTTATAATTTATAATTTATAATTTATAATTTATAATTTTGAAATTATTTTTTAATTATCCAGTTGTTATTTATATCTTTTTGGTAAAAAATATGAGTTAATGAACAATTTGGTATTTCAATTAAATCATTTATATTTTTTTCTAATATATTTTCAAGGAAGGAAATGAGATTTAATTTATCAAAGGAAAGAAGTTGTCCAGAAATTTCATTATTAATAAGAATATTAATTTTTTTATTTATCATCATCTCCATATCCAATATTATATCCCCGTAAATTATATTTGAAATAGAAAGACTACTATTTGTAGTAACCAGCTTTTTTTCACCATAACTTACACCATTTAATTCCATTATTTCCTCCAATTCCCTTAATCTCTCCAACCTCCTGTTTATTGTTCTCAGTTCTTTTTCAACATTCAATCGAATTTCTATAAGTTCCTCCCTTATCTGTTGATCCATTGTATCTTATTACACATTCAAATCTATATTTTTTTTAATCAATTTTTACATCAATAAAAACAAGAAAGATGTTTTAAATTTTGAACAAAATCAATACAACCCACCCAAAAACTAAAAAAGTTTAAAAAAATTGATTTTTTTTATACCTCGTTTTCAACCGAATAACTATGTCGAATAATTATTCTGGATCCGAAATTGCAGGTCGTTTTGCTCAATCTTCGTATAATATGCCTGCTACATACTATGCATCAAACGCATATTCCGAATATCCGAGCAACAACAGACATAATTTTGATTCGAATAATAACTCAGCCTGTGCAATCTATTATGGAATGTACGGTGGGTAAAAACAATATAACATCTGGCACGTTTATTTAACAGACTTTAAAAAAAATTCGGCATATGAAAGGTCTTTAATTCCTAACTGCTATCCCCAGAAACGCGCCCTTTAAATTATAGGATGATATTGTTTATATTTTTATATTTTTCTAAAAAATATATAAATTATTGATACCAGATCGATAATAAAACTTAACCACATATGATAAACAAAAGTTTACCACATATGAACTTATAACTCAAACAGTCTTTATTATAAATTTTTTCTCTACCCCAGGAATATCCGCCACCGGTACCCATACCTTATTATAAAATACCAAATCACTCGGCCTATCATAAAAACGATTATTATATCTATATACCCTCACCAACTTCTTCCCATTTGGCAAAGTACCACTACCCGGCCCTCCCCTCAAACCATATCCACTCAAATTATCATAAGTATTTATATTCTGCCCACTCTCACTACTCGGAAAAGGCCCCCAACCATCTGTTGTATTCCAATTATTCCAAACTGTCATATTCCAATAATCATACTCCAAGGGTGGTACTAACCTTGGATTCCTATAACTACAACTCGAACAACAATTCTTAGTAATACACTCACATTTACACTTCTCTGGCGTTGTCATAATTTTATTTATATTTTAATCCTATAAAAAAATTTAAAATATTTTCTTTTATTATGAACACCAAAAAAGATTATTCACCACACTTCGTCTTTCTACCCAAAAAAGAACTCGAAAAAAAAGCCATACAAACCAACCTTAACAACCAAGGAAAATTACTCATATCACCCCTCTCAGGCTCTGAACCCAAATATGACCCCAACAAATGGAACCTTAAAACCTCAATCAAAAATAATCACAACTGCTACTCTTATGCCGCCAACCATTTAAATCCAGGTCGCAAAGGTAAACCCCAACCCGGCTACTTCGCTGGTTATGACCACATCCAAGATGACGAATACAAATGCGAAAACTTCTACAACAGAATCCGCGATGACATACCGGGATCATACCTCACTTCTTTTGAAGAACCCTGCGAAAAAGGATTCCATAAAGCCTTCATGGCAATCGACGACAAAAAAGAAGAGCAAGATTACCACTTCTACCGCCAAGATAACAACGGCCATTGGTCACACAAACCCGGTCGCACAGAAGCACAAGACATTGATGCAAGCCAAAAAAAAATTACCAACCCACTCACGGCCAACCGGGATTATACACACTTTGCTTATAAAAAACCTTGCTTCTTCTTCTGCGTAAATCCCAAATTAGGTCGCACACACTCTAAGAAAATTAATACCAAAAAATCTATCTTCAATTTTGACTTCTAATCTTCTTCAATAACTTCCATAACCACTTTACCCTTCCACTCTAAACTAGTATTCAAAAATGTTTCCAAAGCATCCACAACCATCATAAATTGATTCTCCTTGAAATTTTCTCTATAATGATCATCATATTCACTAATAAAAGTATTGAATGGATTATTATATCGAATATTCTTCACATATTCCGAAAAATCAGTCCAAAAAATATCTCTTTCATTTTCGGTATTTACCATAAAGTGAATTCTTCGACCCATTGTCTCTAACTCATATTGAATGTAATTACCATTCAATAATAATCCTAATATAAAACCACATCGTATATCTATCCTATCTTGACAAGGTAAACCAGCTGCCGCTGCTACATTCTCTCTATGTCTCCTAAAATATTGAATATCTCCCATTTTTTAATTCTTATTTGCATCCCCCAAATAATTTCAATTTTTTATAATTTGTTTCAAACAACTTCCGTAAATTCTCTACTGAACCACTGCGTCTTATCAATTCCGCAACATATTTTAATAAATAATTTAATGTTATCTCAATATCACAATACTCCGATAACACTATCATTCCCTCCACATTGTGCAAATTTTCTTCATTCACAACTTGATCAATTTGCTCTTTTGTAATATCTGTTTTTTTCAATAAATATTCCAATAACATTGTCACATTTTTAATATCATTCCCTGTTATATTATCCTTTAATATAGGTATCTCAATACAATCATCACAAGATGAAATCATATTGGTAATTACTTGGGAATTGTCAATAAATATTTTATCTAAATGACCATTTGTCCCATCCTGTAATACATATCTATAATTCATTTTCAATCTGTTAAGTAATAAAAAATTTTTATTTCAATTTTTCTAAAATGTCAATAAAAATGCATAACGCTCCGCAACTTCTTCCAAATACATATATCTATCCTTACTGCCAAAATGACCACTATCCATCTTAGTCTTTAATATTATTGTGTTTTTATCATCAACTCCATTATATCTCAACGTCGCAACAAACTTAGCCGGTTCCCAATATGCAACCCGTGGATCATATAAACCAGATGTTATCAAAAAATTTGGATAATTTTTTCCATTTACAATATTATCAATTGGCGAATATTGACTTATATACTCATAAAACTCTTTCTCATTCGGATTTCCCCACTGCAACCACTCATGCGTCGTTAATGGTATCGTTGAATCTGACATTGTCACCAAAACATCCACAAATGGAACTCCGGCAACAACATTTCTATATAAATTTGGCTTCATCATTGCAACCGCAGTAACCAATAAACCTCCTGCACTTCTTCCCTCAATACTCAATTTGTCCGGGGAACAATACTTGTGCTTTATCAAATATTCACTCGCTGCAATAAAATCATTAAATGTATTCATCTTCTTTAACATCTTACCATCATTATAATACTTCTTCCCCATATAACTACTACCTCTTATATGCGCAACAGCATACACAAACCCATTGTCAATTAAAGGAAATAATTTTTCGTCAAATTTTATATCAGTATTCATCCCATAAGAACCATAACCATATAACAAACAGTTTGATGTACCATTTTTTTCAAAATCTTTTAACATCAACAAGTCTATTGGCATTTTTTTATCAAAAATACGCTCTATCTTATACTTACTTAAATCAATATTTTTTGTTTTAGCTCTATAAATTTCTCTTTGGCTTTTATCATCAAAATCATACTCAAAATAGGTTTTTGGTATCAAAAAACTCTCATAGGAATAAATTATCTTTCGACTTTCCAAATCCACATACTCCATCTCTAAAAAATATCCCCCATCATACCGAATATCCCAAGTTTCTGTTATTTTTAATTCAATACCATCTTTTTCAAATCCTATAAACCTTATAAATTGTTCACCCTTCTCCCTACACATCATACATAAACCTTTCTTTATCAAATAAAAATCTTCAATATAAACTTTTGCACTGTTTTTTACTAAAACCATTTCTTTTCCACGATAAATTTTACAATAAGTAATGCGATTATTTAATGAATGATTTGAGTTGGTTTTGTTAAAAACAAATGTACCATCTGTCTTCAACTCAATTTCTTTACCTTTTACCAAACTATTATCGTAATAACCTTTAAAATCTCGATTATCATACCACTCAATAAATCCATTACTCTCTGTAAAACTTACGGAAGAATATATAATACTCCTATAATCTTCACCTTGTCTCAATTCAACATCATACAATACATCCTTTTCATTATACAAACATCTCTCACCCCCACTCTCCAAAATATACTCCATCACCTTACATAATCTATTTGTCTCATCTTCTTTCAAATAAAAAATTTTTTTATCATTCCCAATAATAATTGAACAATATAAAAGTGGGGGAATTTTATGTTTAATTTCTTCCAAGGATGGAAATTTTTTCAAAATTATCTCATACTTTTCACTCCCATTATAATCAACCCCATAACCAAATATATTCAATTGGGGATCAAAAAATGGATCTGTCACATTTAATGTTGATTTTTTTTTCGGTAACTTGTTTGGATTGAAATACTCAACTTTTTTATCGTCCTTCTCATAGCAATAAATTGGATATGAATTTCCTTTCTTATAAGATTTAAAAAATCTATACTCACTCTCGAAACCATTTTCCCCAATTGGCATCTTTACTGTCTCATAATTTTCCACCATTAAAGATTTTAATTCCGTAAAAATTTTATTTTTTTTCACCACCATTCCACTACTTTGCATAATATTTTCAGCATATTTATTTTCATCTTTTAAATAGCTTAACACTTTTTGGTCTTTTCTATCATCATCTCGCAACCAATAGTAATAATCTTTCTTTACTTTACTAAAATCTTTCCCATCGGAAAAATTAACATTATAAGGTATTCTCTCTGCAACTGGATATTCCATATTATATATTTAATATCAAAAATGTATTTAAATTAAAATCTAATTTTTTTTTATTATGTAAAATTGCTACTTAAAAAATATTTCTGAAAATATATTAAATGAAAAAATCAAAAATTTTACAAGAGGCGGTATTAAATCAAATTGAACATTGCAATGCACTTGATAAAGGACGCCTTATCCCGGACAATTCATTGGATATAATTATATGTGATCCACCATTATTCAAAAACCAAAATGATAAAGTCTTAAATCATTGGTCAAACGAGAATTCTTATATTGAATGGTTCAGATTATTTGTTAATATTGTATCAACCAAAATGAGAAAAACGGGGATTTTTTATTTAATCGGCGATATGGAAGAAATAAATGGTTTGTTTAGTATTATTCAAGAATTTGGATACTGTCTAACATCAATATATTACTTCAACAAATGCAAAAAAAATACGAATAAAAAACAAAAAGAATCTATCAAAATAACTAAAATCATAGATGTAGTTGCTGTTTTTACAAAGGATTTTCAGAAAAAGGTAAAAAAATTACTAAAACTGAAACAAGAAGAATGTAATAAAACATCTAAGGAGATTAATATGGAACTTTCAGGAAATGGTAATGGTGGAGGATATTGGTCTTTATATTGTGGAGATAACAGTAAAAATATTATACCAAGTGAAGATCATTGGAATATTTTAAAAAGAATATTAAATATTAATATTGAGTATGAAGATATTTTGACACAGTATAAACCATATGATGGAGTTAATTTTTGGGATGATATAAATATGATTGATGAAAAATTTGGTTGTGTAACAAATAGACCGGTGGAATTTTATGAACGATTAATTAAAATGAATCGTAAAAATCCGATGGAAATAACTGTTTGGGACCCATTTTGTGGATTCGCAAATTCAACATTGGCTTGCAAAAAATTAGGTGCTAATTTTTATGCGAATGAATTTGATTTGAAGACCTATTATAAATCTCTTATTAATATTGGCCATATTCTAAATGTCAATAAAGAATACGAAGTAAAAGAAATTTAACCTTGAAATACAATAAATGTTACTTCTCTCGGTAAAAATCTGATTAACTGTCCTTCAGAATTCGGTAATTCCAGACCCACTGTTATTGTTTTATAAACAGTTCTTTCCATTTGTCTAGTTTCATTGATATCAATACAATCTTGATTACTTAAACAGGGAACAGGTTGTTCAACTGTAGGGTCTATATTTTGATTATATATCGGAATTATTTTTTTCTTATTTTTATCAGCAAAAACATAACTTAGAATATCACTCATAAATTGTATATATAAAATAATTTTTTACAAACCAATTCATAACTCAAAAAACTTATCATTGCTCCAGAAATAATATTCTTATAAATATTCTTTCCATCATAATTCATTATTTAGGAAAAAAAGATAGTTAATTTTTAAGTTGGATTTTCTATACAAAATTTGAATAAAAAACGTAAAAATAAAAATAATATTCTCTTGGTATATTTTATGTCTAAAAAAACTTTGTGGTTTAATGAGATCGGACTTGATGATGTACGTTTGGTCGGGGGAAAAAATGCTAGTCTTGGTGAAATGATCAGAAATTTAGAAGAACTTTGTATAAGAGTTCCCTATGGATTTGCAGTCACAACCGATGCCTACCAATATTTTTTAGAACATAATAATCTTGTTGATAGTATTAAAAAAGATTTGGATGAAATTGATTATAACAATCATGTAAAATTATGCAGAATCACCCAAAAAATTCGTAGAAATATTCAAAATGGTGAATTTCCGAAAGATTTAGAAACAGAGATATTGGAAAAATATAAAGAATTAAGCTTAATGTACAAAAAAAATGATGATGTGAAAGATTTTGAAGTTGATGTCGCTATTAGAAGCTCTGCAACCTCAGAAGATTTGGTTACATCTTCTTTTGCTGGTGCTCACGACACTTATTTGAACGTTAAATGTAATAAAAATGTTTTAGAAAAAATAAAAAATTGTTTTGCAAGTTTATATACTGAAAGGGCAATTGATTACCGAAAAAATGTTAAATATGAAAATAAAATAATAAAAATAAGTGTTGGTGTTCAAAAAATGCTTAGAGCTGATGTTTTAGGTGGATGTGCAGGAGTTGCATTTTCCTTAGAAAATTTATATGGAAATGAAAATGTGATCACAATTAATTGCAATTATGGTTTGGGTGAATCTGTTGTTGGAGGTACGGTTGATGTCGATGAGATTATTGTTCATAAAGAAAATCTTAAAAAAGGATTCAAAGCAATTGTGGACAAAAAATTAGGAAGTAAAAAAGAACAAATGATTTATTCAGATTCATTGGAAAAAAGAACTCAAATGATTGAAGTGCACGAAGATGATAGACATAAATTCTGCATAAGTGATGACCATGCTATCGAATTAGCTAAATGGGTTTTAATTCTCGAAGAATATTATTCAAAAAGAAACGGAAGCCATATCAATGTTGACTGTGAATTTGGAGTTGATGGCCAAACAGGACAACTATTTTTATTGCAATGTCGCCCCGAGACAGTGCATACTAATAATAAAAGTAATGTATTGGTTGAATATAAATTTAAGGAAGAACCACCTGAGGCAGTAGCAAAAGGAATCGCGGTTTGTGAGAAAATCGCAACAGGAAAAGTAAAAGTAATTTTAACTATGGACACCAGAATAGATAAAATTTCATTTGATGAAGGAGACATTCTAGTAACTACCTTTTCAACACCAGATATGGAACCATTAATGAAGAAAAGTAGTGCTGTTATCACTTGTACTGGTGGTACAAGCTCTCATTGTTCCATTGTGTGTCGTGAATTAAATAAACCTGCTGTATTGTCTGTAACAGATGCCACCAAGATATTTAAAAATGGAGATGTATTAACTGTGTCCACATCTCAAGGAGATGTAGGATATATTTATAGAGGGGCTATTCCATTTGAAAAAACAGAAACACTTTTAAATTTTTCTGAACCTCCCTGCAAAATTGTTTTAAATGTCGCCGACCCTTCCCAAGCCTATAGTTTTGCAAGATTACCAAATTCTGGAGTCGGATTACTCAGATTAGAACACCTGATCAGCAACCATGTGGGTATTCATCCAATGGCTCTAATTCAACCCGAAAAAGTTGACAAAAAAACATTAACTAAAATTAAAGAAATCACCAAAGGGTACGAAAATCTTAAAGAATTTTATGTTGATAAATTAGTTTTTGGAATTGCAAAAATAGCTTCTGCATTTTCTGTTGAAAAATCACACATTATTGTAAGAGGATCCGATTTTAAATCAAATGAATTTAGGGGATTAATTGGAGGAGATTTTTTTGAACCACATGAAGAAGCACCAATAATTGCTTGGCGAGGAGCTTGTAAATACTATTCTCCTGAGTTTCGACCTGCATTTGAATTAGAATGTAAAGCGATGGCGAAGGTTAGAGATGAAATTGGATTTAAGAATGTTCATTTTGAATTTCCGTTCGTCAGAACGACTGATGAACTTTTAAAAGTACAAGAAATTTGTAAAGAAAATGGAATGGAAAGGGGTAAAGATGGATTAATGCATTGTTTAATGTGTGAAGTTACAAGTAATGTTTTATTAGCTGATGATTTTGCTCCTTTAGTTGATTATATTTCAATTGGTAGTAATGATTTACAAATGGCGAGTATTATGTGCTCAAGGGATGATGCATTAGTGCAACATCTCAATAATGAAGATAAATGTTTAAGAAAAATGATCAGTATGGCAATTAAAAGTTATCAATCACATGGTCTTAAAATTTCCTTATGTGGTGATAAGCCATCATTTGATTTTGAATTCTTTAAATTCTTAGTTGATGAAGGAATCGATGCAATCTCTCTTTCCCCAAATTGTGTTCTTAAAACATTAAAAATGTGGGAAGATAGTAAGAAATAAAATTATTCAATCAATGAAACTACCAAATCATTATTAACCGGTTTATGAAATGTATATTCTTTTTTCATAAAACAAATCAATATAGATGATATTATTTGTATATATGAAACCTCCATAAAGTCATTACAAAAGCGTGACCGCTGTTATAGTGAAAAAGTGAAAATATGTATCCGATAAAAATAAGACACGAAAAATAAAGAAGAATTATTTATAGGTTATTCTCATATAAAATGGACGAGAAAAGGTTTAATATGTTATTTTTTTTTATTATAGTAAAAAAAATATTTATTAGTATAATGGAAAGAGCTATAAGTTATTGTGTGTGGGGTGATCAAAATATGTATAATTATGGTTTATATGAAAATGCGCTTTTATTGCCAAAAATATTTCCTGGGTGGAAAATGATTGTTTATTATACGAAAACTGCTAATCTAAAAGTAATTAAAGAATTAAATAATATGGAGAATGTTAGATGCATTGAAATTGATTTACCAGATTCTTACAGAAATTCAATGCTAAGATTTATGGCTGGTTTTGCGAAAAAATATGACGCAACTATATTTAGAGATGCTGATTCCAGGCTGTTAAAAAGAGATTATAAAGCTGTTCAGGAATGGCTCAAAAGTAATAAACCATTCCATATTATGAGAGATCATCCAAATCACGGAAATAAAATTTCTGCTGGGTTATGGGGAGTACGTAACCAATTTTTTGTTAAACATTTAGAAATAAAAAATAAATATTTTGAATATTTAGAAGATAAAAACCTAAAAAAATGGACAATTGATGAGCAATTCCTCCAAAAGGAAGTTTATCCTTATGTTAATCAAAATAATTCTATAATTCACGCCTCATTTCATCGAAAAGAAATTTGGGCAAAAGATTTTCCAAATGATGCGGAAAAAAGAAGACAAGATAATTTCTGTGGGAAAACTTTTGGTTGGACTGAAAATGCATCAAAAAAATTTAATGATCCAATTGTTCATCAAATTAAAAAAAGAGTCGGATAAAAAAAAATAAAAAAAATAAAATATTATATATTATATGGCAGACCCAGTTGATCTAACTGTAGATAACCTAACGGTTAAAGACACTTCTTCACTTAATAAAGTGAACATTAATGACGGTATATTAACTGTCACCGGAAATTCCGAAGTAATTTTTGATATACCTTTCCTTAAAATTGCTAAAGATACTCAAATTTACTCCTCTCCCTCAAACCAAGAAATTCTTATCCATAAACAAGGTAAAACATCTCAAAGAGAATTCGGTGATGGAACTGGTGCAACCGCTTACACCAAACTTGTCTCCCTCAAAGGTGACACCACTTTAGACATCGGCGGAAAAGATTTCAATTTCTCTAAAAATGCTTCCGCCAAAAATCAAGTCAATAATTACCAAGTTGATGGTGATAAATCATACAATGTTGAAGTTGGAGGTACCCATTCAATGTCTGTTAAAGCTAATCAAAATGAAATTTCTAAAAATTCTGTTAATACAATAGTCAATAATAAATCATCAAATACCCTCCAAATTAATGATGATTTAGGTTCTAAGAATAGATCACAAAATATATCTGGAGATGTTAATGTAAGCAAATCTGCTAACAACGTCAATGCTCAACATAAAAATAAAGATTTTCAATTCAAACAAGATAGTGTGAACATTGTTAGAAATGTAAATGTTTCTGAAAATCATACCTATAACAACGTTTGCCTTGGAACAAAAACCTTCTCTGCCACCGCCAAAACATCAAACATTAACTATAAATCCGAAGATCACGTATTTAATTCTGACAATAACAGTGCATCATTTACCAAAAAAGCAAATACATTTACAATTGAGGAATCATTAGGCAATAAATCAAGAAATCAAGCAACAAATGCTAATGTAATTAATAAATCTTCTCAAAATGCAGTTGTCAATCATTCCAACTTAAATTTTAACAGAGATACAAAAACTGCTGGTGATTGGAAATCAAATACTGCCGCAAAAACATATTCATACAAAGTTAACTCGGAACAAGAATTCGATTATAATGTCTCATCTGGTATGAGCCAAAATCTCATTCGTAACTCCGGAATGTCTATTAATAATGAATGCAGTACTGAACAAGATTACAATACATCTGTTAAAAGTAAAGGAAAACTTAACATCTCTTATTCTGCCAACGAAAAAGTTAAAAATAGCTCAGTCAAA
>Ga0172362_10003892_pt1 | contig 12917 bp, 13 predicted proteins | sample LakKivs1_kivu2a2_FD_114534 | JGI IMG/M metagenome (GOLD analysis project Ga0172362, IMG submission 114534) | Sediment microbial communities from Lake Kivu, Rwanda - Sediment s1_kivu2a2 | ecosystem: Environmental > Aquatic > Freshwater > Lake > Sediment | place: Rwanda: Western Province, Lake...
AAGATGTGGTAAGGTGTGATAAGGTTTGCTTTATCAGAAATAATCAATTTAGATTTTACATCAACGCCTAATTTTTCAAGCATCTCGATTTCTTTCTTTAGAGATATTGGATTTATTACGACACCATTACCGATAATATTTGTACAATCATTTAATATTCCGGATGGAATCAAGTGTAACACGATTTTTTCACCGCTTTCAGTGAATAACGTGTGACCAGCGTTATCTCCTCCACCAAATCGAGCAATCACATCATAATTTTTAGCTAGGTAGTCAACGATTTTACCTTTCCCCTCGTCACCAAACTGGATTCCCAGCACTACATCAATTTTTGAATTATTCATTTCTTAGAATTACTTTTATAAAAGAAACTAAAACACACAAGTCTTTAGCTTGTGTGATGTGAAATATATCTAGATTTTCTGTAAAAGTTTAAAGTCTATAAAAAATCCACCTTTCTAATATGTTTAAAGTGAAAAGCTCTCACCACATCCGCAGACTCTCGATGCTTGCGGATTTTTCCATTCAAATCCTTTACCATTCAGACCATCTGAATAATCTAATTCGGTTCCAACTAAATATAAAAGTGATTTTTTGTTTGTGACAATTTTTAAATCATCTTGTTCAAAAACTTGATCATCTTCACTACTTTCATTTGTGAAATCCATATTATATTTTAATCCTGAACATCCACCACTTAAGACTTCTACTTTCAAAAAGTAAGAAGAGTCGTATCCGGACTCTTCCATAAGTTGTTTGACTTTCTGATAAGCTTTTTCAGATAGTGAAATCATAATTATTTACTTAAAAGTTTGATTAAATCTTCTGTAATTTTAGAAATTAACTTTTTCCCACCTTCTACTTGTACATTTGGAATATTTCTAATTGCTGAAAATTCTTCAGCTCCTCCAACTTCGATTGATTCGATTAGTTTTACCATTTTAGGATTTTTAGAATATTGACTAATATAGTAGTTTTTTAATTCTAAAACAAATTTAGCCATGTCAAATCCTTTTTTATTATTGTATTTGACCATTTGTAATTCATTGTCTTGCTTTTCAATTAGGATATACCAGATTGAACTTTTAGAAATCTTTACATTTTCTAAAAAATTATAAGCTTTTGAAGCCTTAGTTTTTTTTGGAAACTTAGCTACTTTACCATAGAAATTTACTTCATTAGTAGGATCTTCACCAATTGGTTTATTCAAATCCAAGTTTTGGTCTTGTGGAATAACTCCTTTTCTTGAGTGAAGTCTTTGAACCTTTTGTGACTTATTTGGTAGATTCGGATTAGCTGGTCTATCTGAGTCTGTTGCAGGCTGTGCGTTCAATTCAACTTCATCTAACTCTTTAGGAGTTTTCAAGTCTGTGAATTTTTTAAAGCCTGATATTTTTTTTTCTGCCATTTCTATGAATTACTTTGTCTATTATATATTATAAATGAAAAATGGTTTTTTATTTCGGATGTTTGTAATAATATTTGTCCACCATGTAGTTTTTAAAGTTTTTCATGACATTGATTTGGTCAAAAAGTATTGATACCAATGGTTGCATTCTTTTCAACCATCCATTCATATCGTCATTTAGATACATATAAGGTGATAGTGATGAATCTAGTATTTGTTTCTCGTAATCTAAGAATCCCTCAAAACTATCGTGTCGGTGTTTCAAAAATCTTAATTGTGGAAGTTGTTGTCTATCAAATAGCATAATATCAGTTAATTTTTAAAGTACATTATTTCTAAGTTTTGAATCAACGACACCTTTCTTGATGATGTTTATTGATTTTAATCCAGAACCACTTAAATCATCTGAAAAATATATACCATTTCTATCATACCATCCACCTCTTATAATCGGTAATTCTTGTGGATCAAAAATGATATCACCTAACACCGGGTCCATTCCTAAAACTTTGGTAGAAGAATAATCAACATCATTTTTGACTGGTTCAATTTCACCAGCAGCAATTAAATCGTTTTTCCTTGACTTAACAACATTTAATTCAAATTTTGTGGACGCATCTCTTGCATTTTTAAGTCTTGTGATTTCTTCTTTATGATAATCTTCATTTTTTTTACTAATGAATTGAACATCTACAGAGTGCACTGAATTGAGATTAGCAATAACCTTCACTATATCAGATTTTGGTATTCTGTCGATTCTACTAAAGTTTAAGAAGTAATCTGAAACGGCATTTACAACCTCAGATTGAACCGCATCATCATTTGAGTCAGAGTATCGTATTACAAAAATGTTCATTATATAATAACTTAGCTTTGGTGAATCAATTCTATAGGCCCTGGTTAATTGAATATTACCATTTGTTTTCAAATATTTGTCAATTTTTGATTTTTCATAATCGTCTAATTCAAATGCTCGTATGTTTACGGTAAAGTAATCTGAGTTTTGATTTTTGAATAGATTTATATTTGGTGTCGCAACGATATAAACAGTACCAAAGTCTTCATAAGCGTTCACGTGTGAAAAAACACCCAGACGTTTAATTGTATAGGCGTATTGTTGTGGAAGACCTAAAACATAATTATTTGATACAATAGGTAAGATATTTCTTGTAAATTTTAGATTTTCTCGGTTTGCACCAAAGTTAATATCATTGAAAATTGCAGTATCAAAAACTTTAGCAGGGTCTACTTGACCGCCATATCCATCAACACCCTCATCTACATACTTCCAATCATTAAAAGTTCTTCTAAAGATGTTACCATCTGCGCCGTTTGTTGCTAAGTAAGTAACTTTGATCTCAGAGCCGATTGTTGGTATTGCACCAAAACCAGAATTACCGAATATCAGATCAATTCCTTCTGATAGACCAGTTCTAACGACACATGCTTCTTCGTCTGGTTGTAATTCATAGAGATGTTTTTTTATCGTCCAGTAATTTCCGTTTACAGTAACTTCAATATTAAAGTTCTCGATTGACTGAACTCCTTTTAAACTGACTGCAAAAGTTTGATTTAGTTCACCTGTTCCAGTGAATGTTTGACTTTTAAAACTACCTTGAATAATTGGTAGGTAAATTATTGTTGAAGTGTTGACATTGAAAGTTATCTTTTCTTGACCTAAATAAAGTGAATATTCTAAACCGTTTGTTTTATTTTTGAGTAAGAAACGATTATTAAATGTGATTTTTCCACCTTTTAATTCTTGTTCAAGATTTACTCCGGGTTTTACTGTTAATTTCAAATTTCCAGTTGCTGAAATAGCTCTTCCCGGTATGTGCCCTGCAAGAATTGCTGAGTTTCTGATTACAACTTCATTGAGATTATTCGGGTCGGCAACTAAATCAAATTGATTAATTGAGTTTTTAAGGTATACAAATGACAACTGGTGTAAATTCTCGAGAACATCCAATATTTGACCATAAGGTGATGCTGGTGAAAATAAAATCTGTGCTTTATTGTGTCTATCTCTTAGATAGGCAGAAACTTCATTTTTAATATTTGTAAATGTAATCTCAGTAAATGCCATTTATGGTTGTTTAATTTTTAATATAATCCTCACTGAACCTATTTTTAGTAAAAATATCATCCACGACTTCAGTAATTGTCTCTACATTTGAAAATCTTGGAATCAAATCCGAATCCTCATTCAGTGGATTAGCGTAATATAAAAATTCAAATGTGTGAGTGCCATCAATGTTTTTGAAAGGTATAATCATTTTCAATTCTTTTTCTTGATTGATAGTAATTTCAAAAAATTTACCAAATTTTGGTGAAGAATTTTCTTTAACACTTACATCTTCAAATTTTTCTTGCAATAGTACGTCTATTCTATTAATATTGTAGCGAATATCCATAATTAAAAAGTTATTTTTTGATATATATTAATTTTCGTCCTGACCTTGTTAATATATACTATGTTAAAAATATTGACTTAGGACCGCTAAGTTATAGGCTCGGTGGGATTCGCTATCCCCACAGGTGTCGCAAAGTAACCTTCAGAAGTAGTGAGCTGAGGGTTCTTTGTTTTTGTGTAAAATCAATAATTATAAAGGTCTTATCAAATATAAATGTATCTTTTAAATATATACTCTACTTATGGAAGCGAAAATAATAGAGATGTTGGCAAAGTATGGTTGGAAAGGAATGATAGCTGCTATAATTCTAATTCTACTTTGGAATTTTTTCAAAAGTAAATACGTTATAGAACTTTGGGGCAAACTCACAGATAAAGTTGTAGAGTTTTTTTTGAAAAATAAAGTTAAAGAATTACCAACGAAAGTGATTTCCGAATCCGATATAACAAATCACGATATTTTTAATTACATAGATTTTTGGACTTATTCTAAAGTTCCTACTTTTCAATTTTCTTCTGAATACAGAACATTTGTATTTAAAAAATATCTTTCAATATTTTTAAAGTGTTATAAAAGGGATCTAAGTGAATTTGTAAATGCTAAAGATTATCAAACTATGGATCAGTCACAGCTATGGAGAAGCCTACTTAATATAATTAATAAAATTGTTTATGATTACGAGAGAGAATGTGAAGAGTCAGGTATTCCTAAAATCATAATCATGAAAATGAAGGCCAAAAATAATGATACTATTCAACTTACGATTGATCTAATTGAAGGAATCACTAATTCTCAATTCTATGAAAGTGAAAAAAACTTACTGAAAATGTATTCGATTTTGAATATTATTTTATCTATACTTGAAAACTTGATATCAAGTTCCGAGAGTGTTTGTAATTCGATTAATGGCCAACTTAAAGGTATGTCGATTATGGATGGTAATCGTAAAATTACAGAACCTTAAATCATTAGACTTAATATGGAGTCAACATCAAACTCTGGATCGGTAATTTTTAGATCATAATCACTGAAGTTTTTAAAATCGAGCTCATCAGCATCCAATCTTCTTTTTACCGAATCATTTGTGTCTTGACGATTAGATATTCTTGACTCTCTTATTTTTCTGTCGATATCGAGATATACTACAAAACAACCTTTACGGACTTCTTTTGTCAACTGGTTTATTTCACCCGGCGTGAGTATAAAAGCTTGTGAGTTATTAAAATCTTCTTTTAAAATTCCGTATTTCCACAATTCTCCTTTATCATTATAAAAATCTTGACTGACTATAAGTTCTAAATTTTGAAATTCGTCTATGGTCCTGAAAAAGTAATTGACACCTTCAGTTTCGTTTTGTCGTTTAGGTCTTGTTGTGACTTTAGTAGAAGCTTTTAATCCTTTTTCTTTTAGTTGTCTAAGAAGGAAATCTTTACCACTCCCGGAGTGGCCACATATAAGAATTTTTTCAGATTTATCCAACACTTAGATTTTGGTAATTTTTTTATTATTATCTTAAAAGTTACCGTTTGTTTAATTAATCTTTATTTTCTTTAACTTTTGTTACTTTTGTAGTAAGATCTTTTTTCTCAAAATCATCAAATGACATTATTTTACCTTTAGCCATATTTGTATTTTTACTTTTGACAATATCCTGTAGTTGTTTCAAGTTTAAACTCTTTTGTCTTGATTTTTTACCAGTTCTTGGACCATGATTTTTACCCATTGCTGGTATTTTATGAAAAACTCTATTGGCACCACTTGGATTATACGGCACTCCGATGTCTCCTGATCCGGACTGTCCACCACCACTGATCCAAGCTTGGCCGTTTAATGCTCCTGGAAAAGCTGATGGTTGTGAAGAAACCACTCCACCCATTCCAGCAGTTGTTGCATTTGCTAGAGCTACACCACCACTTCCAAATCCAACTGCTCCGGATGCAACCGCGCCCCCTGGACCACCTGTAGCAGAAGTGTCTTCGAGTAGAGATTCTTTTTCACGAATCAGTTCAATTATCATTTCAACTTCAGATTTATTATAATCTGAATTTTTCATGTTTTCTAATGTTTGGTATAATTCGTATAAACTCATTTGTTGAAGTTAAGTATTTTAGTATATATTAAAACATTAAACGATTTATTTAATATTATTAATAATGTCCAGGCTAAAGTCACTCGAGTTTCAGAGAAAATTAAAAGAATTACAATTTGTAGAATCTGACTATCTTTTTCAATCTGAAATTTTAAAGCAATCCGAGTCACAATTTTTCAATTCAGTACACAGTATTTTAGAAGATAATCCAGATTTGAAGACAATTTGGGAAGATAAAATGTTAAAACAACAAACCACTTCTCAAGAAGGCGTAGTATCGACTGATGTAGACACAGTAAATATCAAACCGATAATAGAACCAGAAGTCAAACGGCTATATCGTGATATTGTTAAAACGACTCATCCAGATAGAATAAAAAATCCGAAACTAAATGAACTTTATATAGAGGCAACAGCTGCCTATGAAGTAAATGACATAGTTAATTTATTTAAAGTTTGTAATGATTTAATGATTGATGTTGAATTGTCGGATGATATTCTTTCGAAAATAGAAGAAAGAATTCAAACACTAAGAGGTCAAATTCATTTTTTAGAATCTACATTCACTTTTCGTTGGTTGAAATCTTCTGATGATGGTGAGAAAAATAAAATAGTATTACGGTTTATAGAAAACACTATTAGATAATATTGAGTGTGATTTTCTTTTCATCCAATATTTTTTGAAGTTCTTCTTTTCTTAATACACGAGTGTAGATATCGTTTTCTTTATCTAAATTTTGAAGTTGCCAATCGTTTCCGTTTGAAGTTGTATAGATATAGTTTTGATCGGCGTCAATTATCTCTATAGTTCTCGATGTTAATTTATCATAAAATTTTTGAACATCGTCATTTACTTTAAATAATTCAGCTTCTTCCCAATCATCAAGAGATTGATTTTTTGTTTGGAAGACTAAAAATTTTGGATTTTCTAATTCATTGGATTCGATGTTGTAGATGAAAAAGAATCTACACGATTTATTAATAAATGTTTCGAAATCATCTGTATTTTGTAATTGTGATTTTTTAAGGCCTATAGAACTCAGTGAGTTTATAAAATCTGTACTATCGGATAAATCTTCGCAGTCGAATTTTTTAGTGAATTTTTTATCATCAAGGCTGAATTCTTCTTTAAAATTTGATTTACTTGCATTTATAGAACTTAACAAAACATCTTGCCAAATATTTAAAGATTCCATTAAATCAATTTTATTGAGTGATGTATCAATATTTAGTGATTCACGGTATTGATAAAATCCTTTTATCCATTTCATTAAGTATATATTAAATTTAATTAAGCTAACTTGTCTAGACCTAAATCACTGAAGAATTTATTAGCATTGGTGTTTGCTAGCTTTGAGTATGGACTTTTATTGATAAGTTCTGGATAGTACTCAAAATGCCACTCTTCTGAACCGACTGTTCTGACGAAACCATACTTACTTGCATTTTTAAGCAACCACACATAGAGTTTAGTATTTAAATTACCAGAAGATCTACTACCTGTATTCAAATCAACTGCTATACCATTACCATGATTGGATTTACCAGGTTTTCCGGTTTGTGGACTAAAATTAGAAGAAGATGCGTTTAGAATGAATTCTAGATCAGTTCCTTGAAACGAACTACGATTTCTCCATCTTGACTTATCTGAACGAATTGATTGTTGTGTAGTTATTGATATTTGATTACCCTTATTTGTTTTTCTTGTAGAATTACTTCCATAAGGCGGTCTAAACCCGGAGTTTAGTGTCAAAGTAAATCCTTCAAGAGCTGCTGCCTTTTTTAGAGCGATCAAAGCTCTTCCAGTTGATTCTGTAATAACTTTTCCATCTATTACAACTAGTGTTTGAGGTCTCTTGTCATTATCAAGCACTGGATCTCCTATGACATATTCTAAATCTAAGGGACCAGTTGGCACTGTTGAATTGGTTAATGGTGCTGATTCAGTTGCACCGGTCGGATTTTGAACTTGTGTAGAGCTTTGCTCAGCTGGTCCAGCTTCTGGCATCGGATTAGGCTCAGTTTTAAAATTGTTTTGGTCTGGTTTTGGAGCTGTACCTTCGGCTTGTTCGTTAGGACTTAAACTTAAATCTCGTTTAATCATATTTGCGTGCATACTTGTACCTCTTTGATTCCATCTGAATTCTAAACTAGTTATTAGCCACTCACCGGTCAATCTTACGTCAAATCCCTCTGGTTGATCAGGTGTTGGCTTATTTAAAAGTACTTGCACGGCCACTTTTCTAAATGGGTATAGATTGAAATTATATTTTGGTAAAATTGATTTTGCAGAATATTTCGCCAATTCTATTAAGTTTCTTTTATTATTCACTGAAGTGAAACCTATATTTGTGTGTGAATTACCACTGTCCTCAAATCCATCAATCTTTCCGGTATAAGTGCTTGCTGTATGTTCATTAAAAAACTCATCATTACCTGCAGTAGCTCTCAATACCTGAGTTTTAGATGCATCTGAAGTTTGTGGATCATTTTTAAAATACAATAGTTCTTTTTTACTTATGTCTAGATATTTTATCTCATTTCGATAAGCTTGAGAAACAGAAATTGCTGTTGAATTATTCACTGTATTAAATTTATCGATGAAGTTTGTACTCAGACCTAAATTTCTGTCTGTAGTCAGGATTAATGATGATATCTTATCATCAATTTCAGTTCTATCCGCAGATCCTTTGGTTAATTCATCAAATCCGGTCCCTGTTATACCAACATCTTCCTTGATATTTCGGTCAAATTCTTTTGATAAATCAACATAAACTAGATTATAATAATAGTCTATATAGCAAACTTGAAAACTCTGGTCTGATATGTAGGATTTATCAACAATTTTTTTAATGAAATCTAAATAACTTTCTCCTACATTGATCCAATTTTGTCTATCGTTAGTTGAATTTATATTTGTTGAGAAACCCAATCCACATTGCTTAGCAATTTCTTTAAGCGCTTCAAGTGTTGTCAAAGAACCAAGTGAAGTGAATTGTTTAGTATAAAGTTTTGGTGCATTAATTATTGCTGATAATCTGTATTTAGATCCAGATAGTTCTTTAAAGTCTATAATTTTAAAATCTATTCTAAATGACTTCAAATACTTAGATCTAGAACTCAGAAATAACGAAATAATGGTCCCATCACCTGGTATTCCGGATTTTTTGAAAATACCATAAGTATCGAATATAGTAGCATCTATTCTCGGTACTAATGACTCATGACTTAGTTTGAAATTGATCGTACTCTGTGCTGAAATTTGCACACCATTATAAAATAATGTTGGATTGAAACCCAAAGTCTGAGCAATATTCTGTTTATCAGCTTCTGACGTACCTTTTAATTCAATTGATATTTCAGAAGGTTTTATAGTTGGTGGAAAGATTTGCTTTATTTGTTCAATTGGACCTTGTGCCGCTTGTTGTTGTTGATCTTGAGAATCACTGGTACTTTTCTCTTGTGAGATCGGTTCTTGCGATTGATTTGTTTCTCCACCAGTTTGACTACTTGTCTGGTTATTTGCAGGTGTTGCTTGCGTTTGTGTCACTCGTCGCTCATTAGGATCAATTGCAACAGTTTCATATTTCAAAAATTTGTAAGTGTTTTGTTGTCTTTCACTGAGTCCATTTGTGCCACCGTTTATACGTTTGGTGAGTCTTAAAATGGTGTCTGAATTTACACCTTCATCACAGATTCTCCATAATGGCCCTGAATAGTGTGTATCAAAAAAGAATAGAGCTGAATCAAATGCATATTTTGTAGCAACAAGATCGGGATTACTCATAATTGATTGGTCTTTAATATAGTCTGCAAACTTCTGATAATTACTTCTTCCCGTGAGTTGTATAGCGCCTCTTCCTCTGAATTTCCAACCATCACCTGAACTTTCTGGACCATTACCATTTCTATTAGCATAAGCACGATTAGCGATTCTTTCCGGTTGTTTTGCATAAGTTTCACTGAGATTTCCTGGAAAATATTTACCAAAAGTGCCTCTAAGACCCTTAGCTGAATAATTTAGATTTTCCCTAAAAGCTGTGAAATTACCTGATTCAGTGGCACATTGACCAAAGAAGTGGGCCGCTCTGAATTTGCTTAATTTAAAGTATGCAGCTGCTGCCTTGTAAGTTACTGGATCAAATTTGCTCGTGACCGTAACTCCGACTAATGTTTGTAGATTCGCTAGACTCATCTTTGGGACTGTATTTTTTAAGATGTACCATTTCCGAGTTTTATCAGATCACCCGCAACGATTATTTGCTCAACTGGTTGTTCTAAAATATTCGGAGGCAATGAAAGATTATTAGAAAGATACTCTTCTCTCGAAGCATCTGGTTTGGTAGCTCTATTACTTTTTGCAACTGCTTGAATAACATCGTCACTTTTGACTCTAACTTTGAATGATTCAATGTTCTCACGAATTACATAGATGATAGTATCTCTTGCTTTGATATTAAGTGGATTACTTATATTGTTTATAAAACAAAGAAAATCAACGTATTCTGTAGTTCCATAAATTGACATTGAAACTAAATCCATTCTCATGTCTTCACCACGTTTAATAGTGTAGGGTCTTAAACCAAAATCACCATCGGGTGTATCTGGTCTTTGATACCTTACTTCAAAAAGGTCGTAATTAGAACCACTTCTTGTGGTTTTTTTTAAACTTGTTATGTCGTATAGTTCCATTTTATTAAGATTTAATTAAATATCCACATCACTTTCGGCGTCAGCTTTAGTAATTTGCACCACATTTTGAAGATTTGGTTCTTCATATCTTTGTAAATTACCGTTTAGATCTATATATCTTCCCTCATACCAACCTTCTTGTATAGATTTTATGACTTTCCAAGATATAGAGGGTTTCGGACCAACACCAGTCCAAGTACCCGGATATGTTGCAACACCTTCAGTAATTATTTCTCCAGAATTCCACGACGAGTCTGTTGTTGATGAATCTTGAACAGCACTAGCAGGAGGTGGTGGCTCTTCCATGGCTTCAGTTGGTAGGTCTTCTATTTCATCAGATGGTGGCGGTGGTGTGAATTTTATATTCTCTTCAACAGAGTTGTTAGAAGGATTTGCGAAAGGTGACTGATTTGGTTCGGGTGGTGGTGCCATCGGTGGTTGCCAAGGTGATGGTGTTGTTGGTAACGAGCTGTTAGGGTCAGAATTTATTTGTTGACCAGTGCTTGATGTGACACCAGTAGCGGTTATAGTTCCAACAGTTGTTTTTGTTAACTGACTCGGTTCGAGTTGTATTGATTCATCAGGTGTTGCAGTTTCTGGTTTACCAGACTCAGGACCCTTTCCAGGTTGTCCTGCAATATCTTCATCTTCATCTTCTGCGTAAAAAGTCTTTTTAGCTTTTGAACTGAATCGGATTTCACCAGTAGACAATTTTCTAAATATTTCACTTGCACCTAAATTTCTAGCACTTGTTAGAGTTATGTCGGCTTCTATTGTTGATGGTAAATCATTGAATGCTAGAGTTGGACCTAATTTCAATGTCATACTTGATTGCATATACATATCACCTGTTGATAAAATTGGTCTGAATGGATTTCCTATAGTGACGTGCCACGGAGTTGATGGGGCACCCGAAAGAGCATTTGCGATGCCGAGTAATTGATGTTTATATTTTCTTGACAATCCCCTACCAAGTGTGCCAAAGAAATCAGTAATTAGCCTGGTAAAATTGGACTTCTGATCATCTAAGTCTTTATTTTTAGCTTGATCTGCTTCACTTAATTGTTGAGTCTCTTCTTTTTTATCACTAGAGAATGGATTGAGTTGATCCCACAAACCTGGTTGTTCTTGTGTCGCTGTATTTATTGGAACCTTCTGATCATCAAAGAACTTACCTATTAATTCTGTTAGTTTATCTACAACCTCCCCAACAGCTTTGGCAAAGCCCTCTATCAAATTTTTAATAAACTCAGTTGGATTCTCTAAAGCTTTTGTAAATTTATTTATTAAATCAACTACACCTCTTGAACCACCCATGTAGAAAGAAGCGTCGTCTGTTCCGAAATGTATAATTGTTCTAAGTAAGTCATAATATACATAAGTTGGATCTATACCACCTATAAATTTCTGTTCCCAAGCAAAACTTGCCTTCACTATAAATTTACCTGCTAAAGTGGACCCCGATTCTTCATCGGGTATTAATTTTCTCTGTTTAGCTTCTTTTATTAATGTAGCACTACCCGCTGGGATAAAATCCGAATCACCTGTTATTAATGGCTGCCCATTAACTTTTATATTTTTCAAAACTGCTCTTGTAAATGGCTCAAAAACACCTGGTAAAGTAACGCCACCGAATGCTTTACTCGCCATATTTCCAAGCTTTAAATTTTCACCGAATCCCAAATCATTACCCATGTCATTAAGCACAGCAATAAAGCTACTCTTTGCTTCTACCCAATCAATTCCAAAATCTATTGACACTGGTGGGTTTTGATCATCAAACCAAGTGACTAAAGTTGCCACTGGACTAGATCCACTTGTTGTTAAATTATCCCCAACAGGTCCACCGAATCTTCGGAAAATAATTAATCTATTGTTAGGATAAACTCCAAAATCTCTACAATATGCGAAATCAGAGTACTTTAATTTCATCGCGGTAACTCTTGATAATTGTTCGATAATATTCGTGGTGCTGATATTATATCTTTCTTCTTTATGTATAGTGCCAAAATTTAAGGGACTTTCAAATAAATCTGATTTATGATCTGAACCTTGTTCGAATTCATGTTGTGATGAAAACAGACTTGGAACACTTTTAGTTCCTTCTTTGACTCTATAACGAAATCTAAATTCGGAGTCATTAGGAACCAAACCTAACGGTGAACGGGTATATCTAGCCATAGATCAAATATTTTTTTATATATTTAATCTTTAATAATCTCTAATAATTTGTGAGTTCTGAAACTTACTTAAATTTTCAAAAAGATCATCTAATATCTCTTGATTTTTTCTGAACTCATTAAAAAATACTAAC
>Ga0172362_10003893_pt1 | contig 12916 bp, 13 predicted proteins | sample LakKivs1_kivu2a2_FD_114534 | JGI IMG/M metagenome (GOLD analysis project Ga0172362, IMG submission 114534) | Sediment microbial communities from Lake Kivu, Rwanda - Sediment s1_kivu2a2 | ecosystem: Environmental > Aquatic > Freshwater > Lake > Sediment | place: Rwanda: Western Province, Lake...
CAGCAACTCATGTTTTTGCCAAACATAGGGATTTCAACGCAGCACAAAATATCTTGGCCCTCGGATTGGATGGCCTGGGAGTAATCCCTAGAAGCCTTCGCCTTTAGGCGAGGGAGCAGTCACAGCAACCACTCACTTAGTGAACACAATTAAGTGAAAAAAGAGACTCCGTCTCCAAAACGCTCCATGGTTTTTTTTCGCTGCATGTTTTGTTTTATTGCAAGTGTTAGGACATCAATGCAAAAGATACCAGCAACGAAGAGAGCTACATGAGGAGGAAAGACCATAGGAAGATTCATAACAGCGAGTATGTATAGGCTTTGTACTGCGTTTGTATAGCGAAACGAGAACTCTTGCGCTCGGTAGATTTGCAGGCGTCTTTCTAGAGAAGGAGGGGGATTTTTCTGTAACAGATACTCATTGAGAGAAGTATTGATAATATCACAAAAGATATACCCGATAATAGGAATAAACTTCAGATAGTGTATAGGGCTGTTTTCGTAAGGTGGAGGCTCTTGTGGGAGTTCTGCAATTACGGCAGAGGGATCGGTGGCAGCGATTGTTATCATAGTTACGTTCCTTTAATTGAGTTGATCAGAGTAAGGATCAAACGAGTGCTTTCCGTAGGTTTCTCTGATGCCTAGGATGGCAATAAATAGGCTGATGAGATAGCAAATGGGTATAGCACTTAAGGCAAGGGTGTAGTTGCCTGTTGTATATAAAGGGGCTCCATTTTCCATAGCTCCATTCCAGAGTTTTGCGAGGATCCATCCAACAACAGGTTGAAATACTGCGCCGCTGAGTACAACGCTCATGTTGTTAAATCCCATAGCGGTAGAGACCACAGAGGGTCTATTAATATCTTTTGCAACAGCAAAGCAGAGTAGGTTGCCAGAGGAGGCGCAGCCGATAAAAAAGAGAAGTAAGCAGACGAAAAAATAAGGAAGATGAGGAGTAAAGAGGAGAAGAGATGAGGCAACAGCTCCTAAAACACCGGCAGCTGCTAGGAAAATTTTTCGACGAGAGTATTTATCAGAGAGCCATCCGAGTAGGGGGCTAAAAAGACCAACGCCTACCCATACCATGGAGTTAGCAAAAGCAGCTGTCGTGTTGGGGATGGAGTATTTACTCATGAGGTAAGGTACACCCCAAAGCGCAGGGAAAATAAGAGCTGGTGCCCAGTTGAAAAAAGAATAGAGAGCTAAGTTCCATGTTTGTCTTTGTGAGATCACAGTTTTGAAACTTTTGACAAAACCCAAATGATGATGTTCATCGGCAGAGGCAGTGGAGGATTGAGGAGGTCTATTTCTGATGATGAGAGCGCAAAGCACCGCAAGAGCTAGGCCTATGTAACCGAGAGCTGTGATCGTGGATCTCCAGCCGATGGCGTTGATCACATGAGCAAGAGGATAGGCTCCACAGGTAGCGCCGATGCATCCGATGAATTGGACAAGTCCTACAAAGGAGGCGAAAAGAGAAGGGCGAAACCATCGAGCCGCTACAGTGAGGGCTCCCACAAAGGCAAAAGCAGAGCCAATGCCTAGCAAGAATCTACCTAGCGCGAGGAAAAACACCGAGGAGGTGAGTCCAAAGGCAAGAGCTCCTAAAGAGCACAAAATGGTAGCTACAGTGATGAGAAGTCTTGGTCCGAACCGATCGTAGAGTAGCCCTGAAGGGATTTGCATGATGGTGTAGCTGTAAAAATAGAAAGAAGCTATGACTCCAAGGGCTGCAGCATTGATATGAAACTCTGCCATGAGTTGATTTGTCATAATGCTAGGGGAGACTTGGAGAACCATTTCAAACGAGAGAAACAATGTGGCTAGCACGAAGATAATGGAACCAACAAGTGTTTGGTGTCTAGCGGTAAAAGAAGGTTTCATGCAAAAGATCCTTATAAGTTATTGCAATTGATCACAATATACATCAAATTTTGGCTTGCAAAAAGTTTCTTTAATAAGAAACTGCGAAGCGATAAAGCCAATCAGATAGCATAAAGGGACAGTAGTTAATGCAATTGTATAGGTATGTACGGAGTATACAGGGGCTCCATTAATCATCTGACCTTTCCATAGGTAAGCTAAAATCCAGCCTACGATGGGCTGAAAAACAGCGCCTCCTAGTACAACGGCCATGTTATTAAATCCCATAGCTGTGGAGACAACAGAAGGTCTATTGATGTCTTTGGCAACAGCAAAGCAAAGGAGGTTGCCTGAAGAAGCGCATCCAAGGCATAGGAGTAAAGCGCACACGACTCCATAGGATAGATTTGTTGCAAAAAGAAGGATTACAGAAGCAACAAGTCCAAGTAGCGTACATACAGTGAGAAGGATTTTTCTTCTTTGGAGTTTATCAGAGATCCATCCTAGGCATGGGCTGATGATAGCGCCTCCGATCCAAAACAGAGACATCGCAAAAGCAGCAGAGGTGTTAGGAATGCCGTATTTGCTCATGAGGTAGGGGACTCCCCAAAGGGCAGGAATGATAAGCGCTGGAGCCCAGTTGGTAAAAGAGTACAGGCCGAGGCTCCATGTCTGTCCCTGGCATACGACCTCTTTAAAGCTGCTTAAGAAGCCTACATGATGATGTGCTACACCACCATTTGTTGGAGTTGTAGAACGATCTCGGATGATAAGAGCGCATAAAAAAGCTAGGACAAGGCCTGCATAACCTAGGAAAATCATGGTTTCACGCCAGCCGAAATGATCGACAGCATAGGCTAGGGGTAGAGCGCCACTCATAGCTCCGACAGCTGCGAGGAGTTGTGTGATGCCGGCAAAAAGGGCAAAGAGAGAAGGAGCGAACCATTTGGCTGCCACAGAGAGCACGCCTACGAAAGCAAACGCTGATCCAATTCCGAGTAAAAATCTGCCAACGCTAAGGAGAAATACGGAGTGGCTGAAGCCAAAGCAAAGGGCTCCTAAAGAGCAGACAGCTGTGGCTAAGCTGATGAGAGCTCTTGTGCCAAAGCGGTCATAGAGCATGCCTGAAGGGATTTGCATAGCGGTATAGCTATAAAAATAGCAAGAGGCCATTACTCCTAAGACGGAGGCGTTAATAGAAAATTCTCCCATAAGCTGATTGGTCATGATGCTGGGAGAGACTTGAAGAGCCATTTCAAAAAAGAGAAAGAGAGCGGCAAGAACAAAGATCACTGAGCCAAAGAGTCGTTGATGGCGAGTCATGAAGTTTTTCATAAAAGTAAATTGCACCATAAAAATTAGGAATACAGGGGGAATATTAACTAATTTAGGCTTTCAAGATCTACCGTTTTTTTAGAAGAGCTAAAACATGGATTTTAGTTTTTCAAAAAAACCTTTTTTCTGAGGAGAGTTTTTAGGGTTTTCTAGCTGTTGGAAGTCTTGTAAAAGTTTTTTTTGTTCTTCGTTGAGGTCAACGGGAGTTTCTACATGCACTTCTACAAGCAAATCACCGGTTCCTTGTCCGTGGACGTTTTGCATGCCGTGGCCCTTGACACGGAGAACTTTACCAGACTGAGTGCCTTCAGGGATGGTAATTTTGCAGCTACCAGATAAGGGAGTGGGTATTTCTTTCTTGCAGCCAAGAGCTGCTTCTGTAAAGGTGATGGGGAGATCGATGACGATATCATCACCTTCTCTGTGGAATACTTCGTGAGGTTTTACCTGAATGTAGACATACAAGTCGCCAGGAGGACCTCCTCTTTCTCCAGCATCGCCATAACCTGTGAGTTTGATACGCATGCCATCATCGATACCTGCTGGGATAGGCACCTTTACCGTTTGTTTCTTTTTCACACGTCCCGTTGAATGACAGTCTGAGCAAGGGTCTGTGATAATTTGGCCAGAACCGTGGCATTTTGGGCAGGTGCTGGTCATATTGAAAAAACCACGAGATTGTTGAATGTGTCCATATCCATGGCAGGTGGAGCAGTTTTTAATACCGCTCGCTGTTTTTGCGCCTGAGCCATTACAAGTAGAGCATGCGAGGTGGTTTGTGATAGCAATTTCTTTTTCTGTGCCTTTAGCGCACTCGTCAAAAGTGATGATGATAGAGACTTTTTTACTTGCGCCTTGGATGCCTCCAGAGTCTGCGCTTTGACCGCCGAAGCTAAAGAAAGAGTCGAATACAGATTCTTGGTGACCTCCTCCTCCAAAAGCTCCCATAAAGGTGCGGAGAGCTTCTTCCATAGAGGAGAAGCCAGCTCCTTGACCACCGCCCATGCCTCCTTTGAGAGCATCGGCGCCATACTGATCATAGATCTGTCTTTTCTTCTCATCGCTTAAGACTTCATAAGCCTCAGACACCTTTTTGAATTCCTTTTCAGCATCCTTGTTATTAGGATTTTTGTCAGGGTGGTGTTTGACGGCAAGTTTGCGATAAGCTTTTTTAATTTCCTCTTGAGTAGCTCCACGAGCTATGCCCAAGGTTGCGTAATAGTCTGACATTTCTTAAGGCTTTTTAGCGAAATTTCTTTAACTTGTATTTTAGAGCAGCTTTAGATTTAGCGCGGCTCTTTACGGAAGGTTTGTCGTAAAAACGGTGTGCTTTTGCGGCTTTCATCACCCCTTCTTTGTCAAGTTTCTTTTTCAAAGTTCTCAAAGCCTTGTCGATGGGTTCTCCCGTTCTTACTTTAACAAACGACATACACACTCACATCCTGCATTAAAATGGGTTATCTCAAAAAGTTGTTTATACATTAAAACTACACACGATTTTATCTCATAAGGGGATATTCTTCAATCAAAGATTCTTCCGTTAGAGTAGTTCTTCCAGAGAAGGAGATTCTCCAAGTTAGCCTTGGCTTTGAAAAAGTTTTTCGTAGTAGTGCAAGTGTAGTCAGTTGCAGAATGTGTCTTGAGATGTCAGTGTCGCTTTGTATAGGGATGCAATGTGCTGGGTTAAGGTTGTTATATCCTTTTGCGGACAGTACTTCTCCAATTGCTCGCCAAACGACTGTACGCCCAGTGACTCTGGAAAAAGTTTCTTAATGCATTCGTTGACACGAGAACCGAGCTCTGAGTTTCTAGAATTTGTTGCATTGGAAGATATTGGAATTGAATTCTCATTAGAAGGATTTAACCATAGCGATGCCATAGTAAAATATGGGTTGTCATCGGAGTTTTCTTGCAAGGGGGGCAGGACGCCGAGGCGCGACCTAAGGACATATAGCTGCACTTTCCTGATACAGATTCCTCAATGAATAGCCAGCGCAAGCAGTATAGAGGAGGCGTAGGTAATCTATGCAAGAAAAAAGTGTAATGAATAGACATTTTCAGCAGAGTCTAAGGTAGTGGATAGCAAGAGGTTTTTTGCTTTGCTTTGTTGTAGATATAAGGTGGTAGCAAGAGCTGCAAGGATGAGATAGAGAAGGAGGGATGTCTAATACAATGTTAGACAAGGAGGGGGATTTCTTGAGAAGAGCGTCTTTCATGGGGGTGATCAGTTGCAATTTTTCTGTGTGATGTAGCGATAGGAGCTCTTTTTCTGAGCATAGAGCGGGCTCGGTTGCGTAATAGACCTTTTCTTGATTTTTTGTTCCCTTGAGCGTGTAGAACCCTTGCGATTTTGCATCGATGACAACGCAGAAAGAGGAAGGGTTTGGAGGAGAACAGACTTGAAGACTACAGAATCCTATCAAGGGAATGTCAAGAGCGTAGGATAAAGTTTGTGCAAGTGTCACTCCTATGCGGGTGCCTAAAAAAGATCCAGGGCCTGTGCCAGCGCAGATGAAATCAAGATGGGCTAACGTTACGGAACTTTCCTGCAAAAAAGACTGTAAGGATGTAGCACACAAAGAAGAAGCTTGGAGCGAGGGGAAGCTACTTTCATGGGTGAGATGTCCATGAGAGCTAAGAGCAAAAAGGAGGCGTTCGCCACTTGTATCTATGATAAGACTTTTCATGGGGATCAGTATAGCAAAGAGAGTAATAAAAATCGAAGAAAGAGAAGCCTTGTTGGAGCCTTCTTTAGAGCTGGGATGAAAAGCTTTCTTTTGATACCATGAGCTCTGATGCTCTTTAAAAACTCTAGGGGCAGATGTTTCTGCTGACTTCTGATGCAAGCGTTGCAAACACTCTTTAGGTAAAAATAGCCAAGATTGCAGGCAGAAGGATTGTCATTATAGTAGTAAATTTTTTTGAGATTCTTAGCTTTTTGCGGAGGATAGATTGGAAGAGAAAGATATCGAGACCAGATTAGAAGATTCACTTAAAGAAATTCCTACGAAGAAGGTGACCAAGAAAAAGCGCAAGCCAGGCAAGGAGTTTCCTCAGAAGCTGTTTATTCTTCCTATGACAAGAAGACCCTTTTTCCCCGGTATGGCTGCACCTCTTGTGATTGAGCCTGGAGTGTATTACGAGGTGTTGAAGAATGTAGCCAAATCTGATGACAAGTTACTGGGACTTTTTCTGACAAAACAAGAGCATGTTGACATTTACAAGATGGGTGTTGATGACCTTCATTCGGTGGGTGTTGTTGCAAGGATTTTACGTATTATCCCTCTTGAGCAAGGGGGTGGCGCGCAGGTTGTGCTTAACATGGAAAGACGTGTTACAATCCAAAAGGGGGTAAAGAATACCAAGCAGTTGCAAGCTTATGTTGAGTATCATGAGGATCAGGTATCAGAGCAAGAAGCTAAAGCGATTAAAGCGTATTCTATTAGTGTTATTACCACGATCAAAGAGCTCCTCAAGCTTAATCCTTTGTTCAAAGAAGAGCTCCAAATCTTTTTAGGTCATTCTGATTTTACAGAGCCTGGGAAACTTGCCGATTTTGCGGTAGCACTCACGACGGCATCAAGAGAAGAGCTGCAGAATGTGCTAGAGACATTTGATGTAGAAAGGCGGATGGACAAAGCTCTGATGCTGCTTAAAAAAGAGCTAGATCTTAGCAAGTTGCAAAGCAGTATCAATCAGAAGATAGAAGCTACGATTTCCAAGACGCAAAGAGAGTTTTTCTTACGTGAACAGCTCAAGACGATCAAGAAAGAACTGGGACTTGAAAAAGATGATAAGAGTTGTGATTTAGAAAAATTTCAAGAGAGATTGGATAAGCGTGTTGTTCCACCAGATGTGCTTAAAGTGATCAAAGATGAGATGGATAAGCTGAGTGTTTTAGAGGTGCAGTCTGCGGAGTATTCTGTATGTCGCAACTATTTAGACTGGCTTACAATCATCCCTTGGGGGATCTATAGTGATGAATCGATAGATGTTGCGGGTGCTGCGGCCATTTTAGATGAGGATCATTATGGACTCAAAGACATCAAAGAGAGAATTTTGGAGTTTATCAGTGTGGGTAAACTTTCTGGGGGTGTCAAGGGGAGTATCATCTGTTTGTCGGGCCCTCCGGGAGTTGGAAAAACGAGTATTGGGAAAAGCATAGCTAGAGCGCTCAACAGGAAATTTTATCGTTTTTCTGTGGGGGGGATGAGAGATGAAGCGGAGATTAAAGGGCATAGACGCACCTACATTGGAGCTATGCCAGGAAAACTTATCCAAGCGCTCAAAATGACGGAGTCGATGAATCCCGTGATTATGTTGGATGAGGTGGATAAGATGGGAGCTAGTTACCATGGGGATCCAGGTTCTGCTCTTCTTGAAGTATTAGATCCTGAGCAAAACAAAGATTTTTTGGATCATTATCTAGATGTTAGGTGTGATTTATCGGATGTGCTTTTTATTGTGACAGCAAATCTTTTAGACACAATTCCAGGCCCTTTGAAAGATAGAATGGATGTGCTTAGACTGTCTGGATATATCATGGAAGAGAAGATAGAAATTGCGAGCAAATATCTGATTCCGAAAAACCGTAAGGAGATGGGACTAAAATCTTCGGAGGTGACTTTTACTAAGGGTGGTATCCGCGAGATTGTCAATGGTTATGCTAGAGAAGCTGGGGTGAGAAGCCTTGAAAAGAACATCAAGAAGGTGTTGAGAAAGGTAGCTGTTAAGGTGGTAGATCATCTTGAAAAAGAAGAAAAAAAGAAAGAAGGTGCTACAGAGAAAGCGTTGCCAACTGCACGTATTACAGAAAAGAATCTTACAGAGTTTTTAGGAAAGCCGATTTTTACTTCAGATCGTTTTTATGAGACGACGCCTCCTGGGGTTTGTTTGGGACTTGCGTGGACAGCGCTTGGGGGAGCTACGCTATATGTAGAAGCTGTGAGGATGCCTGGTGAAAAAACAAAGATGATGTTAACAGGGCAGGCAGGAGAGGTGATGAAAGAGTCTTCGCAAATCGCCTGGACTTATGTACAAAGTGCTTTGCATAGGTTTGCCCCTAAGCAGAAGTTTTTTGAAAAAGCTGAAGTGCATCTGCACATTCCAGAGGGAGCAACACCTAAAGATGGCCCTTCTGCGGGGATCACTATGGTGACATCTCTGCTTTCTTTGCTACTTGAAAAGCCTATCAAGCAAAATCTGGGGATGACGGGGGAGCTCACACTGACTGGTAAGGTGTTGCCTATAGGTGGTCTGAAAGAAAAGTTAATAGCGGCGCGCCGTTCTGGGGTAAAAACTTTAATATTTCCGAAGGACAACTACAGAGACTACGATGAACTCCCTGCGTATTTGAAGAAAGGCTTAGACGTATATTTTGTTAGTGAATATCCAGAAGTGTTTAAAGTGGCTTTTGGAGATAAAAAATAGGAATGCTATGTCAAAAAGTTGGAAAGAGAAAGCATTAGAGAAGGTGATTCTACCGAGCGCTTTGGAGAGCAAGATACAAGCTCTTAAGAAAAAGGGCTTGAAGATAGCGACACTTAATGGTTCTTTTGATTTGCTGCATGCAGGGCATTTGCACATCATTTATGAAGCGTCTAAGCAGGCGGATGTGTTACTTGTAGCTTTGAATAGTGATCGTTCGATTCAAGCGTATAAAAGCTTATCTCGCCCTATTGTGCCTTTAGAGTATCGTATTGAGATGATGACTGCTTTATCATTTGTAGATTATGTAACATGGTTTGATGAGACAACACCTTGTGTTTTATTAGAAAAGATCAAGCCAGATGTGCATATTAATGGTATGGAATACGGTACAAAATGTATTGAAGCGGATGTGGTCAAGCGAGGAGGGGGCAAATTGCATCTTGTTAAAAGGATCGATGGACTTTCTACGACAACTCTTATTAATAAGATTAAGACATTATGCGACTAATAGCCTCTTTTGATGATCAGCAGACAGCGGATACGGTTCAGGCTATTTTTATGGAGGCTGGGATTGAGGCTTCTGTTACTCTTGTGCAAGAGTCGTCTAGTGGTGTGTATAAGCATCAAGTATGGGTGGTTAGTGAAGAGGATGTGGATAGGGCTCTAGATTTATACAATAGTTGGTGTGCAGATCCTGCTCGTATAGCTCATGCTCACCAGCATGTAGCTGCTGATGAGGAGGCTGAACCCTTGATTAAGGGACCGATTCAAGTGCAGGCTCGTTCACCTCTTGTTGTGATTCGTCGTAGTGGAATGCTTACAAGGTGGGTGATTCTTCTTTGTGTTACCTTGTTTTTGTGGAATGGGTATCAAAAGGGTATTTTAGCTAAGACAACACCTGCTTTGATGGAGTATTTTGGGCTTACTTCTTTGATGTTGCATCTTTTGTATGATACGCCCCCTGTCTTTGAGGAGGTGTATGCTTTTTTCGTAGCTCATCCAGAGATAAAGCTAGATGAGATGCAACGTTGGCCGCTGGCTTTGCAGAGGCAGTTAGAGCAGCTAGACAAAACTCCTTATTGGAAAGGGTACTATGCAGCATTTACTGAGAAAGGAGATGTTTCTGCGGGTATCAGCACTCCTTCCTTTACCAAGATTAAAGAAGGTGAGTTGTGGCGTTTATTTACCCCTGCGCTTTTGCATGGAAATTTTTTACATATTCTTTTCAATATGCTCTGGCTTTGGCTTCTTGGGAAGGAGACTGAGTCAAGAATAGGTAAGTTGCGGTATTTGGTTCTTATGATTTTGCTAGGGGTGATCTGTAATACTGCGCAGTATGTGACAAGTGGACCTCTTTTCATGGGGTATTCTGGAGTGGTGTGTGGTCTTGGGGGATTTATTTGGGTGCGTCAGAAGAAAGCTCCTTGGGAGGGGTATACGGTTCCTCCAGGGACGTTGTTGTTTTTATTCATATTTATTCTTGGTATGCTTGTTTTGCAGGGGATAGCTTTATTTGTTGCTACAATGGCATGGGGGGAATTTTCCGTAGGCCGGATTGGTAATACAGCGCATATTGTTGGGCTTGTAAGTGGGATGATTTTTGCGAGGATTCCATTGTTCTATAGGGTGCGTTCATGACGGTTCGGGATTTGACGATTTTAGGGTGTTCTTCGCAGCAGCCGACGAGGCTTAGAAATCATGGGGCCTATTTTGTTCGTTGGAATGGAGAGGGTTTCTTATTTGATCCAGGAGAGGGGACGCAAAGGCAATTTATTTTTGCTAATCTAGCGCCTACAGCTGTGACAAGAATTTTGATTAGTCATTTTCATGGGGATCACTGTTTAGGATTGGGTTCGATGCTGATGCGTCTTAATTTAGACAATATACAGCATGAGGTGCATTGTTATTATCCAGCGAGTGGGAAGGTCTATTTTGATAGGCTTCGTTATGGGACAGCTTATCATGATAAATTGCGCGTGATAGAGCATCCTGTTCATGAAGAGGGTGTTGTGCATGATGATGGGCGTTTTACAATAGAAGCCAGATTTTTACACCATGGGATTGACAATGTAGGGTGGAGGATTCAGGAGGCTTCTTCTTGGAAATTTGATAGAGAAAAGCTGATACTTGCTGGGGTGGAGGGGCCGTTGGTGAAAGAGCTTCAAGAGAAAGGTCATATTGTTGTGGGAGGTAAAAAAGTGACTTTGGAGCAAGTGGGTTATCTACGAGAAGGGGATGTTTTTGCTTGTGTGATAGATACAAACTATTGTGATAATGCTGTGCGGCTTGCGCAAGGTGCGAGGCTATTTTTATGTGAGAGCACCTATCTGGAAGAGCATAGGGATCTTGCAAAAGAGCATTATCATCTGACAGCCAAGCAAGCGGCGCAAATTGCCAAAGAAGCTTGCGCGCAGGAGCTTGTTTTGACCCATTTTTCTGCTAGGTATAGGCATCTGCTGGCTTTTGTGGAAGAAGCCAAGGAGATTTTCCCTAGGGTTCATGTAGCTGATGACTTTAAATGTTTTCCTTTTCCTCGATAAGATCGGAGGCAAGGACTTTTAGTTCACTGACTAAGGTGCTTGCAGACTCTTTGCATAAAGGGTAGGATTTAAGAATCATAGATAGAGGCGCTAGGTTTTTTTTGTTTTTTCTGTAGATCTTAGCAGCATCCAACATAGAAAGTGCAAATTCTTGATCTTGAACAGCGATGGTACATCGGAGCATATTTTCTAGGAGTTGGCTAATTTCTTTGGTGGATGTGCAGCATACAGAGGTTGAAGAGATAAGAGATTGCAAAGTGACAAGGTGGGAGGCCATTTTATCTAAAAAGGTGGGGTCTGAGGCAAGGTGAGGATGTTCTAGCAGATGTTCTATATCTGCAATAAAGCTAAGTATTCGTAGTTTAAGGGTTTTGCATATCTGCTGAGGATCTTCTGCAGAGTTTGAGAAAAAATCATCCTGAGGTAAAGGAAGAGCTTGTTGTAAGTGAGCTTGGTGCATAACATGACTGCCTTAGTGATTGCTAGATACCTTAACGTCTATCAAAAACTAGTAAAGATCGCAAGTTGTCTTCTAATTTCTCCTGCAACAAGGGCAAAGCAGCAGGCGACATTTAAGGAGTTTTTATAGCCGTGCATAGGGACATGCACAATCCTATCAGCCTTTTGTAAAATCTCGTGGGATAGGCCGTATTCTTCGTTACCAAACAGTAGAGAAAAGCTTTTTGGGAAAGTATAAGAGTAGAGTGAGGTAGAATGGGGACAGGTTTCTATAGCGATAAGGGGTTTTTTTAACATGCTGAGATCCTCAGTGATGTGGCATTGTACCAAATCTTTTGTTCCCATGGCGGTGTCTTGCATTTTTTTAGAAGAGAGATTGGCCATAGTGGGAGGGATGAATATCTGTCCGAGTCGAAGAGCTTCGGTTGTGCGGAGGATGCTACCTACGTTGTGTGCAGAGCGTATATGATCTAGGTAGATATCGATAGGTAAAAAGGGAGATGTGCTGCAGGAGTCGTGTCTTTGGATGGTAGGGAGTAAGTGATGTTCTTTGACAGAGAGACCCGCGCAGTGCAAGTGGTGATGGTATCTTTGCGAGAGGGTTTCTTTGGAAGGTTGCAGGATTTTGGGAAGCTTGAGATATGCAGCAAGTCTTTCGTAGTGATCTTGCGCATAGGAAGAGTTTTTGTCTTCTAGGGATTCGTACCACATTTTAAGAAGATCGGCAGCGTATTTATGTCTTCTTTGCAAAGAGAGTGTTAAAAATTTTTCTTGAGAAAAAGCATGCGTCATCAAAAAAAGCCTCATAAGTCAAGCAAGTATAACGTTTGGCAGAGAAAAGGGTAAGAAAAAGGAAGTCCTTAAGGCTTCCTTATATGAGTAGAAAGTAGTCGGCTGGTGGTTTTTAGGTGGTTTTCGTATGTTGAATGAAGGCGGGATCAAGAAGTGTACCACATCCTCCAGGGCAGTTCACTGGATTGTGGGATGCTTCGCATGAGTCAATCCATGTTTTTAGGCATGGTTTGCATGTGAAGTGTAGGCAGCACTTGAGAAAGACAATTTTTACAAATTCGTTAGTCTCCTTCTCTCTATATATTAGTTTTCCATCATCATTAGGACGGCCAACGAATTCTCTAGCGCATGTTGAACACTCTTTGAGATGTTGTTTGTTCGAAAAGATTGCTCCTGCTGCTCCTGCTGCTCCTGCTGCTCCTGCTGCTCCTGCTGCTCCTGCTGCTCCTGCTGCTCCTGCTGCTCCTGCTGCTCCTGCTGCTCCTGCTGCTCCTGCTG
>Ga0172362_10003896_pt1 | contig 12914 bp, 11 predicted proteins | sample LakKivs1_kivu2a2_FD_114534 | JGI IMG/M metagenome (GOLD analysis project Ga0172362, IMG submission 114534) | Sediment microbial communities from Lake Kivu, Rwanda - Sediment s1_kivu2a2 | ecosystem: Environmental > Aquatic > Freshwater > Lake > Sediment | place: Rwanda: Western Province, Lake...
GAGGCGCCCGGCTGGCGAGGCGCGAGGAGGAGGAATACTCGACGTATTGCGACGACGAGCAACGAAGCCAGCCGGGATGGATCGGCGGCCAGATCGGTACGGTAATTCCTGCTCGGGTCCTAACTACGGACGCTTGCCGGCCAGCGCCGATCCTCCGGCCGCTGCGCGCAAGGCCGCGGCCCTGTCGGTGCGCTCCCAGGTGAAGTCCTTGTCGGACCGGCCGAAGTGGCCGAAGGCCGCGGTCTTGCGGAAGATGGGCCGGCGCAGGTCGAGCTCCTCGATGATGGCGCCCGGCCGCGCGTCGAAGGTGGCGGATACGATGTCGGACAAACGACGGTCAGGCAGCACCGAGGTGCCGAAGCTCTGCACGAGGAGCGAGACCGGCTTGGCCACGCCGATGGCGTAGGCGAGCTGGACCTCACAGCGCCGGGCCAGCTTGGCGGCCACCACGTTCTTGGCGATGTAGCGGGCGTAGTAGCAGGCCGAGCGGTCGACCTTCGAGGGATCCTTGCCCGAGAAGGCACCGCCCCCGTGGCGGCCCATGCCGCCGTAGGTGTCGACGATGATCTTGCGCCCGGTGAGGCCCGAGTCGCCCATGGGACCGCCGACCACGAAGCGTCCGGTGGGGTTGATGAAGTACTTGGTCTTGCGGCTCACGAGGCGGGCGGGCACCACCGGTCGCACCACCTCCTCCATTACGGCGTCCTTCAGATCCTTGTACTTCACGCTGGCGCTGTGCTGGGTGGAGACCACCACGGCATCGATGCCGAGAATGCGCTGCCGCTCGTCGTAACGAACCGTGACCTGGGTCTTGCCGTCGGGGCGGAAGAAATCCACGATGCCCTTGCGGCGCACATCGGAGAGACGCTTGGCCAACTTGTGCGCCAGCATGATGGGCATGGGCATGAGCTCGGGAGTCTCGTCGCAGGCGTAGCCGAACATCATGCCCTGGTCGCCGGCGCCCTGCTCGTTGTGGGTGTAGACCCCGTGGCCGTCCACGCCTTGGGCGATGTCGGGGGACTGCCGCTCGATGGCCACGATGACCCCGCAGGTCTTCCAATCGAACCCCATGGCCGAGTCGCAATAGCCGATGTCCTTGACCACGTCGCGCACGATGACGGGGAAGTCGAGCCGGGCGGAGGTGGTGATCTCGCCCGCGACCATGACGAAGCCGGTCTTGGTCAAGGTCTCGCACGCCACCCGGCTCGACTTGTCCTCGGCGATACACGCGTCGAGGACGGCATCGGACACCTGGTCGCAGAGTTTGTCGGGATGGCCTTCGGTGACGCTTTCAGAGGTGAACAGCTGCTCGGACATGCGAATGCTCTCTTGTGAGGTCAAAGGACGCCGGAGTCTCCCAGCACGCACGCGACTCGTCAATGCAGAACCGCTCTCACCGCTACTTCCAGGTGCTTGCTCCCCACGTTGCGCAAGCGTACCTGCCCTCGTCGTTGCAGACACACCCGGTTTTGCCGTCGGCGCGAAGGCAAAGCTGGCGGGCGCAGGCGGGGCTGCACGTAACGCCGCTCGCGACCCAAGCGGCGCAGTCGGAGGGAGCGGCGGTGTTGGTCGGCTGGTAGCAGCTCGGCAGCTTCTCGAAGACGCAGTCGGTGCAGCTCGCGCATGGCCCCTGCTGGCACACGCAGCCCGGTGACGCTTTGCACGTCGGAAGGTCGGTCTGGCTGCATTTCCTGGACCCGATCCTGTCCGGTCCGCAGGGCTGGAGGCACGAGGTGGCAGTGTATCCGCCAGGCCAGTTCGCCCGGTCGGGGATGTTGAGGGGGCAGGGAGGAGGGCCGCCCGCCCCGCCGGTCGCGCCTCCACCCTGCGGGGCAGGAGGGGTTTCAAGCCCGCTCGTGCTCACACTGCACGCGGCAACGAGTGCGGCAACGACGGCTATGGTCTCCGGGCTGTTCTTGGGCATGAGGCAGAAGAAGAATAACGCAGAGTCGTCTTTAGTTCCTGCAGCAAAGTGCGCCGCCTTGGGAAGGGCCGGTCTTGACCACCACCAAGGCTTCTCGCAGGTGGTCGGCCTCTCTGCCGCACCACCAGACTCCCTCGGTCGCGAGGCAGTCGGCGAAACTCATGCGGCGCGAAAGAGGCGCGCACGCGGGCGACTCGGGCTGGCCCAGGCCGCCGCAGCCGTGCAGGTCGTTGGTCGCGTCGGGAACAGGGACACAGATCCCCATGGACGATGGCACCGAGCCCGGGTCTGCGTCCACGCCCTCGGATGGGGTCGAGACAGCGGCGCCCGACGCGACCAGGAAGAAGCGTGGTTCGCCCGCTGGCACGCAGCCTTCGCAGCCTCCGGTGGACGAATGCCGGGCCACGTCGGGTCCGTCGCGGCAGATGTGCCAGCCGGGGGCGCACAGGTCGGCAGCGTTGCAGCCGCGGCCGGCGGGGTTGTCTTGGTTTGTGTCGCCAGCCTGGTTGCCGCAAACCGGGAGCAGCTCGGGCGAAGCGATGACCCCCGGCTGGTCGAAGGAGCCCGCGCAGCCGGCGATGTCGGGCCAATTGGCGACGTCGCGAAACCCCTCACGCGTGCCGTCGGCGCAGCCAACCTGCGCCGGCAAGCCGGACACACCCGGCGGTTCGCCTACGTCGAGCGCCGCAGACGCTTCAAGGGGTGCGGCCTTGGACCGGGCATCGGACGCTCCGCCCGCGTCTTGCAAGGTCACGACCCCGCCGGGATTGCCCACGCCGCTCGTCAGGACCCGGCAAGCCGCCAGGCCGACCACGAAAATGAGCAAGTGCCCCCCTGCGTGCACGAGCCCGAGAGTAGCAGCCCGTGGTAAAAGTCTCCACCGTCGCCTGCAATTCCCGGGGTTCAAAGTAGCGGGAGGGCTCTGGCGGTCCCGGCAGCGCGGGCGTCTCGCCCGCCTCGCTTCATGCAAGGTTTGATTTCGTCTTCGCCCAAAGTCATAGTGAGGGCACATGCGTCGGGCGGAAATCGAACGGAACACGAAGGAAACGCAGATCAAGGTCGCGGTCAACCTGGATGGCTCCGGCACGAGCGAGATCGCCACGCCGCTGCCCTTCTTCGGCCACATGCTCGATGCCGTCGGCCGCCACAGCCTCATCGATCTCAAGATCGAGGCCCGCGGCGACGTGCAGGTCGACGGCCATCACACGGTCGAGGATATCGGCATCTGCCTTGGACAAGCGGTGCAGAAGGCGCTCGGCGAGCGGCGCGGGATCTCGCGCTTCGGCGATGCCACCATTCCCATGGACGAGTCCCTGGCGCGCGCGGCGGTCGACTTCGGCGGGCGGGCCACCTTCGTGTACAAGGCCGATGGACTGCGGGGACGCCGGGTGGGCAGCTTCGACGCCGAGCTGGCGCGCGAGTTTTTTGCCGGCTTCGCCTCGGCGGCCATGTGCAACCTGCACCTGGAGGCCTTCTACGGCGAGAACGCCCACCACATCCTCGAGGCCCTGTTCAAGGCCTTCGCCCGCGCCTTGCGCGCCGCCGTGGCGCTCGATCCGCGCGAGGCCAGCGTGCCGTCCACCAAGGGGACCCTGACGGCCTAGCTCGGCCGCGACCGGGACCTCGCGTATGGCCAAGCCTTGTATCGCCATCGTCGACACCGGCAGCGGCAACCTGCGCAGTGTGGAAAAAGCCCTGGCCGCGGCCGGAGCCGACGGTTTTGTCACCCGCGACGCGGATCGGGTCGCCGCGGCGGACAAGGTCGTGCTGCCCGGCCAGGGGGCGTTCGGCGCGTACGCGGCCGGGCTGGCCCGTGCGGGTGGCGCTCTGCGCGATGCGGTGCTGACGGCGATCCGGAGCGGCAAGCCCTACCTCGGGATCTGCATGGGCATGCAGATCCTGTTCGCGAGCAGCGAGGAAGAGCCCGGCTGCCCAGGGTTCGGGCTTCTGCCCGGCCAAGTGGTGAAGTTCAAGGTGGCGCCTCCCCTCAAGGTGCCCCACATGGGCTGGAACGCGTGCAAGCGGCCCGCCGCGGCCGGCCCTGTGCCCGTGCTCGACGATACGCCCGACGGCACCTACTTCTACTTCGTGCACAGCTTCTATCCCGTGCCCGAAAATCCGCGCGACGTGGCCCTTCTCGCCGACCACGGCGGCAGCTTCTGCGCGGCGGTGGCGCGCGACCATATTTTCGCCTGCCAGTTTCACCCCGAGAAGAGCCAGCGTGCGGGTCTGGCATTGCTCTCGCGCTTCATCTCTGTCTAGAACCCGGGCATGCAGATCTTCCCCGCCATTGATCTTCTTGACGGCAAGGCCGTCCGGCTCGAACAGGGCCGGCCGGAAAGCGCCAAGATCTACTCGCACGCACCTTGGGAGGTGGCGCGCAGGTACGCCGCCGCCGGTGCGCCGCGCTTGCACATCGTGGATCTGGACGCCGCCCTCTCGGGCGGGGCCAAGCACAACCACGAAACCATCATGAAGATCCTGGGTGCTTGCGGCGATATGGAGGTCGAGGTCGGGGGCGGCATCCGCAGCCTGGAGGACTGCGCCGCGGTCTTTGCGCTCGGCGCCCGCTATGTGGTGCTCGGAACCGCCGCCATCAAGACGCCCGCCGTGGTCAAGGAGGCCTGCGCTCGCCACCCCAGGCGCATCATCGTGGCCGTCGACGCGCGCAAGGGCAAGGTGGCGGTCGAGGGCTGGAAGGAGAACACCAGCGCCGACGCCCTCGCGATCGGCCGGCAAGTGGCAGAGGCCGGTGCGTTGGCGGTGCTCTATACCGACATCAACCGCGACGGCATGCGTAGCGGGCCGAACCTCGAGGCCACGGCGCGCTTGGTCGCGGCCATCAAGCCGTGCGGCGTGATCGCGTCGGGCGGCGTGGCCACGCTTGCGGACATCCAGCACCTGCGCAAGACCGGCGCAGTTTCGGTGGTAGTGGGCAAGGCGCTCTACGAAGGCGCCTTCACCATCGAGGAAGCGCTCGCCGCCGCCGCGCGGGGCAGGTAGGCGCATGCTCGCACGCAGAATCATCCCTTGCCTGGACGTGGACGCGGGCCGCGTGAAAAAGGGCGTGCGCTTCGTCGAGCTGCGCGACGCGGGCGACCCGGTCCAAGCGGCGGCCGAGTACGACCGCCAGGGCGCCGACGAGATCTGCTTTCTCGACATCACCGCCTCCGCGGATGGTCGCAAGACCATGCTCGACGTCGTGCGCATGACGGCCGAGAGGGTCTTTCTCCCCCTCACCGTGGGCGGCGGCGTGCGCTCCGTCGACGACGTGCGCGCCCTCCTGCTCGCGGGCGCGGACAAGGCCGGCATCAACACCGCGGCCGTAGGTGACCCCGTGCTCGTCCGCCGCGTAGCCGACGCATTCGGCAGCCAAGCCTTGGTCGTAGCCGTGGACGCGCGCCAAAGGCCGGATCGTCCTGGCGCCTGGGAGGTGTTCACCCACGGCGGCCGCACGGGCACCGGCATCGACGCGGTCGCGTGGTGCGTGCGCATGGCGGAGCTGGGCGCGGGCGAGATCCTCCTCACCAGCATGGATCGCGACGGCACCCGCGACGGGTTCGACCTCGAGCTCACGCGCGCGGTGGCCGACCGGGTGCCCATTCCGGTCATCGCCTCGGGCGGCGTAGGCAGCCTGGAGCACCTTTACCAAGGCGTGGTTCTGGGCGGCGCCGACGCCGTGCTCGCAGCTTCGATCTTCCACTTCGGCGAGCACACGGTCGCCGAGGCACGCGACTACCTGCGCGAGCGCGGCGTGCCGGTACGGGGGTAGTCCGGCCGAAAAAGGCGAGCCGGGTGGCGACTGCAGGAGTCGCACCTTCATCTAAGGGCCGGCGCGGGCATATCATGTCTGGCGTCAGAGAGGCATAGCGCGGGCTTCGCCCGCAACCCAAGATGGCTCCAGGCTGCAGGCTGCAGGCTGCAGGCTGATCGGCAGGTGGCAGAGATCGCGTTTTCCACGGCCCTGCACTTCACTCCTAAGCCTGGAGACCGGAGCCTCCCGCCTCTTGACGCCGCCGCTGAAGAAATCGTCGCGCCACACGACAAATCTCGGAAGTAGTAGATCAGGGAAGGCATCAGCTTGACGATTTCCTGCCCTCTCTTCCCCCTGACCATGATTAGCCTGCGCTAGAATGGCCGCTCTCGCCGACTCGAGGAGGCGCGGCGACGGCCGCGGTTCCCTACCCCCATTCAGGACAACGATCATGACTCGCAACAAACTCGTACTTCTCGCGCTTCTCGCCGGAACCATGGGCGCCTGCGGTGGGCGGACCACCCTGCGCGTCATAATCTCCGACGGTGGCGGCGAGGCTGATGTTGCCGTGGACGGCAAGCACGACCTCTCCGGTGTCGATCTTCTTTCCGAGTCCGGCGCAGCGGTGGACGCGTCTTGGCCCGACCTCTTTCCGGCCGATGTCGCCGATGCGGCCACGCCCGATGTGGCCCAAGACGGCGTGCGACGCGACCTCTCGCCGGCCGACGGGGCGAGAAACGACGGCCGGCGGCTCGACGGGGCTCGGAACGACGGCTCGACCGACGGCAGGCGCGATGGGGCATCGATCGACGCGCAGCGCGACGGGGGTATGACCGACACGGCCGCCACCTTGGTGAGAATCGGCGTGACTCCGCCCAATCCCGTCCTCGCGGTCGGGGTTCCCTTCAGCGCCCTCCTGGTCACGGCCGTCTATTCCGACGGAAGCAGCGTGAACGTGACCGGTCAGTCGACCTTCACCTCAGGCGACAGCACCATCGTGCAGGTCTCGGGCAGCACCCTCACCGGCCTCAAGGCCGGATCGACCACGGTGCGGGCGAGCTACTCCGGCCAGACCGCCACGGTCAACGTGACCGTGTCGAGCTCGCCCCTGCAGAGCATTACCATCGACGGCGTCACCACGGTTTCCGCCGGCCAATACATCTTGGTCACCGCGACCGGCATCTATGCAAACGGCAGCAAGCAAGATCTGACGGCGCAGGCCGCCTGGGCTTCGTCGAACACCGCCAGCGCCACGGTCAGCCGCGACAGCGCGACCGGCAAAGAAAGGATCACCGGCGTGGCCGCGGGCACGGCGTCGGTCACGGCCACCTACCAAGGCGTCACGGGCAAGGCTTCCATCACGGTCACGGCCGCGGCCATGACCGCCATCACCGTGACGCCCGTGCAGCCCATCATGCAGAGGGGGGTTGCGCGGTCGTTCCAGGCCACCGCCACCTTCGCCGACGGCAGCACTGCCGACGTGACCTTGCAGGCGACCTGGTCGAGCAGCAACACCACCGTGGCGAGCGTCGCCTCCGGCGCCTCCGGGGTGGTGGTGCGTGCCCTGGCCGCGGGCAGCGCCACCATTTCGGCCAGGGTCGGCAGCATCACCGGCTCGACCACGGTGCGTGTCACCACCCCGACCCTCCTGTCCATCGCGGTCATGCCGGCGACGTGGTCGCCCAACGTGGGCGGCAGCGAGGCCTTTACCGCCACCGGCACCTATTCGGACCGGAGCACGGGGGATGTGACCCTGTCGGCCACCTGGTCGTCGAGCAATGACGACGTGGTCGCGGTGTCGAACGCGGCCGGGCAGCAGGGCAAGGCCACCGCGCTGGCTGCAGGCAGTGCCCAAATCCAGGCTGCGCTCGAAGGCGTAAGCGGAAGCGCCGAGGTCACGGTCTCTTCCTCGCCCCTCGCCTCGATCGCCATCACCCCCAATCCCGTGCTCCTGGTCTTGGGGCTCAAGTTGCAGCTCGTGGCAACCGGCACCTACCAGAACGGGACCAAGCAGGTGATCACCGACCAGGTGGCATGGACCACCGACGCTGGCGAGGTCGCCGGCGTAGCCAACGCTGCCGGCACGGCCGGTCAGATCACCGGCCTCGGAGTCGGCTCCACGACCGTGCACGCCGCCCTGTCCGGAATCAGCGGCGAGGCCCCGGTGACGGTCGCCGAGGCCAAGCTCATCTCCATCGCGGTGTCGCCCGCGACCGCGAGCGTGAGCGCGGGCAAGACACAGCAGTTCACGGCGACCGGCAGCTATGACAACGGCGCCACCCCCGACCTCACGACGCAGGTCACCTGGTCGTCGAGCAACATCGGCGTGGCCCAGGTGTCGAACGCGGCCGGGAGCCAGGGACTCGCCACCTCGCTTACTGCCGGCAACGCGACCATCCTCGCGACCCTCGATGGAATCACGGGCACGGCCGCGCTTGCGGTCACGGCACCCGGGCTGTCTTCCATCATGATCGCACCCGCCGTCGCGAGCATCCAGATCGGAGGCACGCAGGCCTTCACCGTCACCGGCGTGTACCAGAACGGAACCACGGCGCCGGTAGCGGGAACGTGGTCGTCATCGGACATGGGGGTGGCCACCATCGCCGCTGTGGCTGGCGGACGGCGCGCGACCGCCACGGGTGTGACTGCGGGCGCGAGCACCATCGGCGTCACCTACCAGGGCATGTCCGACAGCGCGCTTCTGACCGTCACCCCCGTCGCGACCTTGGTGGGCCTCAGCATCACCCCGGCCAATCCGCCCATGATCCTGGTGGGCGGCACCCAGCAGTTCCAGGCCTATGCCATCTACAGCAACGGCAGTACCACGACGGTCACGGGCAGCGCGAGCTGGACCTCCTCCAATGCCGCCGTCGCCTCGGTTTCGAGCGGCGGTGGCCCCGGCGGCGCGGGGCGCGGCCTGGCCACCGGCGTGGGTGCCGGCACGGCGACCATCACCGCAACCTACCGGGGACAGAGTGCGTCGGTCGATTTATCGGTGCGCAACCCCACCCCCACCGGGCTCGTCGTGGCCCCGCCCGGGGCTTCGATTCGCGTCAACGGAACCCAGCAGTTCGTGGCCCTTCTGTTACTCGACGACGGCACCACCCAGACGGTTACCAACGCAGCCTCGTGGACGACCTCGAACGGCAGCATCGCCAGCATCACCTCGGGCGGCGGGCGACCGGCTGGCACCGGGCGCGGTTTGGCCACCGGCCTCGCTGCCGGAACCGTGACCGTGACTGCGACCTACAGCGGTTTCTCCGACACCGCCTCCTTGACGGTCACCGCGGCCACGCCGACCGACCTGGTGGTGACGCCGGCAAGCCCGACCCTTCAGGTCGGCCAGATGCGGGACTTCGTGGCCACCCTGGTCTACGACGACGGGACCACCGCGAACGTGACGCCGGCGGCAACCTGGAGCTCCTCGGATCCCACGGTGGCGACCATCACCACCGCCGGCGGCCCTGGCCCGGGCGGGGGAGGGGGCGGGGTTGCGATCGCCCTCGCGACCGGCCTCGCGACCATCACCGCGAAGTACGGCGGGCTTTCCGGGACGGCGAGCCTGACCGTCACGGATCCGGATCTGGTCTCGGTCCAGGTGACGCCCGCCAATCCCGGCATCCCGGTGGGGGCGACCCAGCAGTTTGTCGCCACCGCCGTGTTCGCCGACTTCTCCACCCGCAACGTGACCGGCCAGGCGACCTGGAAGTCGTCGAACACGAGCGTTGCGGTCGTCGTCAACGCCGGAGGAGCGATCGGCCGCGCCTCGGCCCTGGCCGAGGGCACCGCAACCATCACGGCCACCTATCAGACGATGTCGGGGACGTCGCAATTGAGCGTGGCGGGCAGCGTGCAGTCCATATCCGTCACGCCCGCAAACCCGACCACGGTGCTGGGCTTGCCCGTGGCCTTCACCGCCACCGCCATCCTCTCCAATTCCGCGACCTTCCCCGTGACCGGACTCGCCTCGTGGACCTCCTCGGATCCGACGGTGGCCACGGTGAACGCGGGGGGAGTCGCCGTGCCGGTCATGGCCGGCTCCACCACCATCACGGCCGCCTACCTCGGCAAGTCCGGGAGCAGCTCTCTTGCCGTCAGCTCGGCCACCTTGTCGTCCATCGCCATCACGCCGAACCCGGTGTCGCTCGCCGTCGCGGCCAGCCAGCAGCTCATGGCAAGCGGCACCTACAGCGATGCGAGCAGCCACGATCTCACCTTCGTGGCCACCTGGTTCTCGAGCGATTCCTCGGCGGCCGTGGTGTCCAACGCGGCTGGCTCGCGCGGGCTTCTGACCGCGCTCAAGGCCGGCTCGACCGACGTGACCGCGGTCTTTGCGGGCGTTACCTCGGCCTCTGACACGGTGACGGTCACGCCGTAGCGCCCGGGATCGCTACCGCCGGAGGATGAAGCCCACGAGCTGCCCGGTCTTGCGGCCGTGCTTGCGCAAGGAGTAGAAGCGGCCGCCCGGATCGCAGAAGGTGCAGTCGCTGCTCACGTCGATGTGCTCGGGCAGGACGCCCTCGGACTCGAATTGCAGGCATTGATAGCGGCGCAGGTCGATGTGGGGTTTCTCCCCCGGCCGTCGCACGATGACCTCGCCGTGTTGGGCGGCGGGCAAGGCGGCGGCGAAGGCATCCGCCACCTCGGCGCCCACCTCGAAGCAGCAGGGCCCGATGCACGGACCTATGGCCACGCGCAGATCGCGGAGGCGGCAGCCGAACTCCAAGACCAGGGCGTGCGCGCCGACGCGGGCCATGCCGGCCAGGGTGCCGCGCCAACCGGCGTGCAGGACGGCACAGGCGCCCGTGCGCGGGCAGGCGATCACGATGGGGGTGCAATCGGCCACGTGCACCGAGAGCCCCAGCCCCGGCTCGTCGCTGCACAGGCCGTCGGCGGCTTGCCGGGCGACGGCCGCGCTGTCGCGCTGCACGCGCAGCACGCGCGTCCCGTGCACCTGGGCCACGCGCGCCATGCTCGCGGCACCCGAGGCCGCGAGCAAACGGCGATGGTTTGCTGCCACGGTTCGGGGATCGTCCCCCCACTTCCAGCCCAGGTTGAGCGAATCGAAGGGCGGCTTGCTCGACCCGCCCGCGCGCGTGGTGAATCCGTGCCCGAAGCCGTCGGGAATGATGTCGGACACGAGCAGCGGCACCGAGGCCGAGAAGCGCGTGACAAAGGGATGAGGATCCACCGCTACACCAGCCGCCGCAGCGCCAGGAGGGCGTTCATGAAATCCTCGGGAGGCGGGCTCTCGAACTCCATCCACTCGCCGGTCTTGGGGTGAGAAAACCCCAACGTGCGCGCGTGCAAGGCCTGCCGCCCGAGCTGCCTGGCAATCGCGCGCAAAGCCTCGTCGCGCGGCGGCCGGCCGTAGGTGGTGTCGCCGAGCAGGGGGCAGCCCAAGGCCGCGAAGTGGACCCGCACCTGGTGGGTGCGCCCGGTTTCGAGCTCGGCCTCCATGCGCGAAGTCTTGCCAAGCGCCTCGACCGTGCGCCAGTGGGTGACCGCGCGTTTGCCGCGCTTCACCTTGATGCTGAACTTCTTGCGCTGGTTGGGGTCGCGGCCGAGAAGGGTTTCGATGCGGCCCGCGGCCCGCGCGGGCCGGCCCACGACCAGGGCCTCGTAGAGCCGCCTTATGCGATGGACTTTGAAATCGGCGGCGAGCGCGTTCATGGTTTCGTCGTCCTTGGCCACCACCAAGAGCCCCGAGGTGTCCTTGTCGATCCGGTGCACGATGCCGGGCCTTAGCTCGCCGCCGATGCCGCGCAGATCGCGGCAATGGGCCAGAAGGGCGTTGACCAGCGTGCCGTCTTCGTGCCCGGCCGCGGGATGCACCACGAGGCCCGGCGGCTTGTCGACCACGACCAGATGCGCGTCCTCGTAGACGATGTGAAGGGGGATGGGCTCGGCCCGAAGCTCGGTCGCGCGCGCGGGCGGCTCCGTCCACAAGACCACGTCGCCCGGCCGTACCTTCTGCGAGGGCGCGCACGGCTTGCCGTTGAGCGTGACCGCGCCGGCGCCGATGTGGCGGGCGAGCCGGGTGCGCGAGAACCCGGCGATGCGATCGGCGAGCACCAGGTCGAGGCGCCGGCCGGCGTCGCTTCCGGCCATCGTGAAGGCGCGCGGCCGTGACGGGACCGCAGCGCTTTCAGGTGGTCGACGCGAAACGCTCACCAGATCTTGGACTTGACGTTCTGCCCGCGTTGCTTGAGCAGGATGTCCACCAGGGCCCGCTCGAAGAGGTTGGTGCCCGCGATCTCGGGTGTGACCCGCGAGCGAAAGTGCTGACGCCCTTCTTCGATCTCTTCCTTCATGACTTCGAAGAGATTGTCGCTCTGGATGCCCTGGACCAGCTTGGTTTCGTTGTACATCGCAAGATCGGATGCAATCGCTCGCGCGAACTGACGCGCTCTCTCCGGCTTGTCGATCAAAGGCGGCATGCCTTTTACGTTAACCGATTCTGCGGCCAGGTGCGAAAGAGTTTGCAGGCGCGCTTTCGCGTCCTAGATTAAGAAATCATGATTCGAACCGCCTTCGCGCTCACCATCCTCGCGGGTTCGCTCGCCGGCCTTCTCGGCCCGAACTCGGCCCGCGCCGCGGACCCGACCTACGCCGTCGACAGGATCGACGCCTTCGTGGCGGTGGGGGAGAAGGGCACGGCGAGCGTGAGCATCACCGCGCGCGGCGGTTGGCACCTCAACGCCGAAGCGCCGCTCACGCTCAAGCTCATACCGCCCCCGGGCGTGAGCGTGGACAAACCCAAGCTCGGCCGCGCGGACCTGGCCCTGTCGAACGAAACGTCGGCGCGCTTCGATGTCGGGGTCGTCGCCTCGGAACCGGGCAAGAAGGCGATCGGCGCCGAAGCCGCCTTCGTGCTCTGCCGGGAAGACGCCTGCCGGCCCATCAAAGAGAAGCTCACCCTGTCGGTCGAGGCGGCGGCGCCGGGCAAGACCGCTCCCGCACCCAAGCCGGCGAAGAAGCGCTGAAGCAGCCCTGACCCGGGAGCCGGCAGAAGTGGCGAGCCGCTTCGCCGGCGGTTGGGGCAGGAAGGTGTGTCGGAAGTGGGGGAGCCCCCCGAGCCTGCGGGTAGCCGCCGCTTGCAAGAAAATCGCCGGCGCGCTATATATATTGCGCATGCACAAGACGACCATGTACCTTGAGAACGATCTCTACGCCCGCCTGCAGCGGGCGGCGGAGGTCAGCGGCCGTACCCAGGCGGCCTTGGTTCGCGAGGCA
>Ga0172362_10003898_pt1 | contig 12908 bp, 8 predicted proteins | sample LakKivs1_kivu2a2_FD_114534 | JGI IMG/M metagenome (GOLD analysis project Ga0172362, IMG submission 114534) | Sediment microbial communities from Lake Kivu, Rwanda - Sediment s1_kivu2a2 | ecosystem: Environmental > Aquatic > Freshwater > Lake > Sediment | place: Rwanda: Western Province, Lake...
AGGACATCCGTCACCATCCATATCCAGTCCAGTATCATTGACTGAGGGATCGGTTCCATAGACGTTTATTTCACTCCAAGAGGGAATACCATCGCCATCAGGGTCCGTCTGCGTGATATCAAACCAGAGTTCGCAATCACGATCTTGCTGATAGATACTTCCATCATCAGAACCGCATAGACGACCATAGCCACTAGGATCAGAAGTATACATCCATCCTTCCATGTTGTTAATGGAGTCATCCCCATACCAATGTCCTGTTTTCAAACTATACGTTAGGTTGATGCCACGGTCTTCTTTGATTGGTTCTTCATTTAATCCACTGAGATCGCATTGTTTGTCTCCTGCTAAACTTTGATCCCAGAGCTCGATACGCACCGATACCCATTCTTGATTATCAGGAACATCAAGGGTTGCTGACCAGTCAGGAGTATACACATATTTCATTCTCTTCCATACCTGGCTCGTGGACTCAACACCGTTGATGAATACTTTCACATAGAAGTTCGGTTTCCCTAGCCAATTGATTTTTGTAATTGATGGAATCTGAAGATCATTTTTTTCAAGAGAACGTATCGTTTTAATATTCACGGAAACGGTAATATTACCAAACGGATCGAGATCATTCGGTCCTTCGTTTAATGGTGTTGTGAGAACTTGTGCTTGAGTTCGTGTGATAGTGGTGGGAACGATCATGAGAACAGTTACCAGCATAGTAAGTAGTATTGTTTCAGCTATTTTCTTCATATAAATTTCCCCTTTTTTTATTAAGATAATAATTTTTATATTTACTGATAGTTAATATAGTTTATTCCCAATTCTCTCCCAATTTAAATACTCGTAGTGCTTTGATGAATTATAAGGATAAGTTGCTGAAATTTTTTTATTGAGCGTTTTGCTCTTTTAACCTCTTCTCAAAATATGATTGAACTTCTTTGAGAAGAGCCTCTATCTTCATCACATGATGCTCGTCATGTATTTTTTTATAATAATCATGACATGCTAACAAAAACGCCTGAGCTGCTGCCGGAGGACAATGCCAGTTCTCTGGTGGGACGACCTCTAGTTCGTTTTGAATAATAATGAAAAGGAGGTTTAAGGGTTGTTTGTTACTAAATATTTCTTCCAGTGTTTTTCCTTTAAGCTGCGTGGTCAAAGCTGATGCAGCAGCAATAGTGACGACGCATCCAAATGATTTGAATTTAATATCAGATATACGTCCCTCTCGTACTTGCAGATAGATATCGGTTTCATACTGGTTGACAGGATTGAAGGCTTTCCCAAACCCGTCAGGATTCGGTATGTCTCCTACATTCCTTGGGTTCAGAAAATGATCAAGGAGTTTTTGATGATAGTCAGTCATCCTTCACATCAAACCTCTTTTCGTTGATACATGAACCTCTCGTGCAAGCATCTCCTGTGGAAAGATAGGAGACAAATAAGGGTGGCGGTTTGCCTGAGGTAGGATCATCAGGGATAGCATCCGTTTCTCGTACGGTGATGTTCACCTCAGGGCCTACCTTCTCTTCATACACTTTTTTAATACCGTTCATGATTTGTTCGACAGGCGGGCCTTGATGCCGCAGATCATTGTCGATCACGAGCAGGATCTCAATGTCGTTCAGTGCTTTTTGAATGATCTGATATCTCCGTACTTTAAAGGTTTTATAATCGATGAGCACGGAGGTGATGAATAAGAACGTGCTTGGGGGATACACGGTTCCGTTGGGGAGGACAATGTTGAACTTGATGCGTCCTTCTACTGGTTTTTCAAAGATAGGGCTATGGAGACCACAGCCGCATGTCCTGCCACTACTGAGGGTGACCCAGTCATCCATCCCTGTGTATCTGATAATGGGTGTTGCCCCGTTCCATAATCGTGTGAGCACGATTCGTCCGCGTTCACCAGGGGAGACTGGTTCGTTGTTTTCATCAACTGCTTCGATATGGAAAAAGTCAGAATGGACATGCCAATTTCGTTCGGTGCATTCAAACGCAATGTTTGCTCCTGCTTCACAGGAGGCGTATACGTTGTACATGTTACAACCGAAAGCAGTCTCGACGTACCACTTGGTGTACGCATCAAGCATCTCTCCACCTACATTAAGCATCTTTGGTCTGATGTGTTGTCCGTGTCCTTTTGTTTTGAGATACGCGAGTTCTTGGAAGATCGCTGGATAGGAGATGATAACGTCTGGTTTGAATTCCTCTAATCGTTTCACGATATCGTTGATAGGATCAGAGGCGTTCATGGACAAGTAGTTCTTAAAAGAAAAAAACGTCTTCAAATGGTTTTGTATGTTTTTTTCGTAGATTTCATCGACTTTAAAAGGATTAAAATTTCCTAAATGCGCTATCCGTGCTGTTCTCCAGTTTATATGAAAAGCACGTTGTTCTCGCACTGAAATCCCAATCGCTGGGAGCATAGTTGGTATATCAGTATAGATACATATTGGTTGAGACCCACTGTTACAGCAATATTTTCCAGTGGTTCCTCCGGTGCAGACTACGAATCCTTTTTCTTTGTGATACCCTCGTGGTACAATACCTTCAGGGAAATGGTCTCTGAAATCCTGTCGTGAAATCAAGGGAAGTTTCGTGATGTCTTGTATCCCCTTGATATCATGAGGATCGATGCCTGCCTCCGCATATTTTTTTTGATAAACAGGCACCTGTGATGCAAATGAAAGAACGTTTCGTAATGCTTTATCTTGATAACGCTTGAGCTGGTCTGGTGAGAGTCGCTCGATCCTTCCAGGATACAACAAGAAATTTTTCAGGAAAGGAATCGTGTTACGAGGATTCAGGAACGGGTTCATAGAAGATCGGTTCCAAGGTCATGTATGCGTCGTTCTTTAAAACGATTTCTCTTTTGTGTCAGGATATCCTTCCCCTTTTTGGAGATCAATCGGAATATTGTCATAGACAAGATTTGGAAATTGATCGGTGAGCCGTACCGTGAGTACTTGAAAGAAGGGAAATTGAATGACCTTCTTTTCTTTTTTTATCCCGTTGATGATATAGTGAGCTGCTTTTTCTGGAGATATTGCTCCTCGTCGAGGGAATCCTTCGATCATTGGTGTCTGTACTGACCCTGGTTTTATGGTAATCATACGAATATTGTATTTTTGCGATGCTTCTGCTCGGAGGCTTTCCATCAGCCAGCTGACCGCTGCTTTGCTTGCTCCATAGGCACCCCACCCTGGGACACCTCGTTTATCTGGTAAAGTGGAGACCACCGCAATAGTTCCTGAGTGTTGTTTCTTCATGAGCGGAAGCAGTTGTTCGATGAAATACACGTTACCAAAAAAATTAATATCCATAGATTCCTTGATAATCGTGCTGTCAAAGGTTTCAATCGGGTTGGGGACAAGGACTCCTGCAGTAAGAATCGCTATATCTATTCTCCCGTAGTGTTCGACGGTTGATGCTACTGCTTTTTCAATGTCGGTTTTATTGGTCACATCACAGGTTGTATAGATACAAATACCTTGTTGTTGTTTAATTTCTTGGGTTAGTACTTGAAGTTGTTCTTCTCGTCGTCCAATTAATGAAATCTTACAATGTTCGGAAATGAGATTGCGAGCAATTGCAGCACCCATACCTCCGGTGGCACCACTGATGAGGACGACCTTATCCTGAAAATCCATAGGAATCAGAGGGCATATCATTCATGAACTTTTTTATACTATCGTTTTTCCTATGCTACGTGCTCCGTAATTATTTAAATAAAGGTTCAATATCTTGTTAGACCACTGTTATGCAAAAAGTGATCGTGATCGGCCTTGATGGTGCAACCCTTCGACTCATGGAGCCGTGGATGGATGCTGGGAAGCTTCCCCATTTTGACCGGCTCAGAAAACAAGGTTCCTATGGTATCCTTCGGTCAACCATTCCTCCGTATAGTGCTCCAGCATGGGTTTCGATTGTGACCGGTGTACAACCTGGGAAACATGGGATCTATGATTTTTTCCGTACTGATACGTTTGAGAAAAAATTGGTGAGCACCCGTTATCGTAAAGCTCCTGCTATCTGGAATTATCTGACGGAGCAAGGTAAAAAATGTATCATTGTGAATGTTCCTGGTTCGTATCCACCCGAGAAAATCAATGGTATTATGATTAGTGGTCTCCTCACTCCCTCAGAAAAATCAGAGTATACCTACCCGTCCTCGATAAAACAGGATCTTACTGCAGACAACCTTGGGACGTTTGCCTTCGAACAGATCGCGGTTGATGATATACCAAAAAGCCTTGCAGCGCGTTATGCCCCCCAGAAACTCGTGAACATGGTCAATGCCGCAACGATTTCTCATGCAACCGTGACTATGAATTTGCTGAGCAAGTATGACTGGGATTTTGCGATGGTGGTCTTTCGTGGTACTGATGATGTGCAGCATCTTCTCTGGGGGAACACTGATGCGATTTTCTCCTGTTACCAGCAGGCAGATGCAAGCCTTGGAATAATCATGGAGCGATTTCCTGAGGCTACGATTATCGTTGTCTCTGACCATGGGTTTGCTGCCCCGAAAAAATATGTGTACATCAACAACGTCCTCTACAACGCTGGATATGTGCGACCGTTTTCTGATCCGTACCGTCATGTTTCAATACTTGGAATGAAACTATTTGAATGGTTGAGTCGATTAGTGTTCCATCTCATACCTCTCGAAAAACTGGTTCGCACACCTCTTGGTCAAAAACTTATTCTCTCCAGTGGGGGGACTGCGAATATTGATTTTTCGAACTCTCAGGCTGTGTATCATTCGATTTGTTCATGTGGCATTCGTATTAATAGAAACCATGAGAGTGGAGATGTTCTTACAAACGAAGAGTATGAACATCTGCGAAATGATTTGATACGTTTATTAACCGAACTCACCGATCCAGATACTGGAAAGAACATCATAAAAAAAATATATACTACCAAAGAAGCGTACGGAGACCATGCAGTTAATGATCCACTTGATCTTATTTTAGAGATGGAAGACGGATACAGCACCCAAGAACTCCTGAAACCTCTTGATGGACCAGCTCCACCCCCTCGTGAAGGAAAAAAGCAGCTTGCCTATCTCACCTCACCAGGGTTCTATGATTGGATAGGAGATCATCACCCTGATGGTATCGCCTTTATCTCTGGAACAGGAATACAATCAAATCAAAAAATCGCTGCATCGGTCACCGATATTGTTCCCACCGTTCTTGCACTCTTGGATGTCCCGCTCCCTGATTTTCTAGATGGGACGGTTATGAATAAAGCCTTTTCTCAGGTTCCTCACATAAAAAAAGTTCATTGGGCTCCTCAAGAACATACGCCGTCTCCTCTTTCCGTTGGAGAGCAGAAAAAAATACGGGAACTGCGACTTAAAATATAACTTCATTCATCGTTTCTACATTATTGTCGTCGTTGTCGATATAGTTGTGTGTCAACGACATCTACCATTTTTTGTGTGTCGAAATGATATGGACCGATAAACCTGCATATGTTGTGAATGTGTGTAGTGGCATCCTTGAGCAAATCATTGTAGTTAATCCTTAACATATCGATATTTTGTTTTGTTTGTAGTTCTTTTTTTATTTTTTCGTTCAATTTTCTGAAACTCTGTTTTGTTTCTTCTCGATCTTGATCCTTAATTCGTGCCATTTTCTCCATGGAATCAAGGACTTCATCGAGGTTCCGTTCCATATAAATAATTTTAAATTTCTCTTGAGGTAAGTACAATAAACCATACGCAGTGATTTTGATGAATTGTCCTTTATATTTTTCAAAAGGGAACCTGCCTTGCATCAAAGTGTTGATGATCTTTCCTCCCTCTAGTTCATAGTATCCTTTGGGGTTGTGTTCGTCTGCTGGACGGGACTCACTGTACGCGATGGGAATGCCACCTGCTGCAAGTATCTGCATCATCATGGATGTCCCTGAACGCTCTAACCCTGATACGAGATAGTTAATTGATTGGTCTATTTTCATGGTGTTCCCTTAATCAAGATATCCTAAGGAGCGCAGTCTGTCTTTCACCCGTTCTTCATCTTCCTTACTAAACTCCTCGCCGCTTTCTTCTTCTAAGCCTGAGAGGACTTCAGAGAGGACGTACGAAACATAGGCTGAGACTGAGGCGAACTCGGTTCCTTTAATTCGTTGTTGTATTTTTTCAGCAAGCTGTGTTGGTATGGTGATCGTCGTACCTTTTTTCTCGTCTTTCTCTTTTGTCATAATAATCACGGCATCTAATTTTAAAGATATGGATATTCATGAGACTGTACGACCTACATAAACTTTTTGAAAAAAGCGATGAAAAAAACCTTGGAAAAAGAGGTTCTGACAGGGAGTATGATTTAAATGAACTATAATAAATAAAAACCTTCTGATTAGATAAATATATATATGCAGGCATCTTCAATATAAATATTGAGAGAATGATTTTATCGAAAAAACATCAGTGTACTATCGTTTTCATAGGTGGTGTAATACTATTCACGTCGCTTACTGGTTGTACTGAACAAATGCAGCAACAAATCCCTGTATCATTCCCCGAAGAAACTCCATCCGACATTATTCGCGATCAACCACCAATTCTACCAGATTGGACGGATGGTGACTATCATGATTATGAAAAAATGGTTACAACCTTATCTGATTATACTACTACTTTTCCTGAGTTAGCATATCAATTTTCCATCGGAAAAAGTGTAGACGGAAGAGATATCTGGTGTCTACGAATAACGAATGAACAGGCAAGCGATACTAAATATGCTTGCCTCATCGACGGATGTATTCATGGTAATGAATGGGAAGGCGGAGAAGCATGCCTTTATCTTGCTGAGTATTTGCTTATTAATTTTGGGAAAAATGCAACCCTGACTCGTCTTTTAAATACGACCGAGGTCTACATTATTCCCATGATTAACCCTGATGGAAGGGTACTTGATCAACGATGGAATGATAATGGGATTGATTTGAATAGAAATTTCGATGTGAAATTTGGTCGACTCTCTGGCCGCAGTATACGGATAGGAAAATTGTTTGGTATTATAAAAATTCCTCATATAGGTCCGTTCACGAACTGTGGTCGACGTCCTTTTTCTGAACCTGAATCAAAAGCCGTTCGGGATTTTATAATCTCGCTTTATGATGAGCATGAGTTCTCATTTTATTTGGATTGCCATACTGCTCAGCATATGATTGTTCACCCCTGGACAATATTCAGGCCTCCCTTTAAGATTACAGCACAGCAACAATCGGTATTTACCCAAGTGGAATCGTGGGTAGAAAATAACACCGAATATCCACCGTTTAGAGGAAAACATGTGTACACCTCTGGTGATGCCATGAATTGGGTGTTCAAAGAGTTTCAGATCCCGTCCTTTACCCTTGAATTGTTATCAAGGGATTACGAACCAATGTACGGTCATGGACGACACAATCAATTGGTTCATTGGATGGAAATCACGTTACCAATAACCGTTTTTCTCATTGTGAACATAGAAAATCTCTATCAGTGGCAAGAACCAACTATTCAACCACCTTTACCTGAAGGAGTTCCATCACCACCCCTTTCACCATAAGACTGAAAATAAACATTTTTTTTATATCTTACATATAATTTTGGTGAGAAGAAAAGTAATAACCACGAAACGTTTGTAGATATTGGATGTGTTAATAATCCGTATCTTTATTGGTTTTTTACAGGAAAGATATTAGAAAATCAACGTTATTGGCAGCCCTATCTGCAAGAGGAACATTATGCCACCTGATAATAGATCGATTACTGATTCTCGATTATAAGAAAAAATAAAAATATTTTGAAATAAGGTTACGATCACAGTATTATGATTCAGGTTCTAATGGCCAATGGAACCCAGGGTTCTCAATGATGTAATCGTTTCCTCTGAAGGCTGTGAGATCAAATGCTTCCCAGTCGTTTTGATCGCCAGGCCCATGGCTTCCATCTGAATAATCAACGATTTTTTTATTGAAGATGTAATAATAGTTCATGACGCTTTTGTAGTTCCCCCATTGATCAAGGAACTCTTGTTTCGCTTGTTTTCCTTCAGCAAAGGTGAGGTTATCGTTTCCACCCCAGGTCCAGGGTGCGATTCCAAGCGAGTGCCCGAGCTCATGCATGGTTGCAGAGGCAAGGACGATACGCTGCGTTCTAGGCGTAAAAGCCGATCGTCTGAAATACGCTTTATACAAGCTCGTATCAACTGCCATGGTGTCGTATTTATTGTTTTTTGAAGGATGACAAAATCCTGCGTTATGTCCAACGACGACGTACCGGAAGGTACCTTTTCGTTCGTCAGCAAAATGATTCTCATAGAATTGAAGCATCATACCAGAATCTTGCGAGAGTGTTTCGATATGGGGGAGGACTTCACCGCCACCATTGGACTGTCCACCTGGCCATCCGTTATCGATATAGACGCAGATGTTATGTTCAGCGAATCGTTCAATAAGAATCTGTTGTGACTCTTCCCAGAACACGTGTGCTGGGTCAAAAAGCCCGTTGCGCGCCATACCATCTGACTCAATGTAAATATCCTGGTGGAAGGGGTCTGCGAAATACTTCCTCATCTTGTATTCTTGAAGGTTGGTGAGGCCATCACGGTCAGGGTCATCTCGTGAATGGTTATCGTGCGCGAAGGGATCGTATCCCCATTTCCAATCCCAGGGAAGAGGAATTCCATCTCCGTTAGGATCATAATCTTTGCATTCAAAGGTACCGTTGAGATGGTAAACATTGACTTTTGTCCAATATGGTAGTAAATCATCGTTGTAGCAGGTTTGGTAGACATTGAACCAGATTTCATAGTTCTCTCCAATGTAATGCCCGTACCCATCGGTATCATTGAGGCTATCATCACCTTTCCAATGCCCGGTTTTATAATCATAAGTGATACTGATTTTTTCTTTTTCCGTATCCTGATGTCGACGTCCTAGTAACCCCATGGTTTGCCGTTCCATGATGGTGAGTGATAAACTGGAGGTTGCTTGCTCCTGTGGTGTGTGTTCAAGTATTTTATTTTCTTGGAAGATACTGTCCCAGGTTGTAAATAATTGTTCACTACTGACTCCACCAGCACTGGCAACATCCTTACTTATGTATTCTTTGTCATCAATATTGGTAATAAAATAAAAGGAGGGTTTGTCTCTCCAGGCGGTTCCTGGTTTCAACATAACATCGATAATTCCCCGGTTCCTGATTCTCTTAATTTCAAAGACAATTCCTTGAGTAACTAACGGGCTAATGCGATCATCAGCAGTTGGTTCAGAAGGCGGTGTTGGCTCTGATGCCGGTTGCTCATAAAAGAATGTAACATAAGCATAGGCGCCTCCGATGATAAGTAACGCTATGACGAGCACTGCGAGTATCTGAATGTGTTTTTTTCGTAGCACAATAGAAACCCCATTTTTACTGTGTTTTATAAGGTAATATTAGTTTATTGTTTATATAAATATATCTATTCATAAAAATATCCTTATATTAATACGGTTTTCCTCTTTATAAAGGAGAAAATCTCGTTAGATTCTGAACGATAACGATGGAATGAAATTCCGTGCCCTTGTTTGCGAAAAAAAACCTTGAAATTCCGTAAGTTTCCATCTGTTAATTGAAGAAACAAGATTTTTTTATCTCTTTTTTTTCATTTTTCTATTCCCTAGGAGTCTATCTTCCAAAATTTTATATACGGTTTTTTGTTTCTCCTTATTGGGATGCGAGTAGCATTACAAGAGCAGCGTGAGTGCTCTTCCTAGTGGAAAGGGATTAGACGTGTATCTAAAAGAAGTACAAATGGAAAATTTTAAATCATTTGGTAAAAAGCTTGTCGTACCTTTTTATCCTGGTTTTACCGCCATTACCGGACCTAATGGTTCTGGTAAGAGCAACGTTGTGGATGCAATTCTGTTTGTCCTTGGTCCGAAAAGCTCCAAGGTCATGCGTGCAGGGCGACTCACTGATCTGATTTTTAACGGTGGTAAAAAACACAAGGATCCTTCAAAATATTGTAAGGTGTCCCTCGTCTTTGATAACACGCAACGGAAAATGCCGATTGATGCTGATGAAGTGGTCCTTACCAGGATGATTAAGCGTGCTCCCCTGAAGGACAACCCTGATAATTATTACAGTTACTTTTACATTAATGATCATGGTGCATCGTTCTCCGAGTTCGAAGATATACTCACCCATGCCCGTATCTCAGGCGAAGGATACAATATTGTTAAACAAGGTGATGTCACAACCATGGTGGAGATGGGCTCGGTTGATCGACGGAAGATTATCGATGATATCGCTGGTATCAGTACGTTCGATGAGGATATCGCGAAAGCGGAAAACGAACGCATGGATGTTGACAAGAACCTTGAGCGTATTGACATCATCCTCAACGAAATCTCTAGTCAGATCCGTCAACTGAAAAAAGATCGGGATGCAGCATACAAATACAAAGAGCTGAAAGACAAGTTGTACGAAACCAAGGCGATGATAGCGTATAAGAAAAAACAAGAAATCGAACAACAAATCGCTGAGGTCAACAAACAAATACAATCGTATGAAACCGAACAAAAGAAATTCGAAGAACAAAAAGAGAAACTCAAAACCCAGTACACGGAACTGACACAAAAACTCACCGAGATTGAGAAGAAAATTGGGGACGCGGGTGGTAATGAAGCAAATGAGATTAAAACAAAAATAGAATCACTGCGTGCTGACACCATCAAAATTGAGGAGCGTTTTAACTACACCAATGATGAAATCGCAGAAAAGAAAAAGGAGCGGAAATCCTTAGAAGCATCGTTAGAAGGGTTGAACAAAGAAATCACTGAATTCACTACCCAGAAAAATGAGATTCAGACGAAACTACAAGACCTTGAAACAACCTTAAAAACAAAAGAAGAAGAACTGACAAAATTACGAGACGAAATCGCACAATCAGATGATGCATCCATGGACCTCACCCGTGAACTGGTAAAAATGCGTGAGGAATACAACAACAAACAAACAGAGCAGCATGAGTTTGAGTTGAAACGCGATCGGATAAAAGAAAAACTCGATGCCCTCGACCTGCAGATCGCTGAGCTTCAAGAAACAAAGTCCACGTATGAGTTTGAAGTCAAAGATATTGATTGGCAAGCAGGGGAACTCCACAAAGGAAAACAAGAGAGTGGGAAGAAAGTTAAGGATGTCGAAAAACAATTAATCGAGAAAAAAAGACGAGAATCAGAACTCACGGAGCAGCTTGCTGACCTAGAAAAAGCGATTGTGAAAATGCAGCGGGAGCAATCAAAACTCCAAGCAGAACGTGATGCAGCACAAACGGTTCAAGGGAGATACAACCAAGCGGTGAACGCGATTCTTGGCGCCCGTGATACGGGGGAACTCAAAGGTGTCCATGGTACGGTTGCTGAGCTTGCTCAAGTAGAAGAGCAGTACAAACTCCCCTTAGAGATTGCTGCTGGTCCTCGTATGCAAGCAGTCGTGGTTGCTGATGACGCCGCTGCTGCTGAAGCGATTTCTTATTTACAAAAAAAGAAACTGGGACGGGCAACGTTCCTTCCGATTAACAAGATGATTGTAGGTAAACCACGTGCCCAAGCACTCATGGCAGTGAAAGACGAAAGCTCCAAGGGATTCGCGATAGACCTCGTCACGTTTAGTGCTGAGTACAAGGGTGCCTTTTGGTACGTCTTTGGGGATACCATCATTGTCAACACGCTGACTGATGCACGGCGGCTGATGGGTGGTGTTCGGCTCGTAGATATGAAAGGTGACTTGATCGAAGCAAGTGGTGCCATGGTCGGTGGAAGCCCACCCAGTGAGCATCTCTCGTTCGGTTCAGCTGATCAACGGACGCTTGATGAGGTCACCCGGAAGCTGAATGCTGCGATTCAAAGTCAAGATGCTCTCACAGAAGAACTCGCCCAATTAAAGAAAACCCTCGTGGAATGTGAAGAGGCGCTTCGCACCATAAAATCAGAAAGTGAACCAGGGTTACACACCAAGGATCTTGACGTTCGTAAGAAAGAATTTGTCGGAAAATTAGAAATCCTTATGAAGGACCTTGAGGCGAAACTCAAAGAAAAAGAAACGATTCAAGCAGAACAACAACAACTACTTACTGCTCTTGAAGAATGCGGGAAACGACTCAAGGAACTTGACGCTTCAAAAGAAGAAAAAGGAAAATATCTGCTCAAGAAAAGTTCGAAGAAAGATGTCGCCCAGGCGATCCGCGGTTTAGAAAAAACAGTGTCAGAATTGCAAGAAACAAAGCTGAAACAACACAGCGAGCAGGAAACCATTCAAAAGAAACTGGAGCTGCTCGAACAGCGGAAAACTGAGATTACTGAGAAGATGACAACCATTGATAACGACCTTGAAACCTTGAAACAAACCCTCCAGGAGTTAAAAGACACCCGGCTCAAAGGACAAGATGAGCTCAAAGCACTCATTAACGTCGAAGAAAGCATGACCGGGAAAGTCAAAGAACTCGCTCTTGAACGTGATAAGATTTACAAAAAAACCGTAAGTATTGAAAACGAACTGGAGACCATTAATACAAAGAATGAATCCTACCTTGACCTCATCTCACGAGCAACCTACCGTCTCCCAACCCTTGAGGATTCCATGAAAGAACTTGATCAAGAGATAGCATTGTACAAAGTGGAGATTACTGATAAAAAACTCCCAGCCATAGAAACCATGAAGGAAACCATCCTTTCTATTGAACAGACCTTACAATCACTTGAACCAGTCAACATGCGGGCACTCGAGGAATACGAGCATCAGATGGAACGGAAGAAGAAATTCGATGAAGACATTGATCATCTCAACGATCAGAAGAAAAACCTGATTAACCTTGTTGGTGAGGTCACCAGCAAGAAGAAGGAACGGTTCTTCGAGATTTATAATG
>Ga0172362_10003900_pt1 | contig 12906 bp, 19 predicted proteins | sample LakKivs1_kivu2a2_FD_114534 | JGI IMG/M metagenome (GOLD analysis project Ga0172362, IMG submission 114534) | Sediment microbial communities from Lake Kivu, Rwanda - Sediment s1_kivu2a2 | ecosystem: Environmental > Aquatic > Freshwater > Lake > Sediment | place: Rwanda: Western Province, Lake...
TGTTTACCCAAGTAGTATTGCTTCTGAAGAAGCTTTTGGTAGCCCTGTTATTAATTTTATTGGTTTTGTTTACCCAAGTAGTATTGCTTCTGAAGAAGCTTTTGGTAGCCCTGTTATTAATTTTATTGGTTCTGTTTACCCAAGTAGTATTTCTTCTGCAGAAGCTTTTAGTAGCCCTGTTGTTAATTTTATTGTTCATGGTACGCCTATTGATACAGAAGAATCTTTTGGTAATCCTGTTATTTCTGCATCAATCGATCCAATCGGTATTGCTTCTGAAGAAGCTTTTGGTATTCTATCGATCAAATCCGTCGTTTCTGTCGATGGAATTGAATCTGAAGAAGCTTTTGGTACTCTATCGATCAAATCAGTTATTTCAGCCGACGGGATTGCTTCTGAAGAGGCTTTTGGTATTCTATCGATCAAATCTGTTGTTTCGGTCGATGGGATTGCTTCTGAAGAAGCTTTTGGCCGATCTTATATTTATTTTTATAAGACTATCGAGGAGAGACTTACAAGACTTGAAACTGCATTGGCCTTGCATAAGCCGATATTCATAAACAACAACGGTCAATTCGAAGAACTTGATATATTTAAGGAGTAATCGTGGAGATATTTGCGTATATACAGAACTCTAAGGTTCCATCATGGCTCGCGGTGATAATGCTCGCAATGGCAGCCATTATAACACTCCTGTCGAAGTGGGAGCAAATATCAAAGGTGTTCGGTAAGAAGCACACAACCCACAAGAGGTCGTGTGGGGACTGTGTCATGATGATCATTGGCATACGAGAGAAATTCGAGTACGAGGCAAGGAGACTCAGAAACAGTACCTTGAGAGCGCAGATGACATTCGCAGAAGCACAAATCCATGAGGCAATATACCAACTTGTAAGGACGTTCAGAAAAGATCTTGATGAGCTTGGTGCCGGAAAAGATCAAGATAGTAAAAATTTCGAACTTACGATGTACAGAGAGTCACTCAAAAACGCAATAAATGGATGTGTCAAAGACGAAATACGCAGAAGTTTCAAGGAGAACGGTTTTCTTGAAATGTCAGAGGTTGAATTCAGTGCGTATGTAAAACAGAAGTTTGGTACAATATTATCAATGGCTCGTGAATATTTGCTTCAATACTATCCGGAGAACGAAAATACAATAGTTACAATGAAGTACAGGTTTGAAAATATGGATGAACAACGTTTCGAATCAATGGTATTCCAAATATTCAGAAACGCAAAAGAGGTTGTTGTAGATGCAAAGGCTCAAGAGAAGAGCTTGCTCAAAGAATTCCATTACAGCATAGACAATCTCGTAAATAATAAAACGGCACCGGATGGTAAAAAAATTGTCGTTGAATAGTCTGGGAAAGAATTATATTATAGTATCAGTATTGCGGTCTTTGAAAGACTTTTGAAGGCGCACATCAATGCCTGTACCTCTGCTTAACTTCCCGCTCGCATCGATAGTTGATGGACTCCTCAGCTACATACAGTGGGTGTTTGGTAATCCAGAACTGACACCACCTGAGTACCGCTGGAATTCTGATGACAGGGCAAGTAGAATAAGAATAGGTGCTCCATTCGTCATAGACAACAGCAAGCCAATGAGCGCACCGTTCATAGTTGTCGAAAGAACACCATTCGCATTTGCGAATAACACGTTGAACAATCTCAGGTCGGCAAGTGCAAATACTCTCGAAGAGCCGGCTTTCACAGATTGGATGGACGGCGGCGTTAATATAATCTGCGGATCAGGGGTTGCATCCGAAGCGTCGAGTATCGCAAATTTCATCGCCATAATGATTCAGGCGGACAGACACGGCATCATGAACTCGCTAAGGTTCTTGAGAAACATGAACTACGCCTCTGTTGGACCTGAAATTCCAGTCGTGAAGGACTCTGAAGTTCGCAGGTGGGAAGTTACGTTGTTAGTGTCGACGTCGCTTCAAATAGGGTGGATCAAGAAGGTTCACGGAGAACCGATCCCATGGACAAAGGCTGGGTTCTACGGTACAAAGATGCCATCAGAAGATTTCTCTGTAAGTGGTGTGTTGAGCGAAGGTTCTGACTTGCTGATAGACATGACAAAGGATTTTGGGTTCCTGAACACTAACGACCCGCAACTGTTACAACAGGAGTTCGAGAAGGGTTGGTATTACATCAGGCTCAAGGATAACGAGTTCAAGCAGTTGTACAAGATAGTCGACATTGTCGACAACCATACAATACAGCTGACAACTCACGACGTTGATGGTGAGGAAGTGCCTTACAGTGCGCCAGAATCTGCAATCAATGTTGGATATGATCTATATTGGAATAGCATCCATCTCCGGATGGAGATACCTGGGAAATAATAAATAAGGAGAACAAGATGTCTTCATACCGCGGGCCTCACGCATCGGTAACGCAACAGTTCGTCACATCTCCCGGGGCAGTGGCTGTCGAGAGCCTGCCGCCTGCGATCGTCGGAACCGCATACGATGTCTATGACAAAGAAGTCGTCGGCGAATCTTTCGGAATCATCAACCGCACAATGCCGTGGGTCGGAGAGAACAAGGTTGTTCACGACGAGAGCGTTGCCGGAGAACGAGCGTACAACTTCTACCCCGTGAAAGTGTATGCCGACACGGAATTCGGCGACATTGAGCTTACCGACGCCGATGCGACAGTCTCGGTCGACGGTGTTGAGATTCCGGCCTCGATCAACCCGGCCGCTGCACAGGTATCGTATGCGCTCCCTGGTGCAAATGTCGCAGTCGGAAACTGTGAGGCGGTTATGCCTTATTACAAATGGGAACCGTCTGAAGGATCCATCACGATAACGAACGCTGGTGGTCTTAACGTGGTCAATATTGCCGGCGGTGCTATTGCGAGTTCTGGTGTAAGGCCCGGGCAGTCTGTGTTCATCAAAAGGGTCATCGACACTGACGATGGCCCTGCCGATGTGTACACGTATGTTGGTATCGTTGGGTTGAAACCCACACTCGAAAGTGTCCTCAAACTTCGCACACCGTACATTAAAGAGATCGCTGGAACAGGGATCATCGTCGGCATATCGATCACAAAGACAGATGGCTACATGTGCGAAATTGGAAAAGAAGTTCCCGCGTCGGAACTCAACATCGACATCCCCGATACGATCTACGATCCGAATGCAAACTTCTCATCTGCACGGGTAAAGATTGGCGACTTTGTCAGATTCTCTGCTCTCGCCTTCTCTGACAGTATTGCGACACCAGTTGAGGCGTCGATCGTGTCGATCATCGACGCGAACACAATCAAAGTGAACACGTACAACTTGAGTGCCGACCATGATCAGTCGATCAAGCTCTTCTACGCACTGATAAGTGCCGCAGAGCGTACTGTTGCAATCAGGTCTTACAGCATCCAGCGCTTTGTTGGTTTCTCCGAGAACAGACTGTACAAAAATTTGAATGCAATGGTTGGAATTAAAATTGACGAAGTCAATCTCGCAACCGGCCTGTTCTCGATTGCCACAGACGAAGTGGATGAAGCTGAGCCTGAAGTTGGCGACATCGTCATGATCGGCGTTGCGAACTCCCAGGATATAACATACCCTCGTCCGTACAGGGTGACATCTGTTACGGTATCAAGCGACAAGATATATGTAACTGTCGATGTCGACGGAAGTGGCTTTGGTGGGCTGTATCGCAGCGACGTAGAGCCTGACACTGAGGTTGAGAAAGACAACTTTCTGAACGTGTGGAAGCCGGTTGTCAAATCGTCTATCAAAGCCGACTATCGTGCGATCCGCTCTGAAGAGGCTGGTGTTGCGAAGCGCATCGGCAGCGTCGCCGACATCTTCACAGCTTTCGTGAAATCCGGTGACGAGTCGATATTGCCATGGAACGAACTCGCCTACATGTGTCTTATCGCCTTTCAGAAGTCTGGCGGGAAGGTACTGTACGCAGTGAGCGCAAGCTCCGACTCCGACGAGATTGTCACGTCGTACTCGGAGGCTCTTGAGGCGCTCAAAATCATCGACTGTTACTCTCATGCTATCGGGACAACGGCCCCTGGCGTGAATGCGATGCTTGCACCGTACTGCAACGATCAGTCTGATCCGTACGAGGGGCATGAACGCATTGCAATACTGACATACGACGAGCTTGATGTCCTCCTCATGTGTGCCGACACAGGCACCATCTCCGCCGTTGGAGTTATCTCGCTTCTTGGCGGGCAAGCCGATCCGATCGCTTCTGGTGTTACTGTGAACGATACCGTTCGGGTTTACAAGGACGGGAAATATCAGTTCACTGCAACAGTGACTGAGACGCCGGTGTCTTCAACTTCGGTACAAACCAACTATTCTGGCGATGCGGTTACCGGTTGTGATTTCAAATTCATGAGCGGCCGGAAAGACGATCAGGCGATCCGCATAAGCGGTATCGGAGCAGGCGATCGTCGCATCACCGCTGTGTGGCCCGGGTGGTTCTACGCAAACTACGGCGATGTGCGCACACAGATGCCACCCTACTTCATCTCTGCAGCAAACGCAGGGATGGATTCAGGCATCCTCGTGTCTCAGTCGTTCACGAACATGGATTACGATATTGTCGGAATCTCAAACATCAGCCTCAACACCAGCACGAAGTTCAAGAAGGCTCAGCTTGATGTGATCGGCGGTGGCGGTGTTGATATCATGATACAGGATTCTGCGACATCGCAGTTCATCAAATCGAGACACGACCTCACCACCAATATGGACGCTGTTCAGTATCGCGAGAGGTCGATAACGAAGCAGGCTGACCTCGCAGCAAAGACTCTGCGGACAGCAGTATCTCCGTATGTTGGAAGGTTCAATATCACAGACTCGCTGTTCGCGTTCCTTGGGTCAATATGCACATCAGTGAGTACTACACTGACGAAGAAGTCGATACTGAGGGAGTTTAACGTAACAAGCATTAAGAGGGACGAGGTAATCGACGACAAGATCAACTTCTATGTCGAGGCACTTGTCTTCATTGCCGGGAACTACTATGACATTACGATGCTCGTAAGGTCTCGATAACTTGCAGTACGATAGAAACACTACAATACGGAGGAATTCATGACTGAAAAATATTCGTTGGAAGATATGATGGATCACTCGTCCGGGTGGGACTGGGAGAACCAGCACGTATCGCAGGCGTACGTCTCAGACGAAGGCATAAGCTACAACAAGAACGTTGCAATCAACGATATCGTTGAATCCGGAACAGTACTCATAGCCGCTGCTCCATCGGACTTTGATGCTGCTGTCGAAGCTGCTGGAGGATTTGGTGTCAGGATAGTGCCAATCGGACTTGTAGAATCTGCTACCATAGGGCAGAGTAAGCCATTGAGCAGGATATTCGAAATTGGATCCAAGCTGAGCTACATCATTCCCGGGCGAACGGTTGGCGGTATCAACCTCAACCGGGTGTTCTTCGATGGACCGAGCCTCCTGAAGGCCGTGTATATGGGTGAAGTTACAAGTGACTATGCGACAACGAAGCAGAAGTATGCGAAGTTCGCATCAAGCCCGTACAATGATGGCGAAAACGAGGATGCGTACCAGGAGCATGCGCTCATATCTTCAGGCAATCTTGGCATCAACCTCGCGTCAACATTCTTCGATCAGCCCGTCGGCCTCGTGTTCTTCTTCCAGGATCAGCAGAAACACACGGTTGGCCAAGTGTACTTCGAGGGCTGCAGGGTGAGTTCTCACAACATGGGGATACAGGCAAGCATGAACGTACTTACTGAGGCTATCAGTATGGAGTTTGTGAGGTGCCGTCCTGTTGTAACAGGCGCTTCAAATATGGCCAGCGGTTCGAAATATATTGTTGATCGCAACATAGTTTCCGCAACAGCGAATAGTGGACAATAGCTAAAACAAGTTGTGGGCCTTTCGGCCCACACCTTCACTACTTCTTGGTTGCCTTTACGGCAGATTTTACATCGGCAGCAACCTTCTTCACAGTCGCTTTCACGATTGGCTTCGCATCGGCAGTAACCTTCTTCGCGGCTGCTTTTGCGGCAGGCTTTGCACTTGCGGCAACCTTCTTCGCGGCTGCTTTTGCGGCAGGCTTGGAAGCTGACACTGCAGCCTTCACTGCTGCTTTCGCGACAGGTTTGGCGACTACAGCAGCCTTCTTCACCGCCGTGTTCAGGGTTGGTTTTGTTTTGACAGCCATCGCTATCGTCCTCTCTTCTTGAGCTGTCGTTTCGGGATTGGATAGTGCGCACAGCTCGTGGAAACGCGCCTCCAACAGGTACATATAATTCTGTGCATCGCCGAATTTCTCGGCTATTGCGCTTTCGGATGGGATGATCCCCTTGGCGGAATCGCGAACCATCTTCTTGATTGACGCCAGGTGTTTTGTTGCCAACCTCCACATTGACTGTTGGACAGTGCAATTGTCATCATTCATCACCGACGCGTCGATGAAATTCTCGAACCTCTCATCGGATCCGGTAGAGTACTCTGCTGCTTTTGCGCACAGCGTGTTCCGGTTCCTTCTCTCGATCTTGTCCAGAATCTGCTCGAACTGATTGTGATTCATCTGTTACACCCACCACTTCTACCGCCTCTTCGGCATTGACTTTGTTGAAGTTGAGAAGGAGGCCGACGAACTTCTTCAACATCGGCCTCTTCACCTTTATAGTGAATATTAGGTCGCAGCTCCCGTCGATGGAGTCCAAACTACCTCCTCGAATGGCAGAATACTACAATATTCCCTACCATTCTCATAGTAAAATACATATTGCTAACACATTGTGCACATCTTTTTTTGAGGCTTCGAGAAAAATTGTGCATCCCTCTCAACCTCCACACCGTCATCGCCGACAACGGTGTAGAATATGATACCATCCATGTTCTTCTTGATATCCAGCACGTTGTAATAACGGCCGGCTGTCAACTGGATGTCAACGCAAGACTCAACCGAAGGGACTGTTGTGCATTTAAGCCTCGCCATGTTCGCACTCCTCTCCATTCATCCACACGACCATGTCTGCAATACTCTTGGCAATCCACTCAACGGTTGCCTCCTTGGTCTCAAACTCACGCTCATTGAACAGCATTGCCAAGTCACTTGCGTTGAGGAAGTCGCCACGCACAGTTATGCCGAAGGGATTGAATGAACACTGCCCCGACCTAATATTCGGCATCTTCGACACTATCCTTATAGCCTCTTCAACACAGTCGATTGGCGCGGGGGACCCAATCACCTTCAAACACTTCTCACAATCAACCCTCGTCGCATCGGACGAGTGTTTGACGCCGGACTTGTGCGCCCCACACGCACACAGTGGGTTTTCGCCCTTCATCATCGTATAATGAACCACAACACCACTCCTTTTTTAATATACACAGCTAGTATCGTCTATGTAGTCCACTATACACCTGCATAGTTCTACGAAGTGATCTTTGCATATAGTAGCTATGACGGAATCTACGCCTTTGTCATTTACAGCAGTCACGTCAACGCAGAATTTACCTGGCACACCACAACCGCACGCATCACACATCACTTTGTGGCTACTGAACCTGCCAAAGAAATGTTCTGGTAGCGTGCTGGTATAATCAATATCCCCCCTGGCAGCGGCCGCAACGTACCTGATCGTATCACCGACACTCCTGATGATGTCAAACAGGCACCCTTCGCAAATCTGCAAGATATTACCAGTTCCATCTCTTCCCACAAGAATTAACGCAACGACCGGCTCTATCCCAGAACAAAACTGACAAGCATCAGCGCACTCAACCAAAGGTACGTTTTCATCAAGACCGAGATATTCAATCTTGACCAGTATGGCACTCTTCATACACCCCCCCTATCCATACCATTTATTTCGGATTGAACAAGCTCGCACCACCTCGAGTACGACTTGTGTACAGTTTTCGGAGTTGTCGACCGCTGATCACCCTTTCCGGTGCGAAGGTTGTAGATATATCCCCAGCTATCAGTATCGACATCCATTTCGAACTTTGTCAACATCCCAAGTATGCTAAAATACTGGCAGTCAGCGTGTCTGCCATACGTTGATGCCTGACCTTCCGGCCTAACCCTCTCGTATGTACTTAACGACAGCTCGCACAGCCTGTCATACCCCTTCTTCAGCTCTGGGTCAACAGACTCAAATATTTCATCAGAACTTGTGATGTGTCCGAACAACGGGCGGTAATCTGCTGGAGACTGGATGGCGCTACGGTGTCTTTGCAGGTCGCGGTGCGCTCCTATGTCAATGATACCTTCTATGTGAATGTGGTTGTCATAAACTTCGACAATTGCATCGTGTGTAGTTGCAGATACATCAACCGTATGGTCGTACAGCAAACTATTGTACGAACCGACTGCAGATGCAAAAGCAGCTGGCGTACAACCTTTCAACCATGAAGATAGCGTACCAGAGAAATAGCTACACACTTCAGACAAACACCTGAAGATCTCACCAGCAAGAGCGACAGTCTCAGCTGTGTCAAAACACACGAGCCTGATGATGATGCGCTCCCAGCTTCTGATCGAAGCCGTACACGCCATCGCCGTAGATGCACCAACCGGCAAAGCGTACCTGGCAATGTCTCTCCCGTATGGAAGAAGCGACTCGTACACTTCTTTGCACGTATCGTAGAGGCGACCAGCATAAACCCTACGAACAGGATCGCCGTGAACTTTGCACACGTCTGGGTAAAACGACTTTGTTGCGTCAAAGTCGCGATACCTGGTTGACTTCTCCTGGTACGACGCACACCTCTCTACCTCTATTACCTTCGTAGCCTGAATTGACAGCTTGTCGAAGAACACCGTATAATGAGCAGTCTCCTTCAGACTCTCGTGAGAACTCCACTTCTCTGCGAAATCGACACTCTCCAGAGTTATGGCATCTAACTGCATCTCTCGCACACCATCAAGGCCAAAACTCTCGATACCGCATTTCTTACACATGGACTCGAACACCTCTCTGAAGGAGAGAGAGCTCCTCGAAGCTCTCCCCGCAATCTCTTGTATCACTATCTGGGGAAGTGCGGTATCGCGAACGGCGTAGACATCATCCCCGGAGGTGAATACATTGTTTTCATTGGACATAGCACACCCTTTCTATAAGGCGCCTTAAAAATTTTGGTACTCTGACAACAACGTAACCTTGCCCCCTGCACATCATCCCAGGGTGGAGCCTGCCATTATTGCTGCGTATCGCAGGCTCCGACCTGCAAACCGGGCACGACCTTTCGCCGTAATGTTTCTTTATGGCGACGTGTATTGCCACCTCGTCAGGGATATCTTCGTAGATATTCCTGATCTTCTCGAACATCTTAATGTCCGTGCACCCTACTGCCGACAGCAGGGTCTCCGTGCGTATTGTAACTTCTGCCAATTTGACCTCCATTGATTTTGTCAGATATTTTAAAAGACAGCAGCGATAGCGCAAACACAGAGGATGAGAATATCACTATTGCGATGAATACGAACGCAGAGCTCTCCAAAAACTTCCTCAACCTCTTTGCATATTCATTCAAACTCCATAGGTTGTATAGGTTGTACAATAGTATGATATACGCGATTAACATCGAAACGCAAGACACGACGAAAGTTACTGTTATTGTCATATTACCCCTCTGTCAATTTTTCGGACGCTTCTAGCTTTTGCTTGGCTGCAATTGCGTCCATTATCGGCTTGTTGGCAAGATAGGTAAGTTCAAGTCTTACTTCGCATAGCATCTCATCAATCTTGCTTATCCGTTCGAAAATCCTACCAACAGACTTTGAGTATTCACTGTTTTTCATATTGCCCAACCCTCACTGCGTAGTGGATACATGTTGAACATACAAGTCTATTTGACACATGCGACTCCATCGCCACGCCAAGGTGGTCAAACTCAGGCGGGTTGTCATCAAGGAATGTGGCAACACGGATCTCATTCACACAATCAATCTTCGACACGTTCTTGTAAACGTAGTCCGATACTCTGGACACCTGGCAAAGCCTGCGCCTGCATACGGGGCACGTCTGGCTCTTGATATCCTTCGGGGATGTCTTGAGTGACGGGTACAGTAGCGGCAGGTTCGGATACGAGAATGCCATTCTCAAATGAGTCGCAAAGCGCATCTTCGTTTCATCCGCACGCATTGCCTCGAAGCTATTCTTGGAAATATCGCAATCGCCAGGGGCAACAAGTAGCTCGTATAATAACTTCGAGAGGTAAATCTTCTTGATAACCATCTCAACGTACCCGCTCGTCCTGTTGAGACCAGCGGACGACAGCATTTCGGACATTGTTTTCATACTAACCTCCATATATCAGGATACGTGATAACTAAAAATGGGTGCGTGCACAACGGCCAACGCACCACATTATATTTATTACAACTTTTGAACAAATATAACACCAGACTGGTTCACGAGATAAGTTCCTCGTACTCTTTCTTTGCAGCATCCTTGTCAGCTGATTTGTTGTAATTGTCGTTCAATTTGAAAAACTTTTTGTTGTCAACCCTAGACCACAATCCGGCTTTCTTCATTGTCAGGACAAATTTCCTGATAACGTGATTGCTCTTCAAGTACCTGAGCTCCGACTGTTCGTATGTGTACAGCGACGACTTCCCGCGATACATGTACTCTGCCGGCATAACGAGCAGCTTACCTTCAGAGACCCCCAATTTGAAACAATAGCTCGTTTTCACTCTTCCACTTGTAAGGCTGTAAAAGTGATAAATCCTTGGTGAGAACCTCAAAACGGTGTAGCCAGCCTTTGAGAACACCTCTGCCTGCTCTTTCGTGATAATCATACAACCTCCATTATTAACGATTAGATTCCCGCACCTCGATAGTGCCATTTGCAAACTCAACGACGGACAGATGCGACCTGTGTGCCTCGTTTATGGACTCGACCAGCTGCTTGATTACCATTTTCCTGTCGAGTTCCGGACTAATCTCGCAAATGGTAACGTACATGACTGGCGCTTTCCTCTTGGTGTAAGCACCCTTCTTTTCGAACTCTTCCCTTACCGGCTTACCCTTCATCTCATCAAAAAGGGCCATTGTGATTTGTGGGCCAATCGCCTTGTCGGCAAAGTACTCGGAACATTCCTTGTATGTTGCTTGTGGATTTCTGTTCATATATTTTCTCACATGCATCTTCACAACTGCACTTTTTACCTGTGCCTTTTTCATACTCACCTCTTTTTAGCTTTTTTTGTATCAAAACGTTTATGCATCATGGTGTCTATAACGAACTTCCTGACAACGATAGCGACCTCGCGAGCCTCGCTTGGCAGGTCGTCAATATCACAGTTGTATAGATGCCTTATTTGGGTCAGGCACTCATCAACTGTCGGACTAAAAACACCCATCGACTCTGGGTGCTCGCGCATAGCAATCGATCTCAACAGGTCATACGACTCTTCTTGCACACCAGCAACAGCACGTTCTCGAACAAACGTGTCCATCACTGCGATTGCGAACTCAACATTAATCAAGTTCTCGTTCAAATCAACCACCTTCTATTTTGGTTCAACAACTTAACAACATGGCTCTTTTGTACTCCATACCTTATTGCACACATGGCACTTGTGTGAATATCCACAGTTCCAATGTTGGAACGCGTGCGTTCCGCAGTTTGGGCATACAGCTGACATTCATCTCCTTTGTTGATTGATAAAAAAAAGGCACGATACATAAGCATCGTGCCATTGTAGTTATTACAAAATGTAACAGATAGTGACTTTTGATTCCTGGGGCCTAGGCCTTATGACGCAATGCGCAATCAATCTCAATACCAGCGTCCGTGCAAACGACGCCGAGGTAATTGGAGCACATGTACGAGCGATCGCCGAAGTATCCGTGTTGGCCGCTTACTGAGCAACACACAGCGCCATGAAAAACCTGGCGTTCAAAATTTATTTCTGCACCAACGAGCGGACAGATTTTTGACGATACTATCTCTGTTCCGCCAGCAGACAACTCTACGTGGTTTTCTTTTCTGAACACAACCTTAACCTTTCTTTTTTGTACACTTTCAGCTTAAAACATATTATATTACAACTACAAGGAAATTACGTTCAACGCAATAAAAACACAGAATCGAGCATGTTAATGAATAAGCAAGCCGCCATGGAACAGATCAGAGAAGAGGCGTTTAGGTGTGAGATGGCTAAGATTGGAGATTATAAGACTGGAAAATATTTAATTGGTGGTAGTAGTTTTTCAGAAAAAGATCTTGACGACAGAATTAACTACTATAAAAAAAATTTGGAAAGAGGAATTGCTTGGCCACTTAGACCTTTCGTGCAAAATAAATTGAATAAAGCAATTGAATTAAAAAACTATTATTATGGAAATGGTTGAGCAACCAGCACCGCGCCGCAAAGCAAAAGCACTGGTTGGCTCGCCACTTTCGACCTCCTTGAATTCTTTGCGAGCACCTTCTCAGCGCTCGCTGTTTACGAACACCCACCACCTATGCATTATCGTAAACGAACGATCAGTTTTGTCGATTACGTCCATCAATTTCACCTCCACAAAAATGTCTTTTTAGTATACTCAACACAACGCCTTCTTTGTTGATTACACCGTCAAGCCTGTCAAGTTTGACAATGTCTCCAGCACACTGATAACACTTTGCGCGAATAGTGTCCTTTATGTATGTGAGCATTCTGTGCATGATATAGCTCGACACGACGGAGGTGACGACAAATCCGACAACGAAACCAAGAATGAACATAAAATCTCCAATCAAGAATTTTTTGTTTAATCGTCAGGTTTACATCCCAACCTGATTGCAATTGATAATAACTAAAACCCGATATATACCGAGTCGGTTATTACATTGAGTATGTTCCCGGCACCGTAGAACTCAACAAGGTCTTGCGGTATCACTCGGGCGATACCGTCGGTTGACAATATAAATACCATAGAA
>Ga0172362_10003901_pt1 | contig 12901 bp, 13 predicted proteins | sample LakKivs1_kivu2a2_FD_114534 | JGI IMG/M metagenome (GOLD analysis project Ga0172362, IMG submission 114534) | Sediment microbial communities from Lake Kivu, Rwanda - Sediment s1_kivu2a2 | ecosystem: Environmental > Aquatic > Freshwater > Lake > Sediment | place: Rwanda: Western Province, Lake...
GTCTATGTGGACACGCTTAATTTTGCCTGTTTGAATTAAACTAAGTATGATAGACATGGACTTGGATTTCGAAATATTACTAATGTACGCAACAAGGTCAGGCTCGTAATCCAGAATCGACAGGGAAATCAGCATCACAATACAAATATTAAGAATGCCTAGATATACATAACATTTACATCATTGTAAAGGAAGGCGAAAGAATGGTGGAAAAAGAATATTTTATGGGAGTCGACAATGGCACTCAAAGCACAAAAACAATCATCGTAGATGGAGAAACAGGGCAAGTAGTGGGGAAAGCCGCAAAGGGGTATGGACTAATAGAAGGGCTTCCGCCTGGACACAAAGAGCAAGATCCAATTGTCTGGATCGACGCCTTGCATGAAACCATCGTTCAATCTATGCGCATGGCTAAAATTGACCTAAAGAACGTTAAGGCAATAGGAGTTTCTGGGCAACAGCACGGCATGGTTCCTCTTGACAAAAAGGGAAAAGTTGTACGTCCAGTTAAACTTTGGAACGACACGAGCACACTTGAAGAATGCAGAATACTCACAAAGAAGATTGGTGGCGAAAAAGCCGTCATAGAACATTTAGGTCTCTCAATTCCCCAGGATTCACGGCTTCTAAGGTTCTTTGGCTGAAAAGGCATGAACCACAGAATTATGAGAAGATGAACATGATTTTGCTGCCACACGACTATTTGAACTTCTATCTCACTGGAAAAAAGGTAATGGAGTATGGTGACGCTTCAGGCACTGCCTTAATGAATATTCGAACTAGAAAGTGGTGCAAAGAAGTTTTAGACGCAATTGACCCTGGTTTGAACAAGAAGCTTCCTCCAATTCAGAGCTCCGATAAAGCCATCGGCATAGTCCGAAAGGAAATTGCGGAAAAATTTGGGTTCCGCGACGACGTTCTCGTCAGCGCAGGAGGAGGAGACAACATGATGGGCGCAATCGGAACTGGAAACACGCGGAAGGGGATAGTGACTGCCAGCTTCGGCACCTCCGGCACCATTTACGCGTATTCCGATGTGCCTGTTGTTGACCCTGAAGGAGAAATCGCCGCCTTTTGTGACTCAACAAACGCTTGGCTTCCTCTTCTCTGCACAATGAACGTCACGGTTGCCACGGAATATGTTAGAAGCTTGTTTAACCTTTCCTTCGATGAGCTAAGCAGGTTCGTCGAAAAAACTCCGCCAGGTTCAGACGGCTTAATTCTTCTTCCCTATTTCGAGGGGGAAAGGACACCGAACGTTCCCGATGGAACAGGCGTTCTTTACGGTCTCAACAGCAAAACCTTCGACAAGGAGCATTTCGCGCGGGCAGCCATGGAAGGCGTCACTTTAGGCATGAACTACGGACTTAACCGAATGAAAAAACTGGGCATCAAACCCTCGCAGATTAGGCTTACTGGCGGCGGTTCTAAGAACCCAGCTTGGAGGCAGATAGCAGCAGACATATTCGGAGTTGAGGTTGTGTGCCTTGAAATAGATGAGGGCGCAGCCTACGGAGCAGCATTACAGGCGATGTGGACCTATAAAAATCACGTTGGCGAAAGAACGAGCATCCAAGAAATAACCGACCATTATGTTGAGGTTGACGAAAAAACACATGTCTATCAAAAACCATCCAATGTGGAAGTTTATAGAGAGCTCCAAGAAATACAAGACAATGTCAGCTTAGCTTTAAGGAAAACCTTCGCGAAACACAGAAAATACTTGGCTCGAAACATTACATAGTAAATGTTCTTTGCTGTTCTTCTCGGTTGTCTATGAAAATTATTATGAGAAAGCGTTTTTATCCAACAGTTCTCAACACTTTAGCGACTGCTGATGAACAAGGACGTAGCCCGAGAAATCATAGACAGCCTAATGCAGCTTTCTAAACCATCCAAAGACGATGTCAGCCAAGTTAAAAACCAAATTGCACACAAATACAGCCTTAACCAAGTTCCGAGAAACTCAGAAATTATACAATACCTTAAACCGAATGAACGAAACAAAATTTTGAAAATTTTACGTAGAAAACCAGTTCGCACCGCTTCAGGTGTTACCGTAGTCGCAGTGATGACGAAGCCTTGGCCGTGCCCGCAAGGGCAGCCCTGCGCATACTGTCCCGGTGGTCCTTCGAAAGGTGTCCCGCAAAGCTACACAGGGCTTGAGCCAGCAGCGATGAGGGGTTCACAGAACGAGTACGATGCGTACAAACAGGTCTGGCACAGGATAGAACAGTACCAGTCAATCGGTCACTCAGGCGACAAGATTGAACTGATAATAATGGGAGGAACCTTCCCAAGTGCGCCTCAAAAGTACCAAGAAGAATTCCTCAAGGGATGTCTGGATGCAATCAACGGAACATCTTCCACTTCAATTGAGGAAGCTAAAAAACTCGCAGAAACAAGCCAAATCAGAAACGTTGGGATTACGGTTGAGACCCGTCCAGATTGGGCTAAGGAAAAACACGTTGACCAAATGCTTTCTTTAGGTGTCACGCGCGTAGAGATAGGTGTGCAAAACGTCTATGACGACATTTATGAGCTTGTCGGTCGAGGTCACACTGTTAATGATGTTATTGACGCAACTCGGATTCTTAAGGACTCGGGACTCAAAGTCGTGTATCACATGATGCCCGGTCTTCCTGGTTCAAATTTTGACAGAGACCTTGAGGGCTTCAAGAAGATTTTTTCTGACTCTAGCTTCAAGCCTGACATGCTGAAAATTTATCCCTGCCTCGTTATTGAAGGTACTAGGCTTTATGAATGGTGGAAACAAGGCAAGTATACCCCTTACGCGACGGATGAAGCTGTCAAACTATTATCTGAAGTTAAGAAAATCGTTCCTGAATGGGTCAGAATAATGCGTGTTCAGAGAGACATTCCAGCATACTTAATTGAAAAGGGCGTGGACAAAAGCAACCTCCGGGAGCTCGTAATAGACAATCTAGGAAAGGAAGGTCTCAGGTGTAGGTGCATCCGATGCCGAGAAGCTGGACATAGGTGGTTGAAAGACAAGGTATCTCCAGACTATAAGCAAGTCAAAGTGCTGAAAAAATCATACATAGCAAATGACGGAACAGAACATTTTATTTCAGCAGAGGACAATATTAACGACGTTCTCATAGGCTACCTGAGACTAAGGTTTCCATCCAACAGAGCACATAGACAAGAAATTCGTGAAAAAAGAGCCTCTTTAATTCGGGAGTTACGTGTCTGCGGACCAGTTGTGCCAGTCGGTAAACATTCTAGAGAAGCTCATCAACACAAGGGCTACGGGAAACTACTTCTTGAAAAAGCTGAGGAAGTCAGCAGGGAACATGGTTGCAGTAAAATCGTGGTTACAAGCGCTTTAGGAACCAAAAAGTACTATAGAAGGCTTGGTTACAGATACGACGGACCCTACATGAGCAAAAGCCTGTAACAATATTTCCAAGGATTTTGGGATTATTGAAGTTTATAAGCGGTAAAGCTAATATCGAGGATAGGCTTCAAGTAATGAAGCCTTTTGTAAAAGGATGGCTGACCTTTGAAAAAAGTTGACAAGTACGAAAAAATCAGCGAACTTGCACGTCGACGAGGTTTCTTCTGGCCTTCCTATGAAATGTACGGAGGCGCAGGCGGATTCATTAATTGGGGTCCCTTAGGCTCCGTAATGAAGAGGAAGATTGAAGACAAATTCAGAGACCAGTTTCTACGCAGACTAGGATTGTACGAACTGGAATCTCCGATAATTACGCCTGAAAGGGTCTTCATTGCTTCGGGTCACGTTAGAAGCTTCAAGGAACCAATGGTTGAATGCGCAAAATGCAAAAAAAGGTTCAGGGCAGACCATCTACTTCAAGAAAATGCGAAAATGAGCTCGCAAGAAACGGATAAGATGCAGCTCAACGAAATCCAAGCAGCCATAGAAAAACATGAGATTAAGTGCCCAGATTGTGGAGGAACATTCGGTTCGCCAGAATATTTTCTTACCATGTTCAAAACAACTATAGGACCATACTCCGAAACTGTTGGCTACGGACGACCAGAGGCTGCGCAGGGTGTCTTTGTTGAATTTAAACGGCTATACGAGCAAACGAGGGAAAGGCTGCCAGTAGGCTTCGTGACCATTGGTCATGTTTTAAGAAACGAGATTTCACCGCGGCAAGGACCAATCCGTCTAAGGGAGTTCACAATAATTGACCTTGAGTTTTTCGTAGACCCCGAACATCTTGAATGCCCGTATCTAAAAGATGTCGAGGATGAAACGTTGCAGCTTCTGCTTACAAAGGACAGGTCAAAGGGCAAAGATGACATTGTGGAGGTCTCAGTGAAGGGAGCTGTGGTTAAAGGTTACATTATGACTGAGTGGCAGGCATACTTTATGGCTCTGGCTAAAAGGTTCCTAAAGGATTTAGGGGTTCCGGAGGACAAGCAGCGGTTCATTGAGAAGTTCGCTTGGGAAAGGGCTCACTATTCAGCTCAAGGGTTCGATCAAGAAGTCTATCTCGACCGTTGGGGCTGGGTTGAGGTGTCGGGCTTCAACTACAGGACAGACTACGACCTTAAAGGGCACATGCAGGAAAGCGGCGTCGACATGACTGTTTTCAAGGCAGAGGGAACAAAAAAAGTCAAAAAAGAACTCGTCGTGAAGCCAGTTCACTCAGAGCTGGGTCCAACCTTCAAGGAAGAAACGCCAAATGTAATTGATTTAATTCATAAAATTGATCCGAAAAAACTGGAAACTGCACTCAAGAAACAAGGATACTGCATGGTTGGGAAATTTAGGATTCTTCCAAAACATGTTTCCTTCGTTCAGAAAGAAACTGAAGAAACGGGGCGAAGGTTCATTCCTCACGTGATTGAGCCTAGCTTCGGGTCAGACAGGCTGGCGTATGTTGCCTTAGAATATGCTTATTCAGTGAGGAAAGGGAGAACTGTTCTTAACTTTCCGCGTGACGTTGCTCCTTTGCAGCTGGCTGTTCTTCCGCTTGTGAACAAGGACGGTTTACCTGAAAAAGCTAAGAGTCTGTATGACGTGCTGGTTAACGAAGGGTTCGCGGTTGAGTATGACGAGGGAGGTTCCATCGGAAGAAGGTATGCACGTTTCGACGAGGTTGGCACTCCACTCTGCATCACAGTGGACTATAAAACTGTTGAAGATAATACAGTTACAGTTCGAGACAGGGAATCATGGAAGCAAGTGAGGACAAAAGCTGACACCTTGCCTAAACTGCTCTACGACTTTTTCCGTAATAGAATAAACTTTAAGGACTTAGGGTCTCCTGTTAAGTCTTGAACATAGTTATTCAGTTATTTTGTTATATTGACTAGCTAGGTTTTTTAAGGTTGTTAGCTATTTAGATAGTGTGTTGGCTGACATTTAGCGTGAGGCGGAAACTGTTTGGTTTTTCCAATTGAAGCGGAGCACAGGGCGAAAAGAAGAGCTTTACGTTTATGCCAGGAACATCTTCGAAAGGTCATGAACATCTATCGAAAGACGGTTCAAGTAATGGACGCCTACTTGGGAAACGACAAATCGACGCTTCAACAACTTTACAAAGAGGTTCAAGAACTTGGAGACGAAGTGGACGATTCGAAACGGGCTGTCGCCCAAGAACTCGTCGAAATCGGCACCATACTGATCAGCCGAGAAGACTTCCTCCGCTTTACCGACGTAACCAGCGAGATTGCTGATTTCTGTAAGGGCATAGCTTTCAGGATTTTTCAAATGGTGGACCGAGGGTGGACTGTTCCTTCGAATCTCATAAAAGGAATTGTTGACCTTGCGGGCGCCGTGTCTGACACTGCCTCAATGCTTAGGGACACGTTTCTGATGTTGAATTATGGGTCGCCGAAAGTCCTAGAGAAAGCCAGGGACGTAGAGGTTGCGGAAAGAAAAGTCGATGACAAGTACCGAGACCTGGAAATTGCAATACTCGAAAGCAAACTGGACATCCACACGCTTCTTTTGATGAGAGACATAATCCAGCTCTTAGAAGACACCGCTGACAAAATCGAAGACGCGTCGGACGCTGCTCGAATACTAGCATTTGCACTTTAGGAGCTGAACAGTTTTTGCCTGAGGAAGCTGAAGCTGAGTTCATTGAAGATTTCCTCATCGTTTGGGACTGTAAGAAGGGATCAGGACTTTTTGAACGCGGGTTCTACGGGAAGCCTTTGGGTATACCTAAACCTAAAAGCTCAGAGTTTGATGTGCCTCTTGTTCTCGACTTGATGGAAGGTCTGTACCTAGTAGAGAAAAACATTGTTCATGTGACTGAAGGACCTGACAAGAAAAGAATTAATTTTCGAACCCTCAGAAGCAGAGCTCAAAAAATGTATGACGAGTTTGACGTCAAGTTTGCTGTTTACCGAAACCTGAGAGAACAAGGACTTGTAGTTACGCCCGGAGTTAAATATGGATGCGACTTCGCTGTCTATAAGGAGGGTCCAGGCATCGACCACGCGCCTTACATGGTGTCGGTTAAAAGCCAAAAAGACAACATTACAGCAACCGAAATCGTAAAAGATGGTAGGTTGGCGACTACGGTTAGGAAACGTTTTATTATAGCTGTGCCTGACTTGGAAAAAAATAAGATAAAATATTTTATTTTTAAATGGTTTAAAGCCTGAATAGCCTTTATGGCTCAAATTGTTTTTTAATCTTTAACTTTAAGATAAATGTAAGATTTAGGTTGTCGTTTATAGATTTTTGCTTCTTAGGTTGATTTCGCACTTCTTAATAAGGTCAAAAAGTCGTTAGGGCTGTTAGAGGTTAACTTGGATGCCTTCCAGTAATGATTTTCAGGAAAAGGTTGATGTTTTGGACATAATAATAAGCATACTTAAGGATCACGAGGATTCTCTTTCGAAGATTGCTGAAAGGTTCGACACGTTATGTTCCGACATCTCGACCTTTAGAGAGAAGGCGTCTGTGCTTGACCGTGTACTGGATCGTCTTGGAGGACAGAAAATTGGAAACATTATAGAAGCTGTTGGTGCAAAAGGTCCTCTTGTTACGGTTAATTGTAAAAGTTGGCAGGCTTTTAAAGGTGCAAGTCAAGGTGCGTTACTTGTAGCTTACGAAGTTATTGAAGAACAAGCATTCCTTTCCTCTGTCTCGGACCTTTTTGTGTTCACTTTTTCTGGGGATCTCGGCGAAACTTCGCTGTCCTTAAGTAAAGGTGAGAGGCGGTGGATAGAAAGAAGCCTTCGACCTGAACTGGACGAAACACTTGGGTCTGAGGAAAGCGTATCAGCAGACGGAGATGCTGCATATAAGACAATCGTTAACTCGAAGACAATAAAAAGGTGGCTTTCCGCAGAGACCAGTGTGCCTGAAGACAAAATAGTCGAGGGGAAAATCATCAGCTAACATTGTTTGATAATTCTTTTTTTAAATATTTTTCCCAAAAATGGACAAACAGAACAGTTTTTTCCCATAAATCATAAATACGTATAATCTTTTACTTTTTCGAAGGAAAAACAGGTATTACTGTCAAAAAATGGTAAAAACACTATCTTTTTGGCTAATAATGGTTAAATATGTCTCTTTTTGTTAGGGAATCTTAAAATAGGCTTCTTTGAATAAGGTGGAACTACAATCAGAAAGTGAGGTAAGAAACAATGTTAACGAAAATAAGTATGTCTCAAAGAAGAAGCAACTTGGAAATAGTTGCAGAGATCCTGAAAATTGCGCGGAAAGGCGCTAAAAAAACAAGAATAGTCTACGGAGCCAACATGAACTTTAAGATGCTGGACGAGTACATAGAAAAACTTGAAAAAGCAGGATTAATAGAAGTTCCCCAAGGCAATGGCGGCACAATTAAAACCACCGAAAAAGGCGTAGAGTACCTCCAACGGTTCTATGGTCTCCAAGAATGCGGAATTGCCTAAACTTTTTTTAAAGATCAATAATATATACTCAAAATATGTATCGATAAACTGGATCCTAAGAGGAAACCCATCGTGGCAATAAAACCTTGGATGCTGCCGTTCATTCTAGCGCTTGGAGGCGTCGTTTCAGATTTCGCGACAACTACAATAGCTCTGAATTTTTTTACGGGTCTTTATGAGACGCACATAAATTACAATCCAATGTGGGCATTGGCAATATTTTGGACGGCAATCGCAGTATTGACTTTGACTTTGCCAAGAAAGAAACCTTGGTCCCTTGGCATCAGTGGACTGGCACTAATTTCCTACATAGGCGCAATAAACAACGCACTCGTAATCCTGGGATTATTCTCAGGACTCGTAATCTAAAGGAATTATTTTTTCTTAAATTTCTATTTTTTTGAGTCTAATAATATAATTAATATTAATTTTTGAAATAATGAGAGAATGAAATAATTTTTTATGTGTTGCCAAAATAAAGAATAAACATTATTAATGGGGTTTTTATTAATAATATATTCAAAATAGAACAGTAATACATATTAGAAAGATGTTATTTTAAATATTTATTCCTAAAACATGAAGTACGAGAAAAAATTTATACTAAATACAGCTTATGAGGACAAGTTAATGCCAGCAAAACTGATAAGACCTTACATCCTGCTCATCAAGTCAAGAGTACTAGAAGGACTTGGCTTTATCTGGTGCGTACTAATTGGTAGCTTCATTGCCAGCCGAGGCTTTCTACAGATTCTACCCACCACTCTTACAATACTGGCTACAATAATGATTGCGCTTTGTGTCTATACATACAATGATATAACCGATATTGAGATGGATAAACTTAATCAGAAAAAGAAAAGACGTCCGTTACCTTCAGGACAAGTATCAACAAAAGAAGCAATGAACATTGTTTATCTGACTGGTTTTATTGGAATTGCTTTAGCTCTTTTCCTAGGATTCGAAATCTTACTCATCTGTCTAATATAGCTCATATGGTTCTCAGCATATTCAAAGCCTCAAATTCGTCTTAAGAAGCAATTGTTATTGAAGGAAAGTACGCCACCACTAGGACTCTTTCTTTCTGTCATCATGGGCGCTGTGGTTAATGGTTCGGTCGGTCCAACCATAGTTTTTGCAGGAATATTTTCTTCCCTATTCGTTTTCTTTGGGGTCCCAGCTTTCAGAGATACAACTGATATAATGGAAGATAAATTGTTCGGTGTCAAATCGATGGCGACAATTCTTAATTGGAAACAGAGATTGGAAATGGTGATTTTCTTTGTTCTTGCAATTATGACTTTGACTCCGTTAACTTATATGAATTTTGGTTTCAATGTTATCTTTCCAATAGTGGTGGTCGCTATGGGCTTATTGGCGTTAAGGTTCTTGTTTCCTCTTCTAAATCATCTAGAGGAGGCGAAATATACTAGTGCATTGAGGATTATGACTTCCTATTTCTTTCTTGCAGGGATATCAATGATTATCGGATCCCTTCCTGTCCTATTTTAAGGCTGATGTTGCTTTTCTACATCGAGAAATCTATCAAAAATAGTTGTAATTTTCATACCTTTTTGCCATAGAATCTCAAACGATTCAATGAGTCTTCTAGCAACCATTTCATTGCGGAAGAAGAAGGCAAGTGAGAACTCTCTAGTAAAAGGTTTTACTACTTCAACCATGACAATTTTTTGATCAGCTACAAAGAATGTATACGGTAGGTCTACACATCTTGCTCGCAGTTCAGGTGAATTTAGGATCTGAAATAGGGTCTTCAAATGCATTGGTTGTGTGAACATCGTTTTAAGAAGTAGATTGATAGCTTGTGAAACTTGATCCTTCTGTCCCGTTAAGAAATTTAACTTTACACCTCTTTGAGCTGCGCTGAAAAAGGTCTCGATAACCCTGATATCTAAATACTGTGAAGCAAAATATATGCTATCCTTAGCGTTTTCGATGCATTCTGTTAAATCATAGACGACCTTTTCCCAATTATCCGCCATTCTAACAGGTCCAAGAATATCTGTTATTCGTTCTCCCGGAACAATATTTGTATCTTTTAAGATCGCTCGCATGATTTCCTCTGTTTCATCAATTGTAATGTTTTTTGCCTTAGATAATCTATCAACCAAGTCCAAGCGATCTTTTTGGCTTATTGCATTTATTAATACTTCCGCGAGCCTGAAGCCTATTTTGCCTAGTGTTGTATGCCTGTAGGCTCCATCAGCTCTTTCTATTAGACCTGTATCGATGAGTCTTTTGAGGTTTGTGTAATATTTCTTTTGAGTTAAGTCTAAGTCTTTTATGGTTTGTGTGGAGTTATTAATACCATTTTTTGCAGCATAAAAAATTTTAATGGCATCGATACTGGCTGTAGCAGAAAATAACTCTTCTAACTCAGCGAACGCTTTATCTTGAGGATTCTTTTTTTGGACCTCAGCCATCTGAATTGTTGGCAGCATCGAATGTTTTTTACCGATTACATTTCTCATTCTTTCAACTTTGCCCCGCCGAGTTTTTAATAGCAAATTCAGGTCTTTCAGGAAACAGATTTTCCTTACCACTATTAAAGAAGGAGAATGCGCCTATGTTTCTTTGAAGAGTATATAGTACCCTACCTTCCTGATTTATGCGCATCTAAGGCGTCACTTCTCCTTTCAATAGATAATCCTAGTTTTTCTACCCAAATTAAATCATCGATATGCGATAGGCTATAAAAAAGGTTTGAACGACAACTAAATACTAAAAAACCATATTTTTAATTCATTTTTTGGAAAACACAAAAAACAAGAAAAGAAACCGTCATGACCAAAAATTTTATGAACAAACAATGCAGCTCAGAGACCAGCACAAACCAACAAACAAATATTCTGAGATAACTCAACAAACGTACCTAGAAACGGTTTGTTTTTTGAGGTTTTTGGATTGATACACAAAATTGAAAATCAGATGTCGCACAAAACAGATCAGACGAAAACAAAAGAACCAATGATTTCGTAATCTGTCATAATATAAAATTAAAGTCTCTAACATTCTAAGTATAATCAGTAGAATAACTTTCGCTCAGCCAGATTTGGCTTACTCCTACTTTTTAATGGGCTCAGACTTTTTCTTAGCCTTCTTAGGTTTCTCCTTAGCCTTCTTTTCAGGTTTTTCAACTATTTTAACGTTAATTTGTGCCGTGTCTTCCGTAATTATGTTTCCACGCACAGTCTTTCTGCGTCTAATGCCATTTTGTGGCGGTTTAAATCCTACTCCTTGACCAAGTAAAAATTTTGACTTAACCCCGCCATGGATATCGGGTCTCATGGGAAACCCAGACTTGTCACTTCCGCCTGTTATGACAACTTTATGTCCTGAAAGACCCAGCACAATGCCATCCATTGTTTCACCAATTTTTCTACCAATCAAAGGCGCTGCTCGGTTTTCTTCTAGGTCAACTACGCTCGACTTCCCAGTTTCAGGATCGGACACTATGACCTTGAACTTCGCCATTTTGAAACACTAACTCCGCAATTACTGTAGATTCGGCAGCTAATGAATGAATCATTCATTTATAAGCATTCGCTCTTAAAGCAGATTCACTTATCCTTTAAAGGCTCAAAAATCATTGAAGCCATAATGCATGTTGCGTACATAGAAATACCGACGTAAACGACAGATTGCACGGGTATCCCAACAATTTCGTTGGATGTTACCTTTTCTTGAACCTCCTCAATCATGACATCATGTGTCAAAATTCGGTGTGCCTCAGAAACTATCAAGGCTTTCTGAAGACGCGAGTCCAGCACATAATCAGTTACCGTAATATTGATGTACTGAACTGTAGGATGGGTGAAGATAGCTGACGAGGTTATGTGGCTTAAAGGGTCTGAACTGTTACCAGCAGAATACGTCAGGTCAACTGGAAGCCATCCCCAAGGAGGAACATAAACAACTGCCCAACCATGCCAGCCAATACCTGTCAAAGTACTTGTCCACAAACCATTCCAGTAATTGCTAGTACTTTCAGCGTCTGGGTTGTAAATGCACCCAATCTGAAGATACGCAGGTATCCCAACTGCCCGGCACAGCGCAATCAAAAGGTTCGCCTGATCATCGCAGTCCCCTCTTTTTCCCAGCAACGTTTCATTAGGGTACCGAGGAACATCGAGACTTTCGTACCTAACATTTTGAACAATCCACATAATAAAATCAGACAACACCGAGAGAATCCTCGTTTCGTTCCCAGCTAATTCGTAAGCAAGATTGTAAATTACGGGAACATCTGACTGCCAAGGACCAATCGGCGAACAAAACGTAGTCTTCAAATCGTCAGGTATGTCCTCAAAACTGCCTGAACGATTCTCAAATATCTGCGACAACGCTCGCGGTTTAAGGATAACACGGTAATAGACCTGGTAAGTAAAATTCTCGTGTTGCTCTAATTCCGAAGTAGAGAATTCCATGTACGCCATGAAGTTGCCGTCTAAATCCGCCTCGAAACTCGCTATTGGACATGAGACGTTCAGTAAATAGACCGTCTGCCAACTGTTGTTCATGAACAAGCCTAACTCTTTGTCTTCTTTGGAGAAATACCAGATGTTTCCTTGACTGTTCCTATTTTCATAAGTCACCGTCATGGAAACAGTGAAGTACCTATTGCCAGAGTCGTCATCTACTGGTTCAACAACTATCAACTGAGCAAAAAAGAACCCGATAATTAAAATCCAGAAAAAGAGAAACACCAAAAAGACACCAAACGATCGGGACACAAATTTCTTTTTCGGAATACTACCCAAAGGAAACCAGCTCACCTTAAATTAGGTTTAAACTTAAACTTAGATGTTTCCTTATTATACCCATAAGACACAAGGTTTATTCTCATTACATAATAAAATTGTCCATCAAGATTATTGTCAATAATCCTTTGTCTTTATGACCAAGAAACTTACGACATTTTCAAAGAAACTCTGAAACGAGCCTTCAAAAACCCATAAACAGACAATAAGAACATCGATTTTTGAAAGTTAAGTTTATAAGA
>Ga0172362_10003902_pt1 | contig 12901 bp, 12 predicted proteins | sample LakKivs1_kivu2a2_FD_114534 | JGI IMG/M metagenome (GOLD analysis project Ga0172362, IMG submission 114534) | Sediment microbial communities from Lake Kivu, Rwanda - Sediment s1_kivu2a2 | ecosystem: Environmental > Aquatic > Freshwater > Lake > Sediment | place: Rwanda: Western Province, Lake...
GCTCAAGGTAAAGCATTGCCGTCCGTTTTTTCTTATGGATTTTTTGCTCGTCCACTCTGGCTTCGGGGTTGAAATCTCCCGCGAACTCTTGCCTATTCGCCTTGACCTCAACAAAAACGGTCGTCTCCCCCGCCTTGGCGATTATATCTATTTCTCCCCACGGCCTGCGATAATTCTTAGCGAGTATTTCATATCCCCCGCCTTCCAGATATCTAGCCGCGATATTTTCAGCCAAGAAGCCGAGTTCTTTTGAGTCCATAGGAAAAGCGTAGAACCAAAAGCAAAAACCGTAAAGCCGGTCCCGGTCTAGCCTCTCTCTTGACATGAAACTAATAGTAGCTTTATAATGAAGGTGCTCTTTTGTATTGCCCAAAGGAGGGGTAGCTATGAAGTTCCTTAAGAAGCTGGTTATACTTTATCAAAAACTTACGGGGGTCTTTGATTATACCGACGAGTGGGTTAAATGGGCACGAGAAGTCGGAAAAACCCGCGTGGTAGTAATCTGGGATTCATTTGAGTTAGAAGAGTTTGCTTGTTTTTGCGATGAAAGTGACGTTGAAAGGATAGTGGGGGCTTATAACAACCATCCTACCACCAATGTTTCAGGGGTATTGCTGGTGGCCTAGTAACCGCCATTATTAAATTGTTAGAGAGCCGAGGAAACTCGGCTTTTGTATTTTGGGGTAAGCGTAGGCCATAGTGCCCTTTGGGGCCGCTGCGTTTGCCGCCAGCATGGTTTTGTCAACGATTGAGTGAAGCGAATATCTTGACAAATGGCGGCAAAAGCAACGGATGAGCTTTTCTCGCCGGGAAAAGCGAAGTCCCCAGAAGGCACTACGGTCGAAGCGGTTATCCACTTGTTACACCTTGACTTTTCTCCCTCTCCGCCCTATCTTTAACTTACATTCTCTTGCGAGAATGTTTGTGTTTATAGACTAAGTTTTTGGCCTATTAAGACTTGGCTTAAAACCATCTTTCTCGGGCGGTTTCTCAAAAACGACAGAGTCGGCCTATTTGGCATTATGGCACTGGCGCTCCTTTTAATAATCTTCAAGGGGTCTTCAGAAGGGCAAAAGGGTCTATTTGGGAATGCCCTATCTCACTATATTGAGGAGACGGCCACCTCGGTAGTCGTAAGTTCTTCTGCTAATGAATTAGCAGATATTAACAGCGTTTTTGCATACACAGGCAATAGCGGAATTCAGAAAAGCCTAGCCTTAAACACTATTCAGGACAATTCGTTACAAGCAAATAACCCAACCTCAGCCGATTATCTCGATTACTTTAGACCAGAACAGGTTATCGAATATACTGTTCAATCCGGGGATACGATTAGTTCTATTGCTGAAGATTTTGGCGTGAGCACAAATACTGTAATTTGGGCCAATAATATAAGAAATCCAGACTCTTTAAGTCTTGGGCAAATACTCAAAATCCCGCCGGTAACCGGGATTATTTATACTGTTAAAAGTGGTGACACCATTTCAGCTATTGCTAAAAAATACCAATCGGATCCAGATAAAATTATGTCTTTCAACAAAATTCAAAACGATAAAGATTTAGAAGTGGGTAACGAATTAATGTTGCCAGACGGCGTATTGCCGGGTCCGCAGCCAAGCCTAAGGGCCGTTGCCAGAAGTTCCGGATCTGGCATATACATCCCGGTCGGAGACGGCCAGTGCGTCGCATTTGTACAGGCTCATGGATTTTCAAAATACCGCGGAAATGCTTACCAATGGGCCAAGTACATCAATACACCAACTCCGATGGTTGGCGACGCGGTGGTCTTCAAACAAGGGAAATACGGCCACGTGGCGTTAATTACAGCAGTTAAGTCGAGCAGTATCCAGATTGTAGAACAAAACTATTACGGTCTTTATATCATAGACCACAGAGAGATATCTCTAAGCGATCGCTCTATTGTCGGGTTTGTTCTGTAAATAAAGACAAACCCCCATCAATAAGTTCCCATCAACCAGGCCCCACTAAAAGGGGTTTAATTATTTTGCCCCGTTATGAATCCACCTTGCTGGAGGCATAGTGGTAACCATCCCCCAAAGCGGCTTATCTCTAATGGAGTTTCACGTGAAACAATCCTTATATAGCCGAGGCCAGCGGGTCATTTTCCGGCTTAATTCTATAAGCAATAGCCTCCGCGATATGAGTAGCCCCTATCGTTTCTTTGCCATCCAAGTCAGCGATAGTTCGAGCTATTTTTAGGATTTTATGATAACCACGGACGGATAAGTTGTGCGACGTCACGGCATTTTTAATTAAGTCCTCTGCTGCTGCATCTGTCTGGCAGTATTTTTTTATCTCCTTCGGGCCCATCTCGGTATTGACCTGCAACCCGGTGCCGGTGAACCTCTTTTGCTGAACTTCCCTTGCCATTGCGACCATTTGCCTGATTTCCCTGCTTTTTTGTCCCTCGGCTTTACTGCTCATTTTCTCATATGTTTCACGTGGAACATTTATCTGGATATCGATTCTGTCCAAAACTGGCCCCGAGATTTTCCTTTGGTACTTGTAAATTGACTGGGCTGAGCAAATGCAGGCCTTGGCTTCGTCTCCGTAATTCCCGCACGGACAAGGATTCATAGCCCCGACCAGCATAAAACGGGAAGGAAATTTGACCGAGCCAGAGGCCCGTGAAACCACAATTTCCCCGTTTTCCAGCGGTTGGCGCAGGGCCTCTATCACGTTTCTGGGAAATTCCGGCAACTCATCCAAAAACAGGACCCCCCGGTGGGCAAGCGACATTTCGCCAGGTTTTGGCCAAGTGCCGCCGCCAGTTACTGCCACTGCGGATGTGGTGTGATGGGGGTTGCGGAACGGCCTTTGGGAAATAATGGCCGTGTCTTTGACCAAACCGCAAATGCTGTAAATTTTGGTAACCTCAAGGGCTTCTTCCTGATTCATAGAGGGCAAAATACCGGCAAGGGCTCTGGCTAATAGTGTTTTGCCAGAACCCGGCGGGCCGTAGAGCAGAATATTGTGTCCGCCAGCGGCGGCAATGGTAAGCGCACGTTTGGCGTTTTCTTGCCCTTTTATGCTGGAAATATCTAAATAGTCAGGAGCATCTTCCTGGATGTTCTGAACAAAATAGTTATAATTGACGGTTTGGGCCGGTTTAATTTGGATCTTGCCGGATAGATAGTTTACTGCCTCGCTAAGCGTGCCTACCCGGACAACATCCAAACCGCTAATGATTGTTGCTTCTTCGGTGTTTTCTTTGGGGATGATAATTTCCTTAAACCCTCTTTTGCGAGCCATCATAGCGATCGGCAAGACACCGCTAACTCGCCGCAGCGAGCCGTCCAGCGAAAGTTCCCCTAGGAAAATCTTATTTTTACCATTGAATTTCAGTTGGGCTGTAGCCAAAAGATAACCCAGTGCTATGGGTAAATCATAAGCCGGTCCTTCCTTTTTCACATCCGCGGGGGCAAGATTTACGACTATCTTCCTGTTTTTCTGACTTGGCGCAATAAAACCGCTATTTCTAATAGCGGAAGCGATCCTGTCTTTTGATTCTTCAACTGTCTTGTCGGGTAAGCCCACTATCCCAAAGGAGTGAAGGCCCGGAGCGGAGTCAACCTCTACTTCAATAGGGAAGGCGTCAAGGCCGATTGTAGCACCAGCGAAAATGCGGACTGGCGGCATAACAGGTTATAGAGCAGCAGCCCTCCAGTCGCTGGCTCTTTTTCACTTTCTGCTGAAAATATCTGAAAAATTAGGCTAACCTACCTTTTTAGCACAATCTACACAAAATTTAGCCACAGGTACGGCCCTTAAGCGTCGGGCGTCAATGGGGGATGCGCATTTTTCGCAAATCCCGTATGTGCCGCCGTCTATTTTCTTGAGAGTGACCTCTGCTTCGCGTAAACGCAACTCAAGGTTTTGTTCTACTGCTCTTTCTTCCTCGTAATCGGTTATACTATGAGCTTTTTCGTCAAGAGTGTCGCTTGAATCCGGCTTGTGAAAGTGGGCCTGATAATCTCCCTTCACGGAGGGGTTTTGAGAGGCGATACGGGCAAGTTCAGCCTCCAGAACCTTTATTTCTTTTACTAATGCGGCTCTCAGTTTTTTTACTTCTTGCGGAGTCATGGTAGTTAAATTTGGAAAAAGAATTTTAGCATAGGCCGCCAGCAATTGCAATGGCTAAAGTAACCGCTAAAAAGTAACTGCTAAAAACACAAAAGGGCATTGACTAGGCCCAAACACAGCGTTGCTTTGGGGTCCAATGCCCTCTGGCCCCGACTGGGGTGTAAAATTGCCGGTCGCTCCTGCTATGGAGGGAAGAGATGACCAGCAGAAGGAGCTAATTCTATTATAAACCACCCAACAATGATGACAAGGTGAAGCTGTGGACAACTGAATGGTGTCAGGGACAGCGCTAATGATGTCAGAAATGATGTCAGTGAAAAAGGAAAATGGTGTCGCCTATTAGCGACACCATTTTCCCGACATCATTGACATCATTGATATCCGAGAAGCGGTTATTTTATCTCATCGATTATGGAGTATATATGCTCTCGGGAATTGGCGATGACAAGATAGGCCGCTCCGTCCTTTGCTGCTACAACGGCGTAATCAATGGTCAAGCTCGGGTCGGGGAAGTTCCTGTATCTTATCGCGACCCCGTTGTAGGTGTTGTCCAGAAAAGTGGCCGATGCTGCTTTTGCGGGGTCAAATCCAAACAAATCTTTCAAGTCTTGAGTCATTGTGTCTGTCCAATTTCCTAACGCTGTCAGGGCCGCTGTGGCATCCCTCAGTTTGGCAATGAAGCCAAAGCCGAGCTGGCCATCTGATTTGTAGATAACCGAGAGATGCAGACTGTCGTCGTAAACCGCTGAGACAAGTTCGGTCGGCGCCGGGATTAATAAACCACCCAAGAATTCGCTAAATGTGTAGTCTTGTCCATTGATTGGGTTGGAAATTTTGTATAATCCCGGTCCCCCCGATGACATTAAAGCCCCCTTGTCTATGGAACTGTCGAATCTGGCTGTAAAACCAGCGCCTAATGCTATGCTTACCGGGGTAAAGATGGGAAAACTTTCCTCTATGGAAATCGGGGTTGCCGAGGCAGAAGGGGTCGGCGTTGGGCTAATTACTACTTCCGGTGCCGAGGGTCCGCGCAAGGCAAAAAACCACACCAGAAATGCCGCAATAATCAATACCCCAATCAGCAGAACCAATCTCTTCATGCTGCTTCTGCCGACAGCCGGGATGGCAAGCCCTGCCTTGCTTGGCAACGGAGGCTTAACCGTTGGCGGGGTTATGGGCGTTACCGATGGCGGCCTCATACCCGGTAGCGGCCTTGTCTTTTCAAGCTCCCCAAGTTTTATTTCCGGAGCCGGCTTCGAAGGAGGAGGAGTTACTTTAGGACCCGGTGTTTCTGTCAGTGGTTTGATGTCTTTTTCTGATTGCTTCTCTACCTGAAAACCAACCGGCGGCTGCCCCTTTTTAATGGCGGTGATGTCTTCCTGCATTGTCCTGATTGAGGACTTGAAAAAAGGCGCTGGAGCCTCGTTTTTGGGGCTGGGAGGAGGCGGTTGGGGAGATGGGGGTTTTGTTTGCAGACTCGGTGCTGGTTTTGGAGCCATGGGGGTGGCCGGAGGAGTTTCTCTGGTCGGCAGATTGGAAGGGGGGGTCGGCTTGCTCGGACCGGATGGGACAAATCCGCCTTGAGTTGGGCCTGACGGGATCGAGCCGCCCAATACTCCCATTATTCCTGACACTGGTGGCGGAGATGACGACTCCCGCAAATCTGCCGGCGGCACTTTAATCGGAGGACTTATTGGACTTGGTGAACCGGTTAAGTCGGAGGGTTTGATCGGGTCCATATATTAGCGACTAGTACCTAGTTCCTAGCGACCCCGCCCTCGGCGGGGTAACTAGTCGCTAGTGGCTAGCGACTATTTCATTGTCAGATTAATTCTACCATACTCATCAATATTCTTCACACGGACGTGGACAACTTGCCCTATCTTTAAAACATCAGATGGTCGGCGGACATGTTCTTTGGATATTTCCGAGACATGAACCAGTCCTTCCTTGCCCGGCATGTACTCAACCATTGCGCCAAAATCAAGCAATCTCGTCACCTTTCCGTCAAATTCATCACCCGGCTTGGCTTCGTAGGTAGAATTTCTTATCAACGCGATCGCCTTTTCCATACCTTCAGGCTTGTCCGAAGTTATGAACACTGAACCATCGTCCTCAATGTCAATTTCCGCACCTGTTTGTTCTATTATTTCGTTTATATTCTTCCCTTGCGGGCCTATCAATGCCCCGATCTTGTCAGGATTTATCTTGATTATCTGCACCCTTGGGGCATAAGGCGATAATTCCTTTCGGGGTGCGGCAATGGCTTTGTCCATAATTTCTAGAATTTCAAGGCGCGCCTTTCTGGCCTGCGCCAGCGCCTCTTTTAGTATTTTTTCATTGATTCCCTCAATTTTCACGTCCATCTGCATGGCTGTTATGCCATTTTTGGTGCCGGCCACTTTCAGGTCCATGTCGCCATGGTGGTCTTCAGGACCCTGAATGTCAGTCAGGATTTTATACTTTTGGTCCCCGCCAGAGACGGATCCGCCTTCGGCGGAGAACATTAAACCCATGGCAATTCCAGCCGCAGGCGCTTTTATTGGAACCCCGCCGTCCATCAGAGCAAGCGATGAACCACATACGGAAGCCATTGACGAGGAGCCGTTTGATGAAAGAATTTCGGATACCAGTCGTATGGTATACGGGAAGTCGTCTTTATTCGGGATTAACGGCTCAAGGGCCCGCTCAGCCAGTGCTCCGTGACCTATTTCACGTCTGCCGCCGCCGCCCATTCTTCCAACTTCACCGACTGAAAATGGAGGAAAGACATAGTGATGCATGAATCTCTTTTTAGTTAAGTCAATTTCCATGGTCTCAACCCACTGTTCCATGCCCGGTGCGGCCAAGGTCAAGCTGGTCAGAGCTTGGGTGGTGCCACGGTTGAACAAGCCGGTCCCATGGGAGTGGGGAAGGATACCGACCTCGGCTGTTACCTTTCTTAGCTCGTCAATTTTTCTGCCATCGGGCCTTTTCTCCGATTCAAGTATATTTTTGTGAACTATGCGGTCTATTTCCTCTTCAAAAATGAGTTTCGCTTCGGCCAATTTTTCATCAATATCGGGATGTCCCTCGAACTCCTTCTTTAGGAGCTCACTCAGCTCACCCTCAATTCTATCTAGGCCCTCAACATACTCACTTTTGTGCGGGGTATACAGAACTTTTTCAAGTTGGGGAGCGGCAAAATCTCTTACAACCTTCTTAAGCATCTCGTCGCGGACCGGGCTCCCGATTTTCTTTTTGGTCGGTGCGATTTCTTTGGTTATCTTATTCTGAAGTTTGATAAATTCCTGCAATTCATCAAACGCGCGCACCGAGGCCTTGACGATATCTTCTTCAACGACAACCTTGGCGCCGGCCTCAATCATGTTTATCCTGTTTCCTGTACCAGCAACCACTACATCAAAATCGCTTTGCTGTCTCTCCTCATATGAAGGATTAATCACCAGTTTGCCATCTATGCGGCCGGTCCTGACAGCGGCCACCGGACCGTCAAATGGTATATCGGAAATCATCAGGGCCAGTGAGGCGCCGAAAAGCGCTGGAATATCCGGATCGTTTTTGCTGTCAAAGGAAAGGACCGTTACAACAACCTGTATGTCGTTGCGGATATTTTGGTCAAATCGCGGGCGGAGCGAGCGGTCAATCAGACGAGCAGTTAAAATCGCTTCGTCAGAAGGCCTTGTTTCGCGCTTAATCCATTTGGAACCCTTTATTTTCCCAGCGGCATAATATTTTTCCTCGTAATCAACCGAAAGAGGAAGGTAGTTTACGCCTTCTTTGGGCTCCTTGGCCATCGTAGCGGTGGCCAGAATTGTCGTCTCGCCGTACTGGACTCGGCAGGAGCCATTTGCCTGTCCAGCTAATCGGCCGATTTCAATAAAAAGCGGCTTATCCGCAATTTTCGCAGAGTACGTCCTTATTGCCATTTTTCCAGACGAATAAATAGAAGAGGGGAGGAGCTAAAGATTCAGACCCCGTGAGATGTGAAAATCGTCTCACCGGGCCTAAGCCCTGTATCCTTCCGTTCCTCTCCGCCCACTATTTAGTTGTCAATTAATAAATTAAGAATTTTTTGGGGTCGTCTCCCAGGTCGGTAAAAACGTCAACGGCGTCCTTAAGCTTGGCTGAGGTTGAGCGACCGAAAGAGACGACCTCAACCTTTAACCCTTTTGATATGCGCAGGTATTCAACCAGTGGGATAAAATCGCCGTCGCCGCTCATCAAGATGGCAACGTCAATTTTGTCTGCCAAGATCACCGCGTCTATTGCCAAACCGACGTCCCAATCGGCTTTCTTCATTCCGCCGGGGAAAACCTGTAAATCTTTTTCTTTTATTTCAAACCCGCCTTTTTCAAGCGCCTCAACAAATGCCTTTTCCTCTCCAGTTTCGGTTCTGATGACATAAATAAAAGCGCGTATCAGGCGCCTTTTGCCGACCGCGGCCTCAAGTACTTTTTTGAAGTTGACCTTGGCGTGGTAAAGATTTTTGGCCGAGTGGTACATATTCTGGGCATCGACAAAAACCCCGACTCGCTGGTGTTGGGAAGTCATGCCAGCTCCTCTGTCCATTTTTTTGATCTCGGCCATCTACTTTTTTAGCTCCAACTCCTTGATTATTTTTGCGTGTCTTGCCGGGGCCTCTTTTTTCAGGTAATCCAAAAGCCGCTTGCGTTTGGCAACCATTTTCAAAAGCCCCCTTCGTGAGCTGTTGTCTTTAGCGTGTTTTTTCAGATGTTTGGCCAGCGCTTCAATTTCCTCTGTGAACAGGGCGATCTGAACCTCGGCCGAGCCGGTATCACCCTCATGGAGAGCGTGCTCGGTTACAACCTTTTGCTTTTGTTTGGGGTTTAGCACTGATTTCATAGTAGCACGGAACTGCCCGTCCTTGCAATTTTTGCGCTGGCCGTGCTAAGATAGTGTCGGAAGCAATTCCCCCTGTCGGCCGGCCAGACAATCAGATGGCCAAGCAGCGCCCAGGGTCCGTTCTTTGTGCCTTTGGTATGTGAGGGATAAATACCACTGCGCACCCGACCTTGCCTCTGTGTTCTATAGGTTCAACCCCGGAGCCGGATCCTTCCTCCCTCGTAGGGTCCGGTTTTTTGTTTGACTAAGCTCCCTTGCGGCGCTCCTGTCGTGTCGCAAAATGTAATCAGTGGTATAATGGGAGTATGACCTTGAAGGAGCTCAAATCCCAATTTCTAGAGTACTTGGAGATAGAAAAAAATCGCTCGCCGAAGACGATTGAAAATTATAATCATTACCTAACGCGCTTCATTAATTTCACAAAGGCCTCCAGCGTCGGGGATATGACGGAAGATGTTATACGTAAATACCGCCTCCAGCTTAACAGGGCGACGGATGGCCGGGGCAAGCCGCTAAAAAAGGTTACCCAGAATTATCATGTCATTGCTCTTCGGTCATTTCTCAAATATCTTGCCAAGCGCGATATCAAAGCCGTCTCCGCCGAAAAAATTGAGCTGGGCAGGCAAGAGGAGCGGGAGGTTGTTTTTCTGGAATCCTCTGAACTGGAGAGGTTTTTGAAGGCGCCATCTGGCACGATGCTTGCCGATCTTCGCGATCGGGCAATTCTTGAGACGCTTTTTTCAACCGGCTTGCGCGTGTCGGAACTTTGCTCGCTTAGCCGCGAGGAGATTGACTTAAAGAGGGGAGAGTTTTCTGTCAGAGGCAAGGGCGGCAAAATTCGGATGGTTTTCTTGTCGGAGCCGGCGAAAGCGGCGATTGCAAGCTATCTGGAAAAACGTCCGGATGCAGACGAAGCACTGTTTATTCATATACCGCGCGGCGAACATTTTGAAAAATATGGAAACTTGCGGCTGACGCCCAGGAGCGTGCAAAGGATTATAAAAAAATATGCCGTCGCCGCCGGCATCGTCGGCAAAAAAGTGACGCCCCACTCCCTTCGCCACTCTTTCGCCACCGACCTTTTGCGAAACGGCGCTGATATCAGGTCGGTGCAAGCATTGCTTGGCCATTCATCCGTCACTACCACCCAGATTTACACCCACGTGACCGATAAACAATTGCGCGAGGTGCACCAGAAGTTCCACGGGAAAGTGAAATAATCTTAGGAGGGATTACTGTCTGGGTGTTGACTTTCTGCCCACCGCCGCTATAATCTCCCCAGTTCCTTACAACATTGTTCGGAGGACTTTATGAATTCCTGGAATTTCAAAGCGGCGAGGGTTGTTGACACGAATAAAGTGGAACTGGTTGGGCTTTCCCGGGCTCAGCAGGCGCGTGTGCGGCTGTACGAGGAAGCATTAAGAAGAGCAAAAATTTCCGAAGTTCCGGAACCGATTTTTTCCGGCTATTTCGTCAGGGGCAGTATCGGATTGCCCTTCGCAACGGTGCTGCCGGCGGGCAATATTGAATATGGAATGTGCCAAGCGTTGCATTGCGAGGAAACCGCGGTGGCCGTTTTAAAAGCCTGCCGTGGCAAAGATCACGCTGCCGTCCCCGTTTTGGGTTTTTGCAGCAAAGAGGAAACAGAAGAACCGCCAACATGTTGCGGGAACTGCCGAGATATACTTTTGGACGCATTCGGACCGGGATTGGAATTTGTAGCCGGAAAACCCGACGGTGGAACCGCGGTGGTTTCAAAACTATCAGACCTTCTTTGCACTTGCGAGGAATTTGACAAGCTGGCGCCGAACGAGGCCGGCGTTGGAATCGGGGTAGTCATAGAAACGTGGCAGATAGGTAAGAATTTGGCCTGTGACCCCTATTCGCCAGCGGATACCCATCCCGAGCGGCGCTATAGCGTTTGCATAGAAACGGTGCGCGGCGGATTGCATTTTGGAGGGCGAGATGTTATGTGCGACTATCACCCAATCTATCCAGGACGCGATGCGGTTAGGCAGGCGATTAGACACCGTGACCCGTTTGTGACAAGGGTCGTCGTTGTATGTGACGGGACGCCGATATCTGCGGATGGCCGCGCTCTTCCGCCGCATGTTTTGTACAAGGACCGCCAGCATCTTCTGGAATTGAATCTTCAGGCAGAGCTTCTTTTGAACAAGGAACAAGATCCTGACGTCTACCTTTTTACCTACACCGATCCAAGCCAGCCCGGCTATCATGCGGACGTTCCTTCCTCCTGGCATACCACTCTAAAGAGGTGGCTGCCATTCCCGTTCACTGCTCGCAATTTCGGGCCCGAATTTTTAAAGTTCGCGGCTGGGTACTATCGGCGGAGATAGTCTTCTTTGAGCCAAAGAGCGCCGTCGCACCCTTTTAGTTTGTGAATCAGAGGGAAGGCTTGCTCGAGTTACCCATCTAAAAATCCGTCTAGAGACGGATTTTGTTTTTTGTGGACTTGGGGGCATTGTTTTGCCTTGACTTTGGTTCCTGAAGATTGTAGAAAGAGTTAGTTTTGTTGAAAATTTTTGGAGAGCAGAATGGAACAGCTTAACATCGATTTCAGAAATCGCCGCCTTTTTATGGATGGTCCCAAGCGGCGCGAGACATTGTCTATCGCCAGCCGCTACCCGTGGGAAAAGTGGGGTGGTTTCCCCGAAATGTTATTCAGCTCCTTGGGCACCATGCATCTGGTGGCGCCTTATCTGCCGCCAGTCATTAAAACCGAGTTCGGCGTGCCGCTGCCGGTGCACGAGCTGATCTCGGCTATGTATCTGTCTGAAAAGCGCTCGCCGCCCCTGAATTGGCCACTCGCCAAGGCCGCGAGATTCCCTCTGCCCAAGCCCAACCCCGGCCGCGTGGCCATCGCTTATTCAGCCGGCAAGGATTCCATGTGGAATCTCTGGCGGGCTACCGAAAAATACGGTGCCGATAATGTACTCGCGGTGCATATCCGCAACCTTAACAAGAACAACGGTCCCGACGAGCTGAAGTACGTTCTTCGCCAGCAGAAAGAATTCGGATTCAGACATCTCGAGGTTATCGAACTGAAGAACGGTTCTCTTAATACCGGTTTTCGCGTCATGCGTTCGCGCGACATGTTTCTAGCTGGCCTGATTATCCCTGTCGCATTGGAATTCGGGGCATCGAAAATCCTCACCGAGGGTTTCTACGGCGCCCAGGCGGACAAGGTGTACTTTACGGGGCTGGAAAGCAATATGCGCTATTTCAATTGCTTCTTGTCACGCATGCACATTCCCGTCCGCGTTGCCTGGCGCAACCGCAACGAGATGCTCGTTATCCGCGATCTTTTCGAGAACCATCCGGAGTGGATGCCGCATGTCTGCAACTGTTTCACCATTCCGGTTTACAAAAACGCGCATCGGCGGGCGTGGCAGGGAGGTATGCCATCCTTTCCATTATACGATTCGCAGTGCGGGGTGTGCGTGAAGTGCAAAATCGTGAACCTGGCGCGGGTTCTCTACGACCCCGAGGCCCGGCGAATTGACCGCGGGGACATCAGAAAGTTTCTTGCTCTCACCGACCGGTGGGCGTGCGTCCAGCGGGGGAAAGCGGCCAAAGGCAAACCGAGCAGCATGGATATGCTTGAAGGCGCTTTTTTGAGGGACCTTGCGAAAGCGTGCGGAATCTATGGCGTATGTGCGAAATCGCTTGAATAGTTATTTACTCCGGAGGAAACTCCGGTTTTGTTTTGTGGACTTGGGGGTATCGAAACCCCGTCTGGGGTTGAATCTGGACGGATACTACAAGTTTATCTTGCCTTGATTTAGCAATCAGTTAAGAGGCAAACGGAATAGCTGATTGCTTGCCTTGGATAATACGGCCGAGTACCGTCAAGGCAACCAGAACCCGGAAGTTCTCGCTGTTAGCGCCTTGTCCTCCTAGCGAGAATCAA
>Ga0172362_10003905_pt1 | contig 12897 bp, 7 predicted proteins | sample LakKivs1_kivu2a2_FD_114534 | JGI IMG/M metagenome (GOLD analysis project Ga0172362, IMG submission 114534) | Sediment microbial communities from Lake Kivu, Rwanda - Sediment s1_kivu2a2 | ecosystem: Environmental > Aquatic > Freshwater > Lake > Sediment | place: Rwanda: Western Province, Lake...
TTCATCATTGGTCTTTTCAGGCGAATAATCGCCCTCAGTGAGGCGTGCGGAATAGAACATGGCGGGGAATGTGATGTCCGGCAGGCGCTGGACGGGTAGTTCACGCCATGATATGACGCCAAGGAAGATGAGACCCAGTGAGGACATGAGCGTCAGGACGGGTCGGTTGATTGATATTTTAGTGATATGCATGGCTTACTTTTTTCCCGTTGTTCCAATCCGCCACGGCGGATTTCCAGATTTGCTTTCAACGTTAATTGTCATGGATGGCACCATTTCCCACATCTTCATTTTTTCATTCCAGTAGGGGGACATCATTATCCACTGGTCGGGGTCAATCTGCACCTGCATGGGGAGATTTTTTGTGGTTACCTTCCATGTGGCGGTCTCGGATGGACCCAGCCAGATTTTGTCGTTGATAGGTTCTTTGGAGGTTATGAGTCTGACAGGCACGGGCATGCGTCCGGTTCCGAGGTTGGCAATATCAACCTCCACATTATAAACGGTTTCATCTTCCTTTTCTCCCTCTGACATATTGGCGCGATAACCTTTTATTTTATATGAGGGAAAGCCGGTGCCGCTTTTCATCCAATAATCAAAGAACCAGTCCATCGGGTCGCCAGTGGTTTCGCGAACTGCCTCCTGAAGCAACTGGGGTGTAAGGAAGTTTTTGTGGATTTTGGACTTGAGGCGTTGGAGCATTTTGAGCCAGTTGTCATGCCCCAAGACAAGGTAAAGCATCTGGAAGACAGGAATACTTCTGTTCTCCAGCAGTTCTGTGCGCGTTCCTTGTTCAAGGCTCCTTGCTCTCTGCGGGTCGAGGTGGCTGGCGGCAGGTTTTAATTCCCATGGCTCGAACTTCTGACTCATTGAAAGATGGTGATTCAGTCCGCGGGTGAAATTTGGTTCCATGAAGGAACCAATGTCCCAGATGCTGGGTTCACCCTGGATGCCGGGACCGCGAAAGTCTTTCATGAAGACACTCTCAAGCATATTGTGCTCTATGGAATCCAGGGAATTGTAAAGCGAGTCAGCCCACCATGTGCCCCCTCCACTATGCTGAATACAGCGCACCTGCATCTTTCTAACCTCCCTCAGATCCCAGGGGTTAAGATTGATGGTGATGGTTCTTTCCGGTGATATCCCATACATGGTGCAGAACTCTTCAAGGACAGGCTCCGCCAGTTCCATCACTTCCCTGAGGGTTTTCTCCCTGCTTTTCTCAGTGACGAAGCGGATTTTGAGCTGTGAATTTTTGAGCGTATAGAATACATCTCGCCCTAAGCCAAAATAGGTGAACCGGACAGATGATGATACGGTGTTCAATTCTGCGGGGATGTCAAAGACATAGGTTGTCAGGGCATTTCTGCCGCGCCCCGTCTTTTCCACCTTAATGGGAGGGACGGGGGCTTCCACGGGAGGGAAAGGATAATGGACAGTAAGGGTGAGCCGAGTGTCCCAGAGATAGTCTGGATGACTGGGGAAGAACCATATTTCCTGACCATCAGGTGGTCTTCTGCTGATTTTCTTCTTATCGACAAAGAAATAACCCATGGGGATGAAATAGCGTGTATATTCCCAATCAGTTGGAACGCTTTTTCTGGTGGAGGCATGGATGATAAGGTGATGGGGCGCACCATCAGAGAATGATTTGAACTCCCTTCCCTCTATGAAGAGGTGTGTATCTTTCTTGAAAAAAGGAATCCGGTGTCCTTCCAGCAAGATTTCTTCAACGGTCTGGTTCCACCGCCAGAAGGTGCCGATAATAGCAAGTGTGCCGCTTGTGTCGGCATTGCAGGTGAAGGTGAGGTTGGAGGTAAGTGATTCAGGTGTCCAGACCTGGTCATCGCGGAGGATTTTGATTTGGAGGATGAGGCGTTGCGGGATATTTTCTGGCTCGTAGCGTTTCTGGTCGATGGGCGCAGAGCCATTTGCCGCCGCCCTTTTTTTTACCTCGCGGGAGGCAAGAAAGTTTTGCCAGTATGGACGCGCAAGAGGCAAGCCCGTCTTGGCAATAATAAAAGCAGCAAGGGCGATGAGGAGGGCATGACTTCGCCATGTGATATGTGGGTCAATCTTGAGGTCTGCCACCATTTTCACGAATGTGGGGATGTGATACCAGTGGCGCCCATATGTACCAAGCACCTTGCGCTGTGGCTCCGTCCGCCGAAGGTGATAGCAGGAAAGGACAAGAAAGACGTTGCAATAAACAAGTGAGAGAAGGAGATTGAACCAGTCACCCTTTCGGGTGAACACAATATGTGGGCTATCTTCCATCATCTGGAATCTATGCCAGTAGTTGTGGGAGAACTGGGATACGAGTGGCACAAAATTATGGTATGCTCCATCCGGTGTCGACACATCCAAGAGAGGACCGTTCGCCAGAATCCCCATGCCGACAAATATGAAGCCGAGGATAATAAGCGCCATGAGGTTGTTCTTGAAGCATGTCCGTATCCAGATAGTGATTGAGAGGAGACCTATGAGAGCCGGGGCGAAATAGAAGAGGAGGATGTAAAGGATAAATATGGTTGGGAAATCTATATCAAACTGCAGTTTGAGGATGAAACCTGCGGGGAAGAAGTAGAGAAGGGCAAGGGTCATAAGGGACAGGAAGGCGGCGAGCATCTGTCCGAGGGCGAGAAAATATGTGGGAATCGGGCGGGTCATAAGGATTGGATGCATCCCTGTTTTGCGGATGCGTCCCATGGAGAAAAGTCCCGCCATGATTATCGCCAGCCAGTAAAAAATCATCATCTGGAAGCTTAAAAAGCTGTCGGTGGGGCGGGATTCTAATGCAGCAAGACCGCGGTTATACATGGCGAAGTTGAAGAAAAAAGCGAGGACGCACAGTCCCTTGAAACGCATGGATTTGACCTGCATCAGGAATTCGTAACGGATTATGGAGAGCAATTTGCGCATCGGTGACGCCTCAAGAAGTTTCAGGTTTAAGAGTTTCATTTGTTTAAGAAGGTTTACCGCCCCAAAATCTTAGTTTTTTGATGAAACCAATGCCATCTTCAACAATAAGATATATTGCCGGCATAATCCAGAGGGTGAGAAGGGTGGAGGATGTGAGCCCGCCGATGACGGCGATTGCCATGGGACGGCGGAGCTCGGCACCCTGCCCGAATCCCATGGCGAGAGGCAGAAGGGCAATGATGGTGGTCAGTGAGGTCATTAGAATGGGTCTGAGTCTCTGCCTCCCCGCCAGCACAATGGCATCGAAGACGGGCGCACTGGCGCCCTTCTCGTCTCTTATCTGCCGAATACGTGCTAAAAGGACGATAGCGTTGTTCACCACGATGCCTGTCAGCATAACGATGCCGATATAACCCATCAGGTTCAGCGAGATGCCGGTTATAAGGAAAGATGCCACAACGCCCGCGCCAGCCAGCGGGACAGATAGCATGATGGTCAAGGGGTGGACGATGGATTCGAGGATGGCGGCGATGACCATATAAACAAGGACTATGGCAATGATGAGCGCAAAGAAGAGATTATCAAACGACTCGCGTCGGCGCAGTTCCTCGCCGCTCATATTCCAGCTTGAGCCACTCTGCCGCCAGGGCATGGAATCAAGCGCATGCCTCACACGCCTGACGGCTTCCTGGTAGCTTATGCCATCGAGGTCTGCCATGGCGATGAGCGACCGTTCCTGATTTACGCGCATGATTTCCCGCACGCCACGTTCCCTTTTCAGCGTAACGAGGTTTTTCAATTTTTCGCGTCCGCCCTGTGGCGAGATGATTTCCAGGTTTAAAAGCCCCTCAAGACCCTCGCGTTCCGAGCGGGGATTTTTGACAAGGATGCCCATCTCTCCCTGGTCAAGTTTCACCTGTTCGGAGCGTTCACCTCGCAGATATGCCTGAATCTGGGCGGATAAGTCGGAGACCTTATACTGACTGCGGAGAAGGGCATCACGGTCAGGGATAAGGAGATATTCCTCCTCGCCGAGGATGAGATTCGTCCGGATATTTGCAAGACCGGGAATCCTGTTAAGGGCATTGGCGACTGCGCCGGCGGAATCGCGCAGGTCTTTTAATTTTTCCGCATGAACCTCTATCACCACATCTCCCCTGTCGCGTCCCACAATCTGCTGAATGAATTCATTGCGTGATTCAAAGTTATATTTCAGATTGGGGATTTTTGCCGCTTCTGAGCGCAGGAGACGGATGACGTCATCGACGGAGAGTTCACGCAGGAGTATGGGATTTATGACAATCTCCATGCGTGCCGTGTTTGGTCCCTGAATCCGCTCCCCAGCCGTCAGGAGACTATCGGATTCCATGCCCACCGTGGTCGTGATGGACTGGAGGACAATCTGCGGTTCAAGTATCTTCGAGATGCGTTTCATGAAATGGGTGCGTGCTTTTTCCGCCTCATCGGACTGGAGGAATTTGTCCATGGGTTGGTTCCAGTCGCGGGGGAAGAGATTTTTTTTCAGCTCTGACAGGAGGGGGTGTTTGGGGTGATTTTTTTCGATGTCACGGAGCGCTGAGGATGCCATTATCAGGAAACGCTTCAGGTCGCCGGACATCTTCCAGACCTCATAAGCATGCAGAAGTGGGACGAGGGTTTTGTCTCGGTAGCGGAGTTTAAGGAGTGGTTCCTCAAGACGGCGAGTCACGCGCTCAGTCTCTTCTAACGATGTCCCCGATGGCATCTCCATAAGGAGAGAAATCTGCCCCCCGACCGCCTCTGGGAAGAAACGGCTCGGGATGTCCCTCGCCTTCAGCCATGTGAATGCCATCATGAGGAGAAACAGGATGAGAAGGAGCCAGCGTCTTTTAAGCGAGTCTGCAAGGAACTGACCGTAGAGTCTGTCCATAAGACCCTCCCTTGTGGATGCGGGACATCTGGCTATGCGCGAGGCGAGCATTGGAAGCAGAACAAGAGCCACAAGGAGTGAAATTGTCAGGGAATATACCACTGTGAGCGCCTGGTCTTTGAATAAAATCCCCGCAATTCCGTGGACATACACAAGTGGGACAAAGACGACGATGGTGGTCAGTGTGGAGGCGGTGATTGCCATTGCCACCTCGCGCGTGCCGATGATGGCGGCAGAGGCGGGGACGTGATTTGTCTTCCGGTGCCGGAAGATATTCTCAATGACCACGATACTGTTATCCACAAGCATGCCCGCTCCGAGGGCAAGACCGCCCAGCGTCATGATGTTGAGGGATAGTCCCTGGAAATACATGAGACTGAATGTGGCAATGATGGAGATGGGGATGGAGATGCCTGTGACGATGGTTGCCATGATATTGCGAAGAAAGAGCCACAGGATGATTATTGCCAGTGCCATGCCGGCGATGACGTTCCCCACGACTTCCCCGATGGCGGTTTTCACCTCTACTGAGCGGTCCATGGCGATTTTCAGACCGTAATCGTTCTGGCTGTTCAGGCGGTCGACAAGGTCTCGCACCCGCTGGGCTGTCTGGATGGTGTTGGCGTCGGGTTCGCGGAAGATGTCAAGCGTGACGGTCTCGATGCCGTCCTGGCGTATGATGACTTCATCGCGGGACGGTCTGATTTTCAGCACTCCGATGTCCTCAAGATGGATGGGATGGTCATCAATTGTGGTGACGACGCAGTGGCGGATATCGTTCACATCGCGGAAGCGAGCCACAAATTTCAGGGTCACCTGCTCATTGCCTTCGATGATGACGCCGCCGGGGACGGTTACATTCTGTGACCGAATCGCCTGGATGATATTATCCGTTGTGAGGTTGTATTGGGTCATGATGTCCCCGTTGACGAGGATTTCGACCTCCTTGCGGCTGATGCCGCCTGCCTTCACATAAGCCACCCCCTTGATGGTCTCGAGTCGCGGCTTTAAGGTGTTTTCAACAAGGTTTGTGATCTGCACCCTGTCCACTGATGTGGTTATGTAGTCATTGGAGGATAGCGTTCCCGCATTCGGGTTGGGCACGGGGGTAAAGGCAAGCGTCATAAGAGGAGCCGCATTGGGGTCAAAGCGATAGACCTCCACACTCTTGACATTTTCATTGGTTTCGAGCGTTCCAACATTTTTTTTCACATCAAGATAGGCGAATTCCATGTCCTGGTCCCAGTGGAAGTCCACATGGATGACAATGCTCCCTTCACGTGAGTAGCTTGTGATGTTTGCCACGCCCTTGATAGAGGTGAGTTGCCTTTCGAAATCAATGGTGAGGCGCCGTTCCGTTTCCTCCGGCGTCATGCCCTTAGTGGTTGCCACGACGGTGATGCGGGGTGTCTGGATGTTTGGGAACAGGTTCAGCGGGAGTCTGCGCAGGGAAAGATATCCCATAAGCGTCATTGCCAGAAATAACATGCTGACCTTGATTGGATTATTCACAAAGCTTTTAAAGTTCATTCACACACCCCTGTTTGAGATGAGATACAAGAAATTCAAAAAAATCAATTCACCACAGAGTCACAGAGAACACAGAGAGTTTCCAATGTTGTCTTTGTTTCATTATACTCTGTATCCGCCTGAGGCGGATGAACTCCTTGAATAATAGTTTCATACAATCCATTTCTCCGTTTTCTGGAGTCTGCGATAAAACCACCAGTAAAGAAGCCCGGCAACGGACAGAAAGAACAGCCGGTTGACAATGAGCATTATGGCGAGGCGTTTATGCGACCAGTTCTCGAAGAGCCATTCATTCATTGGAAAGATGAAAAACTGGAAATATTCCTTCGCCGGCAACTCTCCCGCGCTCGTGAATGAGGACGCCATCGTCAGAATGATTGCGACGATTATTGCCGTGGGCAGACCGCGTTTCACAAAGGATGAAACCACACAGGTGAGGAGGGCTACAAAGACTGACACTGTCATAAGGAAGAAAAGATACAGGAGTTCTCTCCACAAGGGGATGGTGAGGAACCACATGAATCCGAGTGAAAAAGGGAGAAGCAGTAGAAAATTCCAAAGCAGACTCACCCGCATCTTGAACCATATAAGCCGGTTCACACCGGGTATGCGCATGATGAGTAGTTCAAATGTTCTCCCTTCACGCTCCGTCTCCCATAAATTCATGTGCAGGAGGATGGCAAGGGCGAGCGACTGTAGGATGAGAAAACTGAAGGCATCGCTTTCTTTATAAATTTCTTCTTTGATAGTTGCCCAGGTGAAGACGGCGAACATGGCAACAACCATCAGGATGAGCGTGCGTGAAAAAAGAATCCGCGTCTGTATCCAGAACTGCGAAAGCCAGTCCATCACCTTCGGGGGCAGGTGTCTTTCAAGGAGACGGTGCACCTTTTTCGCGAGCCCGCGCGGGATGATGCTCGACATGACGACTTTTTCAGACGACTTCTTCATCGATGAGTTCCTCCTCCCCGCACTGGCGCATGAAGTCCACATAAGCATCTTCTACATTGGCGCGCACCGGCTGAGCGCCCGGGATTTCGTGCACGCCATTTGAGGCGATGAATCGGACGGTGACCACTTTTCCCCGTTCCTGAATTGCGATGACGCATTGCTCCTTTGAAAATTTTGGGAATTCCTCGAATGGGATAAGTGTCTCAAAGACCCGACCCTCCACGCGTTTCATGAACTCAGAAGGTTCTCCCGTGAAGCGCTGGATGCCATCGTAGAGGAGTGACATCTGGTGGCATGAATATTCCACATCCTTGACGATATGTGTTGAGAGCAGAACCACGCAGGAGCGACCGAGGTCAAAGAGCATGTTGCGGAATGCGACGCGCTCACCCGGGTCAAGACCGGTTGTGGGCTCGTCAATCACGAGGATTTGAGGCGAGTGGAGGAGACTCTGGGCGATGGCAAGGCGCTGGCGCATCCCGCCGGAGAAAGTCCTGACTTTTCGTTTTGCATCATTGCCAAGTCCCATAATCTCCAGCACCTCTCCGATGCGCCTTTTCAGCCGGCGACCATGAAGACCGTTCAGACGTCCCATGTAATCCAGAATCTGCCATGCTTTCAGCTCGGGATAGAAGCCGTAATTCTGTGGCAGGTAGCCGAGGATGCGGCGAAAGGCATTTGGTTTTTTCTGGATGTCCCAGCCGTCCCAGAGGACCTTACCGGACGTGGGCATCAGACCGAGTGAGAGGATTTCAAGGAGTGTTGATTTTCCCGCGCCATTGGGTCCAAGCAAACCATAAATGCCCCTTTCCAGCTCCCAGTTAAAGCCGTTAAGGGCAGTCTTGCCGTCCTGATAGACCTTACCGAGATTCTGGATTGAGAGATGCATCTTTCAGTTACGCTTTTCGTTTTAAAGAAATCAGGGGCATTTAACCCGGCGTATCGGGTAATTTCTCGCAGAGTTCGCAGAGAACGCCGAAAACGGGATTTGATTACTGTGTAACTTCTTCGGGCTTTTCTTTCTTCAATTCAACCGGTTTTACCGCCTGGTCGCGGTTGAGAACCTTATCAGAGGCGACAATAAGGTCTCCCGGGGCAAGACCGGTTTTGACCTCAATATTTCCCCCGCTGGTGATGCCCGTTGTGACAATCACATCGGTTATGACGTCTTTTTTCACCACCTGGACAAACTGATTATTGTCACGTTCCTTCACGTATTCCTTGGGAATAACGACATTACCCACGCTTCGCTCCAGCTCGATATTAGCTCGAACGAAGAGACCACTGGTGAATGATTTGTCCATTTTCTCTATTTTAAGCCAGACCTTGTATGAGTGGGATTTGGGTTCCTGGAGCTGGGCTATCTTGGCAACCTCACCCGGGACGACGACCGCCTTGTCTGAGATGACAGTGACAAATGCTTTCTGTCCCACCTTGATATGTGCCTTGTCTTTGCTGTTGACCTGGCAGAGGGCGATGAATCCATCCTGATTGACGATGCCGAATAGCTCGGTCCCCGTTCCAACCATAGTCCCATCCTGCGCCATGATTTCCTCATTGAGGAGGTCGGATTCGCTGGCTCTGTTGGTGAGATGGCTTGCAAGGACGACCATGCCGCTGATGGGCGCCTTGATGGGCACCTTTTCCCGCTTGCGAAGGGATTTCTGGAGTTTACTTTCCTCCTGTTCAAGGCGGAGTCGGCTCTGGCGGAGTTCAATTTCGGCGCGCTTGAGCTCCTGCTCGGATTTTTGCAGTTCGTTCTCATTCATGAAACCTTCGTTAACAAGCGTGCGGTCAAACTGGAGGTCTTTCTGTTTACGGACTTGTTCGCTCTCGTCGAGCTGGAGGGTTTCCTTACTGATGGCTATCTGGCGATTCTGCTGTTCGATTTCATCTTCTATGTCCCGGTCATCTATTTTTGCGATAACTTCGCCCTCTTTTACCATGTCTCCCACCTTGATGGGGCGCACAAATGTGATGGTGCCGTCCATAAGCGGTTTTACGATGATGGATTTGATGGGCGTCAGTTCCCCTGTGATGGAGAGTTCGGAGCTGATTGTATCCGTTGTTGCTTTTATGGTGGGGACCTCAATCCGCCCGGAGAGACCGCGCAGATTTTCAATCTGCTCACGCAGTGAGGCGTTTTTATTGACATCGGTGCCTGCCGGTTTTCTGAGGGCGGGCTTTTTTCTGCAGCTTAATGGGCTGAACATGAGAGCCATTCCCAGAAGCAAGACAAGAGCACATTGTTTCCTCATGAGGTTATCTCCCATTTTTATATTTATGGTTATGATGATTCACCAAACTCATTTTTCCTGCCACATTCCTTTTTCATCAATAATTAATCGTTCAATGGAGTTCCAGAACCTGAGGCGCTGGATGGTGTGCCTGACGAGGGCATTGGTGAGGGCGTTGCGCGATGACAGGAGGGCATCCTGCGCATCAAGGAGGTCACGCGCTGTGGCGCGCCCACTCTGGAGGAATAGCGATGTGCTTTTCACTCGGCGCTCCGCAAGACGCACACTCTCTACCTGGATTCTGTATTCCGTGCGTGAATCTTCAAGTTCCCGCCAGTTGTTCCGGACTTCAAGGATGAGATTTTCGCGGAACTGTTCAAGTGAGCGTTTTGCCTGATTGGCGCTGATGAGGGAGCGACGATAATCATTGCGTCGGGGCGTCCAGTCAAAGGGGAGTCCGAGGTCGAGAGAGAAGACATTCGTATTGTCACGGAAGTCCAGTCTGACACGGTCCTTATCATCTCCTGTGGATGTTGAATAATTATAACTGGCGTTGAGGTTTGGGAGGAAATTCTGGAGAGCGATTTTGACGGCGCGTTCACTGTCTTCCACGGCGTCCTGTGCGTTTTTCAGGTCGAGGCGGTCTTTCAGAGCGATGTCTATGGCTTGTGAGAGGGTCATATCCGGACGGAGGAGACCGCGTTCGGCGATACGGTTAAGTTCCACCGGGTCGGGACCGACGTCAAGTGTCATTGGGATGCCAAGGAAGATTTTGAATTGGTCAAGCTGTTGCCCGTATGCCTTCTGGGTGCTTGAGAGACTGCTTTCCGCCTCAAGGACCTTCTGACGCGCCTGGTCAACCTCGATGCCGGATTTGCGTCCTGCGGAGGCAAGTTCCTGCAGGTAGCGCAGGTTGTCGGTTGTGCTTTTATAATTCTTCTCGGCATTGACCAGATAGTCCCGCGCACTCAAAAGACCATAATATCCATCCGCCACAGTAATTATGAACTCCTGCTGGTATCGGCGGAAGTCCCGTGCCGAGTAAATCATGCTCCGCTCAGCCTGGCGCAAACTTTCAAGTGCGACGAGTGAGCCGGCGCCGCGCAGGAGTGGCTGAACGATTGAAAATGACATGCTGTTGGATGCAGAGGGGCGAGGGTCATGGGTGAAGTAACGGACAAAACTGTGGGAGAAATCCAGAGTGATGTTTGCGCCCGTTGCAAGAACTTTTGAAACGCCGGCGGAGAATCCGCGCGAGCCGTAACGTTCTACCGTGTCTCCTTCCTCGGTGCGTGTGAGTGACTCGTTTGCGGAGGCAGTATAAAGAAACTGATAATTGCGGCGGGTTTCAATCAGTGAGAGCGCCTGATTGTAAAATGACTCCCGCCGGCTTTTGTAATCGCGGTTATTGGCGATGGCGATTGCCATGGCATCGGCAAGGGAGAGCGTGTATGCCGGTGTTGTGAAGGTGTCATTTGCAAGGTTCAGCCGCGGTGACTCATTCAGGACCCTGCTTGTAATTTCATCGTTCGTTGGAGCGATGGAAAATTCATCCGCCCTGCCGAGTGCTTCGCGTTGCTTTGCGGCGATGACTTTATACGCCTCTTTATCGGCGTGTTCCCTTGCATAATTACCAAGTCTTGCGCAGGAAGATGCAAAAATCAGGAGGCATAGAAAGAGAAGAAGGGATTGGAATTGAGAGGTCAATCCTACTGTTTCGGGAAATTTTGAGTTATTTTTCATAAACCTCCCTTTTATATAAAATCCCACCGATATTTTTCTTCCCGCATGGGGCTTATGGCACAAAAAATCCCTTTTATTTTAACGCATCGTCTTTATTTAAGACGTATTATCCCCAAAAAGGTTGTCCAAATCTTTTTTCGCTTAAATTTTCAGCAATGCGGGTGCAACTCTATCTATGGCGTAAAACCAAGTTCAACTTATTTTTAATCCACAGGACAATACATTTTACCACAGAGGACACAAGATAGCACATAGGACTCACAAAGTTAAAAACACTCCGTGTCCCTCTGCGAAAACCTCTATGAACCTCTGTGGTTAAGTCTCTTCCAAATTTTTCCCCATTGACATGCAAAATAAACTCCTTATATAAGAAACACCAAGAATATGTTGGTTTTATATAGACCAGTCTTGTCTCGCAGTGAACCATTTCATCTATTACAGCCTTTTATACAGATACAGTCAAGAAAGGAGAAATCCTATGGGAAATAAAGTGACAGTATGGTTCGATAGAGAGGCTGATTACCTTGAGGTTTTGTTTGCGAAAAGAAAGGGCTACTTCCGAGAAACTGATTCCGATGCGGTTATGGAGAAGGTTGATACAAAAGGAAACGTGATTGTTTTTTCCATTTTGAAGGTAAGCTCTCTTAAAGGAAAGAAGCCGCTTTCCATTGCTTTGCAAACGAAGAGTGCATAAAAACGTGATTTCATCACTCGCCGAGGTGGGAGGATTTGACGACGGGATTTCCGAGGAGTAAAGAGGAATCAAATATTAAAAATCCTCCGTGCGACTCTGCATATACCTCTGTGAACCTCTGTGGTGAATCTTCATTATTAATTTCCCCATTGACATGAAGAATAAACCAATTATAAAAAAATCTATTAAAGAATGTTGGAATTATATAAACTTAAAATTGCTGTATGAAAATTTACTATATAGACTAGGTTAATTGCTATTAGATAATATTATATAGTCTCTGTTCCTAACGAGAAAAATAATAAGAGGCAAAGAAAGGAGAGTCACAATGACTGAGTTTAGAAAAGTTAAAGGTAGTGACACATGGCATTGGTGCAAAAACTGCTCAAGATGGCCGACATCAAACTACGACACCAGCTACACCAAACCAACATCCGGCGAGCTCTGCAATGAGTGTAAGTCTAAGGAGAAAAACGGAAGTTGTAGAAAGTAGCCTAACAAGTTGATTCAACTTATTGTGTTCCCCGTAGCTATTATCGTTGATACAGAATATACAGCAGTTGATAATGTCGCTTGACTCTTTATGTTAATTTAGAGGTGAGATAATGTATAGGGAAATCATTTTAAAATATGATAAAAAATTAGATGATAGAGATTTATTTGCAATCAGACTATTTAATGAAAAATTCGGAGAAAATGAAATAAAATTAGAACATGACAGTAATAGAGTAGTCATATTATTAAGAGAGATTGATATTGAAAAGTTGAGAGAGGCATCTTCTCGTTTCTCTTCTTATACAAAAAAAACAATTTTCCAAGATTTGGTTCGTTCAATAGAACAGATAAAGAGTTACGGAATCAAAGGGAATAAAAGAAATTATGTAGATTATAATCAAGAGAGAAAAGTAAAA
>Ga0172362_10003906_pt1 | contig 12895 bp, 14 predicted proteins | sample LakKivs1_kivu2a2_FD_114534 | JGI IMG/M metagenome (GOLD analysis project Ga0172362, IMG submission 114534) | Sediment microbial communities from Lake Kivu, Rwanda - Sediment s1_kivu2a2 | ecosystem: Environmental > Aquatic > Freshwater > Lake > Sediment | place: Rwanda: Western Province, Lake...
TAAAAATGGGAGGGACTGTTTTAGAATAGAACTGATTGCCGCCTTCTGTACCACTAATTACTGTACCAACTGGCAAATCACGATGATGCCACAATAAATCCTTTACTAAAAAAGATTTACCTGTTTCACGTTTACCAATGAAAACAACTACTTTATCATCTTTAATTGATGACATATCGAATTTTTTTAATTTAAGATTCATTTAATTATTACAAATATTTTATTTTTACAATTTATCCTAAAGGATTAGTAAAAATTAACCGTGTTTATTGTAGAATTTTCGGAAAAGTGCGTTTGTGATAAGGGAAAATGAATTATTAGAGGTTGTGGTAAGGGGTGTATTTTCATAAAATAATGGAAGATTTCATAATTTTTTCTAACAAAGAGAAAAATATGATTTTTTCTCTAAAATTTCACAATCAATAAGTATTGATTAAAATATGCAAAAAAGGGGGGTCATAAGTCCCACACCCTTTCTTTATTGATGAAATTAAAAATACAAAAGGATATAACTTTTAGTAAGTGCCTTTACTAAAAAAATTAAAATAAAATAAATGATAAATTTAATTTTTTTTGTAAAATCATATGCAGCAGCAGAATTTTTTTGCATAATATGTCCATCCTCTTTCATTCTTCCATAATTTAGAATAATCATTCTCATAAGTTCCATAAAAACTGTGTTTTGTTTCTCCCATTTTATTATGTGGTTTGGGTGTATAATATGAAGATAAGACCTTATTATCCACCATAACTTTTTCCTTTTCCTTTACCTTTATTTCTTCTCCATTTCTATCTATTTCTATAAAATCTTCTTCTTGTTCTACCATATTTTATCCCAACTTAATTTTCTTAAACAAATATTTTTTTAAACCAAAAAAATTGATAGTAACCAATTCTAACCTTACATTTATTTAATTACCAAAGATGGCCAATACAAAAATCATCTCCATAATACCATTTACCACCAACTTCGACCTCGAATACGAAGACGGAGTTGTGGTCAATATTTCATATTACCAATTCATTGAAGATCTCTCCAATAATGAACTCTTCTACAATGAACTTATCATCGCCCAAGCCAAATTCATCAATGATCACACAGAGCTTACTCCATACCAATGGAATATCACAGTTCCGATCATTGATTCCGACCATGAAGTTTTCCACAATTTTCAAGCTCTCAATAACAGAGATAATCCACGCCTAAATAAGGAAGATCTTAATTCTTTCCTTAATTCTGGCCTTCGCATCTCCGTCATCGATACACCCGAAAATTATTACAAATTCACCATCGAATTTACCCGAAACAACCAAACATTCCGTCTTCAACACATCGCAGATCAACTAAATAAAACTTACAGTGTATTCGATAAATACCATCCAGGTACTTATCACTATCAAGGAGTTTTCACCACAACCGATAACATCTCCCTGGTTACACACGAAGACACACTCACGGTTTTATATCCTGATGAAACAGAGAAAGACCATTCCATCACGGATACCTTAATTCATTTACTTCCACTTGTTGACAGAATTGAAATAGATGGACAAATGGTTGATTTTATGACGGAAGTGGTTGCGTGGTATTATGCTTACAGAAGTTTCAAACAAGATTCACGGAATAAATGTGTGGAAGAACATTTCAAAAACAGTCTTCGACAAATTCGTTTTATGACTTCAATTGGAGTAATGAATATCCAAACAAAATTCTTCCATTGCCTCTCCAGCGGACTTTTCTTTATCAATTTAGGAGTCTTTGAAGAAAGAGAAACAATTATGTTCAAAGTTCCTGTGAACGATCAAATCGTAACTGTTAAAGCTATTTCCTTCAGCAAAGAATTTGACTTCTTCCATTCCGTATTCTTCCCCGATTTCACCAGAAAATCCCGTCAAGTTCGCATCACGGAACCAAAAGAATGTTCTAGTTGTTTCGATGAAAAAACGGAATATTTGGAGAATGATATTTGTCCAGTGAATGGATGTTCAATGGCAAATTATTGTTTCAGTTGCTTCAAAAATTTTGGTTTCAGATGCATGATATGCAAATCCCATTTTTATAAATTAACAAAAAAATTGATACTTATGGAAATAATAGTTAAACCTAATTAATAACCTGAATGGAAGAATTAGTTATTAAAACAAACATCTATGAGAGCTCCGGTTCTCATAGTTTTAACAAGATGTTGGAAAGATATTTTACGAGAGATGGAATTTGTCCTCGGTTACGTTTGTTGGCATATATCCGTTTGATTGAATATACCCCAGAACGTAACCCCCGCGACTGGAATATAATTCCTCTCGGCAGTCCAAAACTTGAAAATGCCCTCGAGAACTTCATACTACTTCTTTCCCATATGTCACCCAAACAAATTCAAATGGAATTCGAAATGATGTGTCGTCACAAAACCATCCTCATTCATGTCACTAATGAAGACACTGAATTCAAAATAAAATTCTTCATCTCGTTTCAGAAACAATTGTATCCTATCAACGATGAAAAATTGCCATCAAAACTCAATCTTTCTCAAGTCAAATACATTGTTGCTCGTTAAAGATATTATAAAAAAAATTGATATTAAAAATCATTGGTATTATTTAAAATACAAATTATGAATTGTGAAGTAAAATATTGCAAATCCCAGGAGATTATTAATATTTCTCCTTCCTCCCCCCTCTTCAACTCCGTAAATAATGAACGCTCAAAACAAACCCAATCATTTACTTATTTCGATTTTGATTTTTTCGTTAATTCTTCAAATGATTTACTTATTATCAATAAAAGTTATGGAAATCTTTGTCTCAATCTTTCCGATTTCATTTTGAGAATTTATCCTTCGGATGTATATGATCAATACAATACTTTTAAAGATGAACTGGCATTGGATTACGTTACAAAATTATCAAGATTATTTCGAAGTGGAAAGTTGTATGTTGAATTTGTGGTGACGGACGAGAGATTGGGAGTTTTTTTATATTCCAACTATCTTTACCGGCCAAATGACTCTGGTTTTCTTGATGTTACAAATCATTTTTACATCACCCGACTAATAAATAATACCTTCTATAATTATTCAATTCTTTTTGATCGAATAATTCCAAGTGATGAAATGATCCAAAGTGAAACCGGTGATTTATACATTAAAATGATTGGGAAGGTTGTGGATTATTACAGCAATAATTATAAATACTAATTATTTAGTGTAAATAATTACTAATTATTTAGTGTAAATAATTACTAATTATTTAGTGTAAATAATTATTTAGTGTATGGTAAATTGGTATATACTTTCTTTGGTCTCTTTGATAACGATGTTGAGGCAAAACTCTGTGCAACGCTTGACGCATCATCCGGTAAAACAGCACTGATTAATTCTTTATCAGCATTTGCGACAATATCTTCAATATTTCCTCCACTTAAAATTGGAGCTGCCACCTCAACATTTTGACTCACCACGGGAGCAATTACATCCGTATTATCTAAACTCAAATTTCTATTAAAAACTAAAAAAACCAATGGAGCAGACACAATAAATCCAGCTAAAAACAATTTAAAATATGTACTAAAGCCACTGGTTTCTTCCGGTTTTTTGGAGAGGTATTTATCGTAGATGAAAAGGACTGCACAGAGGAGAATGCCAACAACGCATCCGAATACTAATGGATTTTTAATTAATTCGCTAATTCTCATTAAATTTTTCTAAGCTTAAAAATTTAATATTTTTACGAATTAGATTTAATAGTCGGACCTATAATCTTCACCACTCGAAAAATAACTTGTTCTCCTCTCATCATCCCCTCCCATTATCAACTGCTCCTTAACATTCAAAAATGCATCATTTTTAACTTCCGTATTAACTTCTGCAACACTTTGGCTTGATATTTCATTATTTTCGTGTAAACTAATGTTTTGTTGGTGTAAGATTTTTTCTCTTTCTAATCTTTCTCTTCTTTCCCTTTCCATTCTAATTTTATCTTTATTTTTAATAAATCGTCTTTGGGCCCTTTCAATTCTGTGTGAATCACTTATTTTTTTTACATCCTCCTCAGTAATACCAGAGGATTCAGTAATATCCTCACTTTCCAAAGCTCGTCTTGGCAATATATCCTTTGTTTCTGGTTCATAAATATTTTCAATGTGCAATGGTTTTTCCATTAATGGAGGTCTAAAATCATTTAAGGATTTTATGGAAACATTTTCTTCTAAAACTGGTTGAACAAAATTTTCCTTTACTTCTGTGGTTTCAGTAACTTCAGTCTGAGTTTCCGTTTTCGCTTCAGTCACATTTACCTGTTCCGTATTTTCCCTTATGACTACTCCTCCTTCTGTATTTTCCTTTGTACTCTCTTCCTCTGAATTTTCCTCAGTACTTTCTTCCGATTCTTCCTCCTCCAATTTTTTCTCACTTTCCTCAACACTCTTCACTAACTGTTTAAACATATTCGCAGTTTCAATATTATTATTTGTATCCTCATTCTTTATTGATTCAACTACTGATGTTTCAGTAGGTTCTTCTTTGTTAAATGAATTAATTTTTTGTTCTTCCATATTTCCGAAATAATTTTTTATGATTTCTTCAGTTGGTTCCATAATTCTGATAGTTTCGACAATACCTTCCTTAATAATATTCATAATTTCTTTAGCATTCTTTTGCTTTTGTATGGGTGTTATGTCCTCATTATCAAAAAGATAGGCATTTTGGTATACTTCGAATCCACAGACAACATAACATTTGTGAACAAAATTTCGGAGTTTAGGATAAGTTATTCCCACTTCCCCAGAAGGATTTTTGGTTCTTGGCATAGAAAGTATTTTAGAATTAGTTACAAAAACAGCTTCTAATAATCCTTCTAGCCAAGGACATCTTGATTTATCAATTATTCTTCTGGTCTCTCTGTCAATAATATCTTGGTTCCACCCAGGTATTTTTTTAATTAAATCTTGAAAATATTGCAAATCGCTAATTTCATCGTCGCTATCGACGGCTCTTATATATTTTCTTTTCTCAGCCTCTTTAATTTCAAATTCTGCCAAAGCATCTTCGAAAATTGTTTCAAATCCTTCATAAATCAAAGGTGATAAAATACTCACTAATTGTTTTGTATATTCGTTTTTGGCCTCCACTAAAGCAGTGTTACTAATTTCTTGAACAGGTGTAAAAGACATTATTGTTTTTATACATTATTAATTAAAGAATTTTACTTATTGTCCATAATTATTTTCTAAATACCTTTTAGTATGGATTCTCTTTTAAATACTTCAACAAATTCTAGTGCATCTCAAACTTTAAGTCCCAATATAAAAAATTTGTCAAATACAAACAACATACCCACAACTTCTGCCAATTTCTCTGTCCCATCTTCACTCCCCAAAGGACTTAAAATAACTTCCTGGGTATTGTTCTTTATTTCCGTTATCTTCTCCATCCTTTTTGTTTAAAATTGCTGCATTTCCGAGGGAGATATTTTAAATAAATAAATTACAGTTGGCTTTCCATCAACCAAAATAATTTTACGTACTGGATACGTACTACAAGGTGGATATAATTCCCTTGTTTCCGCTGTGCACAATGGCGGTTTCCATTCAAAAGGTTGCCCTGACATATACTTTATACAACTAAAATAACTATTATTTTAGTAAATAAAATAAAATATTACTGCATAAAAAAGCTCTGCAATGACTGAGTATATGGATTCTTCCTAAATGCATCCAATATTCCCGGATCAATTCTATCCGCCAAGGGTTTATTCGGTAAAGTATCTTTCTGGTGTGTTTCTCCAAACATATTCGGCTGTGGAACACTATTATATACCTTCGTGCTCATCACACCTCTATTCTCAATTCTCTGATTATCACTATCACCCCTTCTGGCAGTAACCATATGGATATCATCTTTTGATACATTAATCTTCGGACCACCATCCGCCGGTTTCCTACCAATCGCCACTTTCTCCCTAATACTTTTAATAATTGTATTATAAATTCCTTCATATGATTTAGGTGCCTTAACTGAAGCAGGACCAGCATTACCCTTAATCTCATTGTTTGACTGAAACTGTCTCGCCGTATTCTTTGCCTTAACTTTGACCGAATGATAACCTCCCTGGCTCGGACCCTTTGCATCACCAACATAATGCACACTCGTCGTTATCCTATTCGTATCCTTCGCCTTCATATTCAAATTCTTATATCCACCTCCAGATCTCTGATTCTGCATATTTCCCATAAAGTTCTGTACCATCGTATCCGACTTAATCGTATATTTGGGCGCATCATTTGGATCATATACCATACCCTTCTGGCTTCCCTTTATACCTCCCACATACTTGTTATCTATGTTCTGTTCCTTTATTGTTGTCCTCAAAGGATCATTTGGATCATAAACAGTAGCCTTATTTGGTCCAGTGTTCTGAAAATATCCTTGATGGTTATTATCAATGTTTTGTTCCTTAATTGTTGTTCTGAGTTGATCATTTGGATCATAAACAGTCGCCTTATTTGGTCCTGTGTTTTGAAAATTCCCCTGATAAGTATTATCAATATTTTGTTCCTTAATTGTTGTTCTGAGTTGATCATTGGGATCATAGACAGTTCCTTTATTTGGTCCAGTGTTCTGGAAATAACCCTGGTGGCTATTATCGATATTTTGTTCTTTAATGGTGGTTCTAGGTAGATCGTTGGGATCATAGACAGATCCTTTATTGGGACCAGTATTTTGGAAGTAACCTTGGTGGTTATTATCGATATTTTGTTCTTTAATGGTGGTTCTTGGTAAATCATTTGGATCATAGACGCGGGCTTTATTAGGACCGGTGTTTTGGAAGTTTCCAGCCCATCTTCCATTTCCAACGACGTTTGTTTTACGAGTATGTTTGATGTTCGGATTAATTGGAGCACGATTACTTTTGTTGGGGGCACTCATGTTGGTAATCTGCATTTTAGGACCAGTAATGACACGTGTATTTGGACGAGTTTTGAAACTGCTGCGGCCATAATCATTGGGAATGGCGGAATTAGGGCCCATAATTTGCCATTGACCTTGGGCGTTTTGGTTGCGTGGGCCGGAGCCAGCGTATTGGAAGCGAGTGGATTTTTTGAATGCTGGTTTAAGTTGAGTTTGACTACCAGTAGCGGCTGGGGCGGCGGATCCAACACGACTCTTAAGTTCAGTAGTTTTACGATTGGTATATTTAAGGACGATTTCAGGGCGTTGGGTAGGGCCGGTGGTGTCGCCAACTGCGGTGAAAAGGCGATCTGGTGAATTGATAAAGAAACGATCTGGTTGGTTTTTCTCAACCAAACCGACTTTTTCCGGTTTTTTATCAGTAACTGATGCACCAGGAACGATAACACCCTCATAAGATACTTTTGGATGAGTTTTAACACGAAGTTCATTAACAGTCTTTGGTAAAACAAAGTCACGAGTATTCGCCTGCTGAAAACCTCCACTTCCCTCGGCCGTAAATCCTTGGTTGAGACCTGGTCCTACTCTGATCGGTTCTACTGGGGCTTCGTTGTTGCGAGTATTTCCGACGACATATCTTTCCAACATATATCCATCTAAATTTTGCATACCATAAGGGTTACTCAAGTTTGTCACTGGAGCAAAGAAATCATCTCTTGCGACCTCCGTCTTTGGGGAATAATTATAGTCAACACCAGTAAAATTTTCCAATAAAGTCTGGTTAGCAGTATCTTCAATATTTTGTCGCGCAGTCCCTCCGAAGAATGGGACCATATTGTTGTGGTAAAAGCTTTGGCGATCGACTGGATTACCGGTGAGTGAAATGCCTTCCCATCCTCCGGTTGCAGCGTAATCTTTGTATAAAGTCGGGATTTCTAAATTATTGACTGCAGGGTCAAATTGTGGTTTATATTCTTTTGGCTTAAGCTGTGCTTCAATATTTTGAGCTTTCTGTTTTAAGCCATTCGCGCCTATAAATTCAACTGGTAGAGTATTATCAGTGCCGTCAACTTTGTTAAAGATAGGGACTGGAGGACCCGCGATCATATAATTCGTTTTAAGACTATCTTTACTCTTAGCAAAAATTTTATTAGCCAGATTCTGCTGATCATTCCATACCTTCTGAGTTCGGGTATTTTCATAAATATTCTCTCCACTTGGTTTATAATTATCACTAACATTGGATAAAAATTGTACGTCTCTTTGGCGAGGGACATTATTTTTACTGAATAAATATCCAAGGCCACCAATTGCTGATGCTATTAAAACTTCCATAATGGTCTATATTTATAAGAGAAAAAATAATATTGAATTATTACACATAATCCCTATTTAAGAATAACAATATTTTTTGTAATTTAATTCTAAATACCATAAATTTATCAGTTTTTTAATAAATTTATTGTTTTTGATTTTATAATTTTTAATTTTTTTTTTCACTTAATACTTATAAAGTTGGTAGTATTACCAAATAAAATATGTGCCAGCTATCAGTAGTTTTACTTATTACTCACATATAGAATATAACATAAAATATAAATGTATTTCCTACTTAGTTAAATCCATGAAATTTAAGGGTAATGGCTCCACCACAGTCTCATAAAATTTCTCAATTTTCTTCATATTCGGCGCATCCTCCGCAGTCACCAAATTAATTGCAACACCTCTCCTTCCAAATCGACCACTTCGACCAATTCGATGCAAATAAGGCTCAACCTTGTAGGGGACATCATAATTAATGACCAAAGAAATCTGCTGGATATCAATTCCTCGAGATAAAATATCAGTAGCAATCAAAATACGAGAAGCACCGCTCTTAAAATTACTTAGAATGTCATTCCTCTCATACTGATTAAATCCTCCATGTATTAACCCCACCTGATAATTCCTCTTTTCCAACAATTCCTTCAAATAAATCGCCTTCTGCTTTGAATTTACAAAAATTATCCCTTGACTAACACTAATACTATCATAAATGTCAGTCAATACATCAAATTTTTGATCCTCACTCTCCACAGACACATAAAATTGACTTATACCCTCCAAAGTCAACTTCTCCGCCTTCACCAAAATTCTCACTGGATTTCTCATAAATTCAGTTGTCAATTCCAAAATATCTTGAGGCATGGTCGCACTAAATAACGCTATCTGTGATGTCTCCGGCACATACTCAAATATTGTCTTTACCTGATCCTTAAATCCCTTCGACAACATCTCATCCGCCTCATCCAAAATTAATAACCTCAATCCAGTCAAGACCAACCTTTTACGCCGCAAACTATCCCATACCCTTCCAGGAGTACCAACAATTATATGAGAACGAAAATCCGGAGCAGGCAAATCATCTCTATCACTAATCCTCTCCTCTCCCTTTCCCAATCCAGTCCCAATCAATAAACTTACCTTTACTCCAGAATATTGACCCAAAGACTTAATAATCCTAAAAGTCTGAATCGCCAAATCCTTTACAGGACTTAACATCAATACCTGACAACCAGATACCTTTACATCCACCTTCCCCAATGATGCAATTGAAAAAGTGCCGGTTTTACCAGTTCCAGACTGTGCTTGCGCAATTATGTCATTACCCTGAATAATGGGTAAAATAGCTTTAGATTGTATGGCAGAAGGATTCTCCCATCCATACGCATAAATACCTTTCAAAATTGACTCTGAAAGGTTCAGTTCCTCAAAAGTCTCCACCTCCCTCAAACCACTCGTCTCCTCTATCTCTTTCTCTATCTCTGACATAACTAATCTTAAAAAATAATAAATCTTTTAAACCGATTTTTTTTATAAGTAAAAAAATTAAATAGAAAATATTGATTAGGATAAATGGGATTTTTTGGCACTTGGATCCTGAAAAATGAAGATGAAAAAGATGACTTTAAAATAACCTTCAAAAATAATAATAAAACACCTAAAGATTCAAACTTTATATCACAAAAAGATTCAGAAATGACTACTCCTAAAGAATCTATTTTCAAAAAAATTATTAACATCAAATCTACCCCAGAACAAATAATAAAATCTACCCCCGAAAAAATATCTCACAATGAACCTCCAGAAAAAATAATCAATATCAAATCTTCACAAGATGCATCTGAAAGATTTTCCAATAAATTTACAATCATTAAACTAACTCCAGATGGTGAAATATCCTCTGAAAGCGATAAAATTTTTCCCGATCTTATACACGTTTATACCGACGGAAGCTGCATACATAACGGTAAACCTAATGCCAAAGCCGGCATTGGCATCTACTTTGGTCCCAACGATCCACGAAACATCAGTCGACCAGTCCAGGGAAAACAAACCAATAACACTGCTGAACTTTCCGCCATAATCACGGCCTGCAATATTCTCCAACAAGAAATTAAAGATAAAAAACGTATCGTCGTCTATACTGACTCAGAATATGCCATCAAATGTTTCACCTCTTATGGCCGAAAACTCCATCATAAAAACTTTCAATCCGATAAACCTATACCAAACCTCGAACTTCTTAAACAAGGATTCACCATCTTCGCAGAAAATCCCAATATCACCCTCAAACACATCCGATCCCATACCGGCAAAAATGACGAACATTCCCTCGGAAACGAAGAAGCAGACCGACTCGCCAATCAAGCTATCGGTATTAACAAAGAACAAAAAGAATCCAACAAAATTTATTTAAATGTTGCATATGCAAACAAAGATGATGCAAAAGATTTAGGAGCCAAATGGGATAAAGGTAAGAAAAAATGGTATGTTAACGAAAATTACAAAAATAGTCAAGTATTAGTTGAAAAATTCGGTTCATAATTCAACGAAATTCCCTTGGAAATGCATATGTCTCCATTTTACAAAAAATATTTTTGCTATCATATTTTTCAAATATCTCCATTACTTTCAAATAAATATCATAAAATTTCTCTAAATTCTTCTTTACCTGACTCTTCGTACACATTTGTGCAAATATTTCGTGCTGATTTGCCGTAATCGCTATCCGATAACTGTTTTTCGAATAATTATTTGATGCACAAGTATAAAATTCTCCTAATTGTTTCCCAAATTTTTTCCCACCTGTTTCATTGATTTCTTCTTCACTGATTTTTTTTGGATTATATATGACCAAAAATTCATCATTATTGAAACGATGGAATGGAATTTTGTTTTTCAACAAAAATTTTTCAATTACCCCCCACTTCTTTTTTTCGATTACCTTACGATTTGATAATAATTGTAATAAAGCCATATCTCTGACACCTTCATTTATCAAAATCCATTGTAATAATATTTCATAAATAAACCAATTTTCGGTATTTTTATATTGATTATATAGATTTTCCATATTTAATGGAAGAATTTAATTGAAGATGACATGGCCGGTAATATCCATTCTTGCAACTTGCATTCCTCGAAAATAATATAAACCCCATTCCCCCCTTCGAGAATTTAATTTTATAAAATATTCAAAACGATCATCCCTTATACCCTCTTCCGACAAAATCTTCCCTAAACTACTTAAACACTCATAAATAACCGCCAAATAATTTGTCTCAATATTGTTGGAAACTTTTGTTAATATTTTTTGTAAAATTTCCCATATTTTTGCAGCGTGTAATTTTTTATTTTTGATATTAGATTTTTCGAGGAATTGAGATTGCCAGTTTAATTCGAAAACATCATCCAATTTTACAGACATTCCTTCAAACCTGGCATACATTTTTTTTGCCTGTTTCTCAAATTCCTTTTCTCTCGCACTTACCTGTGCCAATACCATTAAAACTTCTCCCAATTCAAACCTCGGTTCCATTCCATCTAAATTTGCATAAAGATAGTCCATAATCTTTTTTACTTTTTCTTCAAAACCTCCTAATAAAAAGTAATCTTCCAACATAAATGCGGATGCCTGGCACATTTCCCTTGGATTATTTATAAATTTTTTGTAATAATAGTCAAGATTTTTTTTGATGGTTGGGAGAAGTTTGGAGAAATTATATTTTTTGGAGAATTTAATGACATCTCCGATGCAGGATAGATTCCGGACATTTTGTTCTACATCTATAAAGACTCTTTCATTAGTAAATTCGTATGGAATAAAATTTTTATATTTTTCTCTATAAAACTCCGCGATGGGAAATTCAAGAATATTTTGGCATTCTTCTGAAAATAAAGTTTCATAAATAGGGACTATAATTTTTTCAACCCGATATGCAAAGAACTTTGCATCACCTTTTCCCCCAGCCTTTCCAACCAATGATCTCTTCATTTCATTCCATCCCATGTTTTCAAAAACACCGGGCAAATAAGTCGCCCTTTTACCACCAACTTCTACTATTAATCCCAACTCCCGATTATCAAAAATTCCATCCAAAACCATACCAGTCTCAATATTTACTGGGAAGATGGGTGACATCATTAAGCTTATTTCAATTTTTGCTCCGGCATCTTGAGAGAGACTTCGGGGGAAATAACTTCCGCGACGATCATTGTAATGGGTGTTATGGGAAAGTTCAAGAATTTTCTGCAGAATATCTTTTTTTGGCATTGGATAATAATTTGGCGTCCAATAGCCGAGGCATCCGTGAATATCTTTTGGCCATTTTTCAAGAATTTGGCTACGGACAATTGTGACGAAAACACCAAAAATATCTTTCTTTGGATATTCCCTTAATGCCTTATCTTTCAAAAATTCTAAATATTTTTCATTTAACTTAATATCAAATGCCGAAAAGATTGCTAAAATGTCAATCATTAAAATATGATAGAAAAATAATGTTTAATATTTTTTCTAAAAAAAGCGCTGCAATCATTTTTTTACACCTTTGCGTATTTTAAATGCGCACCCCCAAAGGGGGCGCCTGAGCGATGGCCCAAAGGGCCATTGCGCAAAGGCAACGTTACCTTGCACCTTATGGGTTGTCTCGGCAGAGCCAACCCAA
>Ga0172362_10003907_pt1 | contig 12893 bp, 13 predicted proteins | sample LakKivs1_kivu2a2_FD_114534 | JGI IMG/M metagenome (GOLD analysis project Ga0172362, IMG submission 114534) | Sediment microbial communities from Lake Kivu, Rwanda - Sediment s1_kivu2a2 | ecosystem: Environmental > Aquatic > Freshwater > Lake > Sediment | place: Rwanda: Western Province, Lake...
CAGTCGTTTGCCATACTGCTTCAGGCTGTAAAGAGGTCATTTTTCTCTGCAGAAAGTTTTCTTCGCTGTCCTAATAGCTTTCCGTATCTTATGGAGTTAACTATATGTGAGCAATCGTGTCTATTATTAGGTATGATTTCCGTTGTTGGTGCTGGAAGAGTAGGGAGCGCGGCTGCTTTCAACATACTGAGGCTTAGGACGAGCGATGTTGTTCTGATAGATGTTGTTGAGAACTTGGCGAAGGGTGAAGCTCTTGACATGATGCAGGCGGCTCCCGCGATCGAGTTTGACGGGAAAATAAGGGGCACGAGCGACTTCAGTGCAATGAAGAGTTCAGAGCTGGTAATCATCGCAGCGGGTCAGGCCAGACAGCCGGGAATGTCTAGAATCGACCTCATGAACAAGAACGCAAAGATAGTGAAGTCTGTGGTGAAGGAAGTTGCGAAGTATGCTTCTGATTGCAGGCTTATGGTTGTGACGAATCCTGTTGACATAATGACGTACCTTGCCTATGAGGAGTCAGGGTTTGAGAGAAACAGGGTCTTCGGGATGGGGAATATCTTGGATACGCTGCGTTTCAGATCATACATTGCGATGGAGTTGGGGGTTTCCAGAGAAGATGTGCGTGCCTTAGTAATAGGCGAGCATGGTGATTCTATGGTTCCACTCGTTGAATGTGCTTCTGTTTCTGGAATACCTGTGACCAAGTTGCTTACGGAGGAACGGATGAATGAGATCGTGAACATGACGATATCGTCGGGTGTGGATGTTATTAACATGAAAGGGTTCACGATTTACGCGCCTGCAGCAGTCATTGCAGTCATGGCTGACGCGATCCTGAAAGATAGGAAGAGAGTAGTCGGAGTTTCCACGTATCTTGATGGCGAGTACGGGTTTTCAAACATTGCAATAGGTGTGCCAGTGGTTCTGGGAAAGAATGGCGTTGAACGAATTCTGCAGCTTGAACTGACGGCTGAGACGAGGAAACGTTTTGAGAACTCCGCGTCGGTTGTGAGAGAAGCCCTTAAAGAGATGGGTGAAAACATCCTGGGGATTCCATAGAACGAGGGCTACATAGCCCAATGTTTCTAGCATGCCCGATATGAGAATCGCACATATTTATTTAAGTCCCCGTGTAACTAGTAGTGGGAAATTAGAATTTGGCTGCCGAGATTGAAAATGTAAGGGAAGACGTTCGGATGCGGGTTGAGACCGACTCAGTGATGTCAAGTGCGTGGATACTTGTTTATCTCCTGCCCATTATTCTGGCTGTCTTATGGGTTTAGCGCGCATGCCTGTTCCTAAATTAGTTGGCAAAGTATCTGATACTTCTAGCTTTTGCTTTGTTGTTGGTGTTGACGGCTGCTTGAGCTGTGAGGAGCATGACGATAACGCGGAGTTGAGAATGAAACGTGACTTTGGCTAATCCTCTGAGACTGTGATGGGTGAGGCTGGTCAAGTTCTTGAGTCGGCTGAAGACCCGTTCTATTGTCGCCCTTTTCTTGTACGCGGTCTTGAGTTTTCGAGGTCCGTGGCTCCGAAACTTCCTGTCCACTCTCAGAATGCCCCTGACGCCTTTGCATTGATTCTTCGGGTATGGGATGACAGGGAATGTTCCATGTTCGGATGCTGTTTCCCTCAGGTTTGCAGCGCTATACTGTGAGTCTGCCAAGAGCTTTCTTGGTTTGACGTGTTCTGATGCTTTCATGAACAGGCTGACGGAATGTTTCTTCTCTTTCTCGTTTGCAGAAACCACCTTCATTGCGATTGCAACTCGCTCTTTACGTCGACTGCTAGATGAAGCCTGTAACCAAGGTCTTTGGCTTTGACTGCTCTTCCGACTCTTGATTCAGGATCGCTGTAGCCTGTGCGGTTATCAAGAGTTCGTCGACTGTACGCTTTGATGAAGGTCGAATCCAACGCTATGGCTTCGCCTCTGATTCTTCCTTTCTCCATGAGAACATTGACGGCTTGATCTATGATTCTTGCCAGTCTTTCGGGTCCCACTTTGCTTCTGAGCCTAGACAAAACTGCGATGCCGTATGGCTGTTGATCCGCTTCTATATCGCATATTCTCTTGAGTCGAGGATCCTTCCACATTTGCCTAACGAGCATTCGGTCGCTTGGAATATGCTTTAACCGTTTAACAAGATGTGCTTTGAATACTCCAAGAGGATTTCTCGGCGGTCTTCCAGGAGAACCAACCGGATGATAAGGTCATTCGAGGACTCTTTTGGCAAAAGATAAATCGACCTTGCAAAACAAGGTTTCTAGAGCCTCGTATCTCTTCATTGCTCACCTCAATGAGAGGTACGAGACTCAACCTATTAATTTAGGAACACGCATACGCGCAAGAGAAGAGCCTAAGAGTGCTTTGATGAATGGTTACGCACTCTCTCAAGGTAAGATTTCAACCGCTCAATCCAAACAATTTCCACATGATTGCATATGTTGCTGGCAGGTGTGGGCGCATCTGTTACTACTATGCTATTAGTCAATGAGGGATCAGACTTTAGGACTTTGCTTACATATTCATCGAGACAATCGAGTTTCTTGTTCCAGTTCTCCACGCTAAGCCTGTTTGCACGAAGAAAATCTCGTGCTTGCGTCTCGATTTCTTTTGGGTTAAGGTACATACGCATGCGCCAAGGAAATCTAACTGTTTTGCATTCAAAGTGCCAAAGATTTTGGCTTTTGTCTGCAAGAATGTCAAACTGAGCCAAATCCAACCCATTTACCTTATATAAGATGTTGGGTCTGATGTTGGTGAAACCAATTTCCTTTAAGATGGAACAAACTCTGTTCACTAAGTCCTCATGTCTGGCCGATATATATTCTGACAATGCCTTATCCGAAATAGTCACCAATCTTAAGGCCAGTTCCTGAAAGCATTCAACCAAAAGAGTAGGGTGTGATATGTAATCCTGGTTGATTCTCAGTAATGGGTAATCCCAGAGAGGGTACGACAGCATTTGCTTATCATGGGGCTTTTCTTTGTGCTCCCTACTTTGAATATACTCTCTTGCTCTGTCAGCTGTAAGAGTGATTCTGTCAAATGCTTCATGAATATCAGTTATACCCTTCCTTTCTAATATCCTTTGGCAGTGCTCAAATTCAAAATCAATTAATGCGCTGCAAAGCTGCCTTCCTTGGTAACCATCTATTTCAGAACTTGACTGATATCCATTATAGATTTCTTCCCATTCCTCAGACAAGCAATACAAACTTTTAAGAATCAGGGAAGGTCTGAACCCTTCTTCCTTAAGAACCAGATCATCCGCTTGAGCAATATCTTCTAAAGCAAACGAGAAAATTTGTCGAAACGAGCATTCGCCCCTCACTGTTTGATAAGCGTCATAATCAACAAAGAAATGATGGTACTTGGAAGTAGCAGCATTTAGCCTTGGGCCGTCAAATCTGCCTTCAAGAGTGAATGTCGCATCATTGAACCTTAGAAATCCGTAGTAATACAAGAAACCTGTGTGGAAGATTTCAGTGAGATATAACCATAATTTTACGTGATTTCTAAGTGTGCTGTACTCTTCATGCGGAATTGCTTTGTCAGATGTGGATTGCGGCAAAGAAAAACAAACCAGATAGTGAGGGGTTAATAGTATGGATGGCAAAAGGAAGTCTCGATTCATAACGTCAATTTCATCCATTTGGAGCAAGCGTGCCCCAGAGTACAATGAAAGTTGATAGAAGTGGGATTTGCAGAGGTCCTCAAGGGCTCTTTGCGCTATGGAGAGAAAAGAGTATTTCGAAACAGTGTTTTCAATTGATGCTCTGACGTCATGAATGATCGATCTTATGTTGTGGGTGTTGACATCTTTGATGACCAATGGTCTCTACTCAACCGTCATAGATCTAGGACCCTAAAATAGTTGTCATTTTCGCGCGTCCTTCTTGATCTGCAATGCAAGCGGAAAATCGGTGACTTAAGAAAGTATCAAGGAGAAGGAATCAGACTAGTCTTCTTCTGTTGATGCGAAAACATCTCAGAGGAGGAGGACATTCTGTTTATCCCAATCGAAAAAGTCTTTGATTGGTTGAAAAAACGGGCTCTGTCAAGTTGTCGGTTGTTTTCGCGAATTTTCTTCACTGTCAAAAATCGGTTGATAAGATCAAGTCTTTTCCTTGGTGTGGTGAACTAACTCGTATTGGACAATTCCCAAAGCCATGGCGACATCGCAATCTGACAAATCACCCTTTTCCTTGAAGATTGTATTCCACAGCTTCTTACGTAGTTCGAAAATTGCATCATCCATGGCATGATTCTTTTCCCGTTTTCCTTTGCCGTTTCTACAGTGGTTTTCATCTCGATAATCACCTCTTGTGAAGCAGCAGTGTGAAGGAATGCTCTTCAATGTTTCTTTCAATATCCCAATACCTTAAGAAGGTTGTATTCACTAATGACATCTCCGACTGCGTATTCATAAAAGAGAGTGCTCTTTTGCCCGCCGCTCCTAACAAATTCTTGATATGCATTAATGATGGCAGTTCCCCCCGCTATCTTGTCAAGGGCATAACGATATGCAAAATCAAGAGTCCATCCCCTATTTTTCGCAAGGTCTTTTGCCTTGGCGCGAGCTTGGTCTTTGAAGTCTTGTCTGGCTTTGTATTCTTCGGCTTTCTCATTCATTTTTCGTTTGTGTTTGGTCTCAACCCCGCACTCCGTACACACGTCTTCTAACCTGAATTTCTTGATCTTGTTGAGTTCAGCTACTCTTTGCGTCTGAGACAGATCGAACGTGTTTGATTCAGGTATTTCGATTCCCATAAATTGCTTTAGAGTTGGAATGTCGAAACCCTTAATGTTGTAACCCGCGAAGATATGCCCTTGAGACAACAAAGATGCTATTCGCTTCTCGACTCTTGACAAATTGTACTGCGGGTCTTTTGAATCAGCGTAATATAGTTCTTGTTTAGAGGAATCACCGATCTGAACTTATATGATTCGTTTGTTGTCTTTCATAATATCTGAACCTGTATTTTCAGTTTCAATATCTATTATGCGATACATTGACTCGCAACCCACTTCCCTTGAGTTAGCGGTTACTATTACTATTTTTTCATAATGCTTCTGTTAACTTGATGGGCGATTCTGATCTCCATAACCTAATGGGCTATCAAATCTTTCACAATTACATAAGAGAGCATGAGGGCTTAGACGGGAAAACACCAGCACAAAAAGCAAACATCGAGTCAAATGAAGCCAGATGGATGTCTCTAATCAAGAAGGCAAGTCAGCATCAGAGGTTTGAGACAAGTTCTTAAGGCGTCGTAGGGCTCCTATTCAAGCATGGCTAAGAGTCCATTCGAGTCTAACACTCTTTATTATGGAGATAATCTGGAAGTTCTCAGAAAATACTTTCCGAATGAATGTGTCAATCTAGTTTATAGCGTGTGCAGTCCTTTGGTTTTCCGCTTAACCCGACAATTTAACGGTATAATGTGATAGATGAATATATATTACAATTAGAGCCAACATAAACTTCTAGGAATAACGATGAGGCTGTTGGAGCTTGATCGTTTGGGCGAGGAGTGACCTAGACGGAACATGAGAAGGAAACCAAACGCGAGGACTTAAGCAAACAAACAACGCGCCAATTCCTCTCAGAACGTCTTTACAATAGATGGATTACCCTAACCTATTACTCGTTCGCAGTAACGTTGATTATTATTTTTGTTGTAGTGCTAAAGATCTCTTTCATAGTCAACCAAGAACAGTTAACGGCATTCGCAACAACCTCTGGGGTTTTCGCAGGTCTTGCCCTTGCCGTCGCTCCCCTCATCTCACAAAGTAGTCCAAGTGATTATGGCCGAAGGTCATTTCTCCTCTTGGCGTTGACATTCGTTCTGACCACAATTCTCTTGCTTGCAGCCAAGATCGAAATTGGAGAGAGTTCTGCGGTTACTCTCTACTTCCTTTCCATTGTAGTTCTTTCTGCAGTGGCTGTGGCTACTCCAACTCTTAGAAGCCGAATAAGGAAGTACGAGTTTTACGTTGAAATAATCCTCGTCCTAATACCTCTAACCCCTTCCTTTGATCTGCTCACCGCGAGTCTCATAATGTTCATCTTCGGAGGTTTGCAGCTAATCGGGCTTCTATTCTTTGTATCCTCAGCCACGTTTATTCAATCAGAAGACGGAATCAGGTACGTACTAAGAGAAGAAATCAAGAACTTGATACAAGGACTGTTGGAAGAAAACATAGCCAAGGCATTGAGTTTCGATGAGATAATCCAGGACTTGGCGGGTAGAGGGCATAGTATTTCAATGGATTCGCTTAGAATGATTCTTGAAGAAATGAATCACGGGACGCTTTCATCAAGACCAAGATTAACAATAGTTCACTACGACCACTTTGTTCCTAGATGGAAAGAAAGCTACATGAAAAAGCTAGACAAATCACTTCCAATCATCATCATGGTTTCCACTTGGGGCTCAGGGAGTGAATGCGATAACGAGTTAAATGAGGGAGTAGCACAATCAAGCGGACTGTCGCCAGAGCTTATAAGCCAATATGTGAATATTGACTGGATAAAGCAGCAGTACTTTGTTCTGGAAGGTCGTAAGTACATCTTGATTAAGGCATTTGACGAATTGCGTGAGCGTTTTGAAGAAATACCTGATTCCAAAATTGTGGATCAAAATGATCTCGAAGGAATGCTTAGCAATTTTGACGACTCAACTAGTCACCTAGATCTGCTGAAGAATGACAATGATGTCATCAAAGTAATTTTCAGTCAGGAAGAAAGTGCACTTTCCCGCCTTGAAAGTGGCTCAAAATCTTATTTCGTTAGCGCACTTTTCAAACTCAAGGAAGGCTCCTCTGTAAGCACTTGTTCAACATAATCAAAGAACTCCAAGCATCTGGCGAGAGCGAGATTGAAATTATGATAGAATTAACTAAGCCGCGATATTATTACGGTGGCAGTAGTGAAACTCACACTATGGAAGATGAAATCCGACGAATAAAACAGATGATTGACAGTTTTAAGAGTTCATCAGGAGGAAGCGCATTGGTAAAAGCGATTGTAGACAAAATGGGCGAGAATGCAACTAAAGAGTTCATTCGACAACTCATTGCCAAGGCTCTCGATGAAAAATCCATCAGCAAGAGTGAATAGTAGCTAAAAGAAGACCTTGTTCTTTCAGATAGCGCTAGGACACAATTTGCTACCGAAAGTTCGTAGAACTCCTTAGGGTCCTTTTTTAGTGGCGAACTCCTATTACTCTTCTTCTAGCTTTTGGAAAACCCGCATGGGTCTGTTCTGACGACACGATCACAAAAAGCCCCGCTGGTTAACAGACCTCTCCGAAATTCACTTAAGACACTCAGAGTTAACAGAACCATTTAGCAAAAAGCTTATAACTTGTGAACACAAATACGATAATTCTTAGTTGCAAAGGAGGGTGAAATGCAGATTAACGAAAAAAGTAGAATAAAGTTGGAAGTTGATGGGACAACTGTTGACACGATGTTTCATGATACAAACGACCCATGGAAAAAAGCAGTTAACCGCATAATGCAAGGTGCAAACAAAGCAGTCATAAGAGGAGTTGTCACCATAGAGAAGATTACATAACAACTGAGAAGAAATCTAAGCCAGAGTTAACTACTCTGGAGGCGTGTCACCACCTAGCCCCAAAGAAGGGCAGAAAGAGAAAACTGAGAAGGATTAGGGGGGAAATAAAATGAGAAAATATGGAATAGAAACCAAAAGTTTTCAAGCGATACTTATCCTGTTAGTTCTAATCATTGGCATGAACGCCTCTATCGGTTACGTCAAGGCGGAAAATCATTCAGTAACAAAAGATTGGGTCATGAACAATCTGCGAAACCCCTACATCGTCTTCTTGGATGCCCGTTCCTTTACTGAATACAGAAACGGTCACTTGCCAAAAGCAGTCAACATCGAATGGACCTATAGCTACGACTATAACGGCTCATATAAGCCGAATGATGAACTGAAAAGGATTTTTGAAACCGCAGGAGTCACCCCACAAAAGACCATAGTCACATATTGCCAGGCAGGTCGCCGCGCCGAAGCCATATACACCACGTTACGCATGCTTGATTACTCACAAGTATTCGTCTATGAAGGATCATGGGCAGAATGGAGCACTGATCCCCAAGCTCCCATCGAAACAAAATGCACACTTGCACTAGTTGGTGGCGAGAAAAACGACACTAATACAGAAGGATGTTCAAGCTGTAGTATATCATACTCCAGAACCTACACATTCATATCCGAACTCACAGGCATCAACAGGCTCTTAGCGCTTGCATCAGCTCTTTCAAACAGCAATATCACGCGATTGATGGCTCACTTCATCCTTATGGGCTTCATTCCAAGCCTACTAAAAGCAAACGCTACAAAGGTGATTTATGAAAACAGCAACGGAGAATTCGATCAGAGCACCATGGTCGTAATTCCATGCAAACCAAACGGACCTAAAAACGAGAATGTCACCCACGCAGAAATATATTTTGTGGGCGAACCGACCATAACGGGAGCAGCCAGCGAAGAAATAATCGAAGGAAAAACTTGGCTAAGCGCCTATTGGGTCAACAAAACAACTAGCCAAGTAGAGAGCATCGCAGTCGATCCCTGCGACTATTGGTGCATGCTCAATTGCGCTTTCCAACATCCAGAATTATGGGCGCAGTGCACGGTCTTCTGCATTTGCGCGTTCGCTTTCCCACCATGCCTTGCTCCCTGTGTCATTTGCATAATAGCCCTCGGCGCTGTCTCAGCGATATGTACCATTCCCTGCGGCTGCTGGACACCTCCAACAGTCAAAATCAAAATTGAAGCATGGCGCACAACAGACTATTACGTGAGATCTCATGGCATGGCTATCGACCAACCGCTTCCTAACGATTGGTGGCTACAATCAGGTTACGAATTCAAAGTAACCGATAGCGCATTCACATATGAAAAATCAGTTACCATCAATACTCCTGGAACCCACTACGTAGAATATGCAGCCTCAGGATACGTACCCAATTACGCTTGGCACGCAAAAATTTACATTAACGATGTCCTAAAGGCAGAAGCAGACGTTGGAAGATTCAACCACTTAAGAGTATACTTCGAAGTCTAACAGGAAGCCATCACATGGAACACTCCTCTCCTTTTTTCTTTAAAAAATATTTAGGAATGAACAACACATAAATCACATGGAGGTCATGAAGATAATGAGTTTAACAAAGGCATTATGGGCATCTGTATGTGCCCTTTGGGTTCTCATATTGCTATGGTTTCTCAGACGATTCAACATTCTAGGAAGCGAATACGACATTCTAACAAACTGGGTCTCCACAATCGGTTTAATCCTACTCGGAGTATTCATAGGCATACTCATTTCAGAAAAGAAGATTCAAATCCGACCAATGATAACCTTCCTCATCGTTTTCACTGTAGGCTTCTTTGCTGCACCGTTTGTCGCAGTCGGCATACTTATGGTCGCCACTATGTTTCCCTTCAGCAGAGGAATCGAACCCCTAATCTTCGGAGGAAGCATAACAGGCTACTTACTACTCTACATGCTATTCTGGTTCTGGCTCAAGAAAAAAGGCATCGCCAAAATCGGAGAGACAAATTAAAAGTGGAAGGCAAGATGCGCGAACTCTACTCACGTTTAGGCAGAACAGACTCATACTGGATCAATCTGCGTGATGCTGGTCGTTTAGACATAGCAGTCGAATGTGCAGTCGCCAGTCTTTTCTTATCACATGCCATACGCAAAAACGTAGTCTTCCACACCATACTAAACGGACCACCTAACCCACCACTACACCTACAAATAAACGGCGAAACACTCCACAACATCCGCACAGACCAACGAACATGGCAGCAAATCCTACGCAAAACCCTACAAAACAAACCACAAAAGAAAAAATTCGTTTTAACATTATCCCTTGCATCCCCTTTTTTTACTTAGAAATGTTGCTTTAGGGAGAAAAAATAGGATGTCGTTTAAACCGTATAATAACAAAATGTAGGTAAAGACTAATAGGTGTAAACTTTCCTCTTTATTCCTACCTATAGCTATTTGGTGGTGGAGGTTTTAGTAGGCATGCGCGCTGGCTTGTCCCCTTATTGGTGTAAAGTGGTCATAAGTCTTATTTTCGGATTTGGGGGCAGACTTGAGGCTAACAGGACTCCCTCTTCTCCTTGCACCAACCACCCTTCTCAAACCTGCAAATGTGCCTGACTCGGCTGAAAGGCATGGTCACCAGCTCCACATCGGGATTTTCTAGCGAGGCACCGACCTGTTTGGCGGCCCTAGACGGCACGTGATAGAGGTATTTGGGTCTTCCGAAACACTTCGCAGGGTCTTTATCCTTCAGAACAAGGCTTTTCTCAACCAGTCGAGTGAGGTGTTGTTGGAGGGTGTTGTGGCTGAAGCCGACTTGGCTTTGGATTGCAGGGAAGCTACGGGGCTCACCGTCTTTGAGAGCGGCCAGTATCCGTTGGTCAAAGTAGTCCATTTCAAGCCCTAATGAGCAAAATCAGACTTATAACCACTTTTAACCATTTTCGGGACAAGGCAGCGCGCTTCAAGTTTCTGGAAGATTTTTTCGTGTTCCCCATGTAATGTCATTGAATTAAGAGCTAGACAAAATGCTCTGTTGGAATTCGGGTATTTCGCGGGCAGACTAGGACGTGATAGAGTCTGTTGTTTGGCTAAAGGACAAATCGCGCTTCCTCCGGATATGCTTGGTGTGTCCTATATTCATTTTGAGAAATCAGTGAAAGAACAACAATGTAAGAGCAAGATATTCAGAGAACTGAAAGCAGCAGGCTATCCTGTAAAATATAGACGAGATAAAGAATGAGACGTAAATTATGGCCATTTATATCTGAAACACTGATCATTTTTGGAAGTTTCTCCTCAAAAATCTTCGCCTTAGGGACGTCCTTAGCAAAGGCCACGTGAGTCATCTCTTCACTTATAGAACTCGGAGCTGGAGCTAGAATTATGCAGTCTATGTCAGATTCTGAAAAAACTGTTTGTTTGATAATCGAGGGTGTTGCAGCATATTCTGTATAATTGCACAGTGCTACTAGAATTGTATCTATGAATATGAAGACCACTCTCAGATAATCTTGATAATCAGTATAGTCTTTTTCCAATGTATGGTCTATTTTTTTGTTTACATCATTTATGAAATCCTGCTCGGTTCTCGGTTGAATTCTTTGAGTTATGCGCTCCTGTTCGGAGCACTGAATGGAAGTGATCTCGTAAACTATTTTGCTTTCTTCGATTTTGAAATCAGGTTTCTTAACGGGCGCAGTCGGTATCTTGACTGATTCACCAAAACTACTCATCGTCCGCTTTGCTTCTGCTTCCCGGGAATCATTGCTAGGTCCTGCATCGATGAAGGATTCGTATCTTCTTTTTCTTTCAGCTTGCTTCGGATCGTAGTAAATATCTTCTAGGTCGCGCATGTCTTTTGGGAAACTTCTTTCTGGCCATGACAATTAATGGTAACTGTGATTTTTCTTTATAAGCCTCTCTTATTCTTCTAAACCATTCAGGCATCTTTGAAAGAGTTTGAGAAACACAAGAAAGCTTGGAAGTATAGCCACTTTGACGTCAAGGCATACACCTGTGAGTGTGGAACAGACTTCAGAGAATACCCCTTGAAAGGACAACACAGCTTCACCTTGAAGAAAAAGAAAGGAAAGGGCTTTGTGAAAGCATAGCAAGCTCTTCTACATGTTGACGAAAGAAATGGCTTGGCATGCGGAAGCATCAACGAAAACACAGAAAAAAGGGGGGGTTTGCGGGAGATCTCTCCACTCTTTTGTGTAGATAGGAATTTGCAGTGTTGCCTTGATTTTGATGGTGAATTAGTAGGTTTTGTCTTGTCTGGCGATTCGTAACGTATAAGTCAACGTATTGTTTATTGCTACTTCAGATACAAATGACCGCCGGCTTGCGACCCGACCGCCGAATACGAGTGCTCTTTCACAGTCTAGGTCTAAGTTGCATAGGCGGCTCCATATTCCTGCAGATTCTGGTTTTCTGGGACATACTACAAAGAGGCTACTTCACGGCAGTCGAAAAAAACCCTGCCATCCTAACATTCGAAGTGCTTCTAACCGTGTTTGCTCTCTGTTATTTTGTATATATTTATCAGCGGCTTATCCGGTCAATAAGATAGACCCAGAGAAGTCACTACGTTCTAAGTCTTGAACTCCAAAGTCACACGGGCTAGGCGAAAAAACTTAAAAACAAACCAGCCACTACACTCAAACATTCCCAATAGGTGACAGATTAATGAAGCACACGTATCTAGCCCTAATTCTAACCATCGTAATCATCTCACTAGCTTTTACCCAAATAAACGTAGCCAGAGCAGGAGACGAGTTGAAAACGTTCTACTCAAAGGACGATCTGGCAGGCATCTCCCTGAGAATCGACGCAACAGCGGAGACCGTCCCAACGGGCAACACAACTGTTGCAGTATGGATCAACTGCACAGCCGACGGTGTCAGAGTCGAACACTTCAACATGACTGTCTGCGGCTTCACTGAGGGAAAAGAAATGAATCCGTTGGCAACGATAAACGTGATGGAGGACAGGTCTCTTGCCTTCAACAGCACAAGCGAGTGCAATCACACTTTGACGGTGCCAGATGATGTGTGGGGCACAACTTTCGCAGACCTACACCTGAAATACTTCATCCACAGCTCCGAATTCGAATACGACTTGAGTTTCCCGTTGACCATCGTAAGGAACATCTACTACGAGCAACTCAAAGAGGGCTTCAATAATCTGAACAGCAACTTCATCCAACTCAATAGCTCATATTGGCAGCTTGACACCGACTACTCGCATCTCAGCACCAGTTTTTCGCAACTAAACGACAC
>Ga0172362_10003909_pt1 | contig 12886 bp, 13 predicted proteins | sample LakKivs1_kivu2a2_FD_114534 | JGI IMG/M metagenome (GOLD analysis project Ga0172362, IMG submission 114534) | Sediment microbial communities from Lake Kivu, Rwanda - Sediment s1_kivu2a2 | ecosystem: Environmental > Aquatic > Freshwater > Lake > Sediment | place: Rwanda: Western Province, Lake...
AGTTTTGGTTTTTTAGGTGCCAGAAAGCTGGCGGATCAGGAGCATATTATGCCCTTCATGGCTACCACTCTTCTGCCGGCGTGGTTGGCAGGCATAGCCATATCCGGAGCCATTGCAGCCATGATGTCTACAGCGGATTCACAACTTTTAGTAACGACTTCGGCGATTTCTGAGGACGTTTATCATCAGATGCTGAAAAAAGATGCACCCCAGGAACGTCTGGTAAATCTGAGCCGTTTGGCTACGGTGTGTGTGGGTGTGGTTGCATTCGTTCTTGCTTTGAGTGCAGAGGCTCTGGTGTACGATTTGGTTCTTTACGCTTGGGCTGGTTTGGGCGCCTGTTTTGGCCCAACACTTCTCTTGACGCTTTGGTGGAAGCGGACAACCAAGCAGGGTGTCTGGGCGGGTATGATCGTAGGGATGGTGACGATCATTGTCTGGTACAACGTTTCGATTTTGCACGAGACGCTCTACGAGTTAATCCCTGGGTTTTTTCTGGCGCTGGGGACGATTTTGGGGGTGAGCTTACTTACTTATAAGGAACGCGGATCGAACTGATCGAGCGGAGGGTTACGGATAAGAGTCCATAGGTCCGATAGTTCCGCCATGAGAATCGGTGTCGGGACATATCGGACCTACAAAAACTTTTACATTAATGATTTTCGATTCCTATTTAGACAAATACATACAAAAAAATGTTTGTTACGAGTATTTTAACATACAGCAGTCATGATTTGGTCTGTAATAGGTTAAAGATGGATTCCCGCTTAAAGAGTGCCTGCCTGTCGTGCCTGTCGCCTGAGGCGACCTGCCTTTGGCATGGCGGCAGGCAGGTCGGCAGACAGGTAGGAATGACAGGGTGTGAGGGGTGTCATTCCCGAGATTTCTTATCGGGAATCCAGGGGTGGTTGTTCTGAAGACTCTGTGAATCAATGGAACGGTTTCGCTTTGCATGACAATATCTACAACACCTTGAATTTATTAAGACGCGTCCAGAATTAATAGATCCGTAGGTCCCGAAATCCCCGCCTTGTTGGGTTTCGGACATATAATTTTACAATGTCCGATAGTCCCGACATGAAAACCTGTGTCGGGACATATCAAAATGTCCGATAGCCTCGCTTAAAAATGCTCGGCATATCGGACCTACAAAATCTATCATGATATTAACAAGGATGAAAATTGCCCTTGTGGAAGTGATAAGTTATATAAGGATTGTCATGGGAAGAATTATGACTCATAAAATAATGTCATTCCTGTCCCACATCGAGTGCGGGATAAACTTCAGCAGGAATCCAGGGGTAAATAGGAGTGGGATCTCATTCACCAATAATGCCTTTCTATGAAATCTTATTACGTCTATATCCTCGCCAGTGGGAGAAACGGGACGTTGTACATCGGAGTTACGAATGACTTGATCAAGCGGGTATACGAGCACAGGAATGATTTGGTCGAAGGATTCACGAAGGGGCACCAAGTTCATCGGCTCGTTTATTATGAGCAAACTAACGATATTCGGAGTGCAATAACACGGGAAAAGCAGATGAAAAAGTGGAAGCGGCGATGGAAGATAGAATTGATCGAGGAAAATAATCCTGAATGGAAGGACCTATACGATGAACTAATATAAAATGACTGGATTCCCGCTTACGCGGGAATGACAAGAAGATACAAAAGAATATCGAAAAGAAAAAAGGAAATGTATCACGGTTCTTTCATGAAATAAATGACTGACATTCAACTTACATCCCAACAGCGCGAAGCGGTCGAGTACGGTGAAGGACCGCTTCTGATTGTGGCTGGAGCGGGCACGGGGAAGACGCTGGTCATCACCCACCGGATTGCCCATTTGATCAGCTCCAAAATGGCCAGGCCCGAGGAGATTTTGGCAGTCACGTTTACTGAAAAGGCGGCTTCCGAGATGGCCGAACGGGTGGACGTGCTTCTTCCGTACGGATTTGCCAATGTTCACATTTCCACGTTTCATGCGTTTGGCGACCGCATTCTACGGGAGTTCGGATTGGAGCTGGGTCTTGCCCCGGACTTCCAAGTGCTTTCCCAACCGGAGCAGGTTATCTTTTTTAGGGAACACCTGTTTGATTTTCCTCTCAAAAATTACCGGCCTCTGAGCGATCCGACCTGTTTTATCCAGGCCATGTTGAATGTGATTTCCAGAGCCAAGGATGAGGACGTGTCGCCGGAAGAGTATCTCAAATTTGCTCGAGAACTGAAAGACAAAGCTCAAAAATTCCCTGATGAGCCTCAGCTTTCGGAAGAGGCTGAAAAACAGATGGAGATGGCAGAGACCTACGCCCAATACCAAGCGCTTCTATCGAAAGAAGGAAAATCTGATTTTGGCGATCAGGTGGGACTGGTTTTAACTCTTTTCCGTAAACATCCCATGATCTTAAAACAGATTCAGAATCGGTACCGGTTTATCCTGGTGGATGAGTTTCAAGACACCAATTACGCGCAATTTCAACTGATCCGGTTCTTGGGTGGAAAGAAGGCCAACATCACGGTCGTGGGGGACGACGATCAGTCCATTTACAAATTCAGAGGGGCTGCGATCTCGAATATTCTGAGTTTTATGGATATCTACCCCCAGGCAAAACAAATCGTGTTAACGGAAAATTTCCGATCCACGCAAATGATTCTGGATACGGCATACCGGCTTATTTTACACAACAATCCCGATCGGCTGGAAGTACGAAATCACATCAACAAACGCCTCAAAGCACAGAACAAGGAAGGTTTGCCTGTGGAACATCTTCATTGCGACACCCTGACCACAGAATCGGACCGTGTGGCCCAGAGCATTCAAAGCCTGGTGGAAGCGGGGAAAATCACCTACAGCGAGGTGGCCATCCTCGTCCGAACCAACAGCGATGCGGATCCTTTTTTGCGGGCTCTCAACATGAAGGGGATTCCCTGGCGGTTTACAGGAAACAGGGGACTTTATTCCCGACCTGAGGTCAAGCTTCTCATGGGATTTCTTCGCGCGGTCAGCGATTTTGAAGATTCCCTCAGTTTGTATCATCTGGCATCGTCGGAAATCTACGAACTTTCCATGAGAGATCTCAATCGGTGTTCCAATGTCGCCCACAGAAAGCATCTTTCTTTGTATCATGTGCTGGCACATCTGGATCAGATAGAGGAACTCAGCGATATTTCGGGTGAAAGCCGAGCCACCATCGCCAAAATTGTCAATGACCTCGACAGATACGTGAAACTCTCCCGCGACAATCTGACGGGTGTTGTGCTCTATCAGTATCTTACAGGCTCTGGATTTTTAAAACGGCTGACCAGCCGAGGCCATCCCGGCGACAGCACCAAAGTGCAGAATATTGCCAAATTTTTTGATGTGATCTGGTCTTTTTCCCAGGTAGCGAAAGAGGATCGGGTGATTCATTTTGTTCGGTATCTGGATCTCCTCATCGAAGCCGGTGACAACCCAGGAACAGTGGAGGCGGATCCCGACGCCGATGCCGTGCAGGTGATGACCATCCACAAGGCCAAGGGACTCGAATGGCCTGTGGTCTTCATGGTAAGTCTTCTCCACAACAAGTTTCCCCATACCCGGCGCAGCGATTCGATTGAACTTCCCGAAGATTTGACCAAGGAAATTTTGCCTCAGGGAGATTTTCATCTTCAGGAGGAACGGCGTCTTTTTTATGTGGGAATGACCCGGGCAAAGGAGCGTCTCTATTTTACCAGTGCCGCGGATTACGGCGGTGTTCGCACACGAAAAGTCAGCCCGTTCGTGTTGGAGGCTCTGGACCGTCCCAAAGCCGAAGAAATTCCCATCAAGGCAAGGCCGGAGGAGCGCATCCATCGCTTTGCGCCGCCTCCGGAAGGTGGAAAAGAGCCCATGGTGTCTATTCCGGAAGATCAGATTTTGAACATGTCCCATCTGCAGGTGGACGATTATCTCACGTGTCCTTTGAAATACAAATATGTGCACATTCTGCGTGTTCCAATTCTTCCCCATCACACGGTGGTTTACGGCAAGGCGATCCATGCGGCAGTGGAACTTTACCATCGCGCCAAAATAAGCAGCACACCCATCCCATTTCAAGATCTGATCAGGGTGTACGAGAGTTCGTGGAATAATATTGGATTTCTCTCTCGTGAACATGAGGAGAGACGGTTCGAAGCGGGCAAGGAAGCCCTCCGTTTGTTTTTCGAAAAGGAAGAATCATCCAACATCGTTCCCAAAATGGTGGAGGAAAAATTCAGCTTTCTTTTGGAAAAGAACAGGATTACAGGAAGATGGGATCGGGTGGATGAGCGGGACGGAAAGATCGTTATTGTTGATTTTAAAACCTCGGAGGTGTATCAGCAGGATTCTGCCGATAAGAGGGCAAAAAGCAGCCTGCAGTTGACCATCTACGCCATGGCCTATGAAAGTGCGTACCACAGACTTCCGGATTGGGTGGAACTTCACTTTCTTGAATCCGGACTGGTTGGGTCGGCTGTTCTTTCCGAAGCGTGGATTTCGAAAACCAAGGAAAAGATAAAAGAAGCGGGTGCTGGAATCCGTTCACGGGACTACACGGCCAAACCTACTTATCAGTCCTGCAGATACTGCGCGTATGCGGAAGTTTGTCCCAGTGCAATCCGTACTGTTTAAGGGGGGGCGCATCATGAAAAGGCAAAAGAAAGTAAGGATCACGATTGAAAAGCTGCGTCAGCGTTGGACAGGGGATGTGGTGAATCAAATCGTTGTGGCATTAAATGAAGGCCGTTCGATCGAAGCCGTATTGGAAAATGTGCCCTACAATAAGGAGGATTTGTCTTTTTCAGACCGGCTCGATCTGCGCGGGATTGACCTTTCGCATCAGAACCTTCGTGGACCCTGGGAGATATGGCAAGGTCAAAGAATCCGTGTCGGAGTGAATTTACGGAATGTTGATTTGACGGCTGCGATCTTGCTATGGACGATACTTCCCAGGGCGGATTTAAGAGGAGCCCTTCTTCAGGATGCGGATTTGAGGAATGCAGAGCTTATTTATGCGGATCTGTCCGGCGCGGATTTGACCGGTGCGACTATGGAAGGGGCATGGCTCATGGATACCAAATTCCACAAAGCCAAAGTCACCGAAGCTCAGCTTGAATCCCGAAGAAATCTCGGACAATTGGATTTTGCGTATTACGCTTTTGAGATATGAGACCGATGATAGTACAGTAAAAAGAAACTTTTCGTTTTCAAAGAGTGTACCAGAGGAGAATTTTATGGATGTTTTTGAAGCGATTCGAGTCCGGCGTTCCATTCGAAGTTATGCCAATCAACCTGTCGAGAAAGAAAAATTGATGCAGGTTCTGGAGTCGGGCAGGCTTGCCCCTTCAGCCAACAATCGGCAGGAGTGGCGGTTTGTTGTGGTTCAGGATCCCCAAAAAAGAAAAATGTTGTCCGAGGCGGCCTGCGGGCAGGAATTTGTGGCCGAAGCACCGGTGGTGCTTGCCTGCTGCGCCGTGGAGTCGGATAGAATTATGGCCTGCGGCCATCCGGCGTATGCGGTGGATTTGGCCATTGCCATTGATCACATGACGCTGGCAGCCGTTGGACTGGGATTGGGAACCTGCTGGATCGGGGCTTTCCATGAAGAGCAGGTTCAAAAAATTCTCGGTATACCGAGTACAGTTCGCGTTGTCGAGCTTCTCACGCTGGGATATCCCGCGGAACAACCCAAGCCACGCCCTCGGAAAAAGCTGGATGAAATTGTTTTTTTCGAAAACTGGAAGCAAAGTGGAGACACGTTTGCATAATTTGTTGCCGGATGGATGATGGATCTTTTGGGGCTTTCTGTGGTTTTTATCTTCGGAAGTTTTGTGGGATTTCTTGGAAGCCTGGCATGTGTGTATTTGTTCTACCATCGCTGAGGAATTTTATTTATGCCAACGTATGAATTTACATGTTTGGATTGCGAACACCGTTTTGATGTTTTTACGGCGATCTCGAAGAAAGACAGCATTACCTGCCCTCAATGCGGAGGCAGAAGACTTCGAGAAGCGTTTGGTGTTTTTTTTGTCGGTGGAAATGTGTCCAATCCGCGGGCAGGATCAGGATCCAGTTGTAGCGGAAGCTGCACCACGTGTGGAAGTTCGTGTAAGCATTAGTTCTTTCCAATTGTATTCAGATGTTCGAGTAGAACTCTAAGGAGATAGTATCTTCAAAACGTATTGCAAGGAAGGTGGTCAAGGAGGAAAATGCATTCGGATTCGAAAACGTCGTACGGACTGGGAAAGGGAATTTTAAAAGTCATTCGCGTCTGGGCACGAGGACGCCCTGGTAAAATTGTCACGCTGTGGCGACGGTACAGAACCTTTCAAAAAGCCAGTGAACATCGGAGGCAGTATGCGATAGACTATCGTGTACCGGTGCCGCCGCTACTCATATTCAGTGCAACCATGCGGTGCAATCTTTCCTGCATCGGATGTTACAGCAGAGACTATCCTACGGATGGGGAGATGCGCCTCGAGGAGATGGATTCGCTGTTTCGGCAGGCCGAAACATTGGGAGTGGGTTTCTTTGTTGTCACGGGGGGAGAACCCCTTCTCCGAACGGGGCTCACCGAATTGATGACTCGGCACCGAAAGTTGATCTTTTTACTCTTCACAAACGGTTCGTATATTGACCGATCCTGGGCCAAAACCATCGGCCGGTCGGATAACGTGATTCCGATATTGAGTCTGGAGGGAACGGAAAAAGAAACCGATGAGCGCCGAGAGAGGGGTGTTCATGAACAGGTCATGAAAAGCATGTCGTATCTGAAAGAGGCCGGAGCATTTTTTGGATTTTCTGCGATGGTCACCCGTAAAAATCTCCATGTCGTAAGTCAGGAATTCTTTTATGATGATTTGATTCGGCGCGGCTGCCGTATCGGGTTCTGCATAGGGTACGTGCCGAGTGGTGTGAATGCGGATTTTGATTTGGTTCCGACACCCAAAGAGCAGGAGGAATTCCGGCAGCGCATCCTCGATTTTCAGGCTCGAAAACAGCTACTCCTTGTTCACATGCCTGACGATGAATACGAGCAAGGCGTCTGTATGGCTGCAGGGAGAGGTTTCCTCCATGTGAATGCGCAAGGTTTTGTGGAGCCGTGCCCTTTTGCACATCTGGCGTCGCACTCGCTGCGTACCCATTCCTTGTTGGAGTGTCTCAAGGCTCCGCTTTTTTCCTGCATTCGGGAACATTCCGAGTTGTTGCGTCCTCCGCGAATGGGCTGTGCTCTTTTTGAACATAGAAAAGAGCTGGAAGTCATCGCCAAGGAGGTGGGAGCCAAATCTACGGAAATAAAAGATCCCGTGCCGTTTCGAAAGGACAATGGGCATGAAAAATGAACAACTTCCCAGGTCCTTCGACGATTTGATCGTCCGGTCTGATCTTCCTGTGTTGGTAGATTTCTGGGCCGAATGGTGCGCTCCGTGCCGAATGGCATCTCCCGCCATTGAGCGTATTTCTTCCGAATTCAAGGGAACAGGGAGGTGAGTCACGTTCAAGGATGCTGTGGACATACCGGCTGGAGAGACACAAAGCATGTCCGCCACCGTTTTCATAAACAGAAAGGAAAATGAACGCATCCAGGAGATGCTCCGATTTGAAAAGGCACTTTGGGAAGGAGGGAAAAGGTACATCGCTGGCGTAGACGAGGCAGGTCGAGGACCGCTGGCAGGGCCTGTCGTTGCCTCTGCGGTGATTTTCCCACCCGATGTTTCTATTGCCGGAATCCGGGATTCGAAACAACTGACTCCAAAACGACGCGAAGAGCTGTTCCGTGAGATTCAGAACAGAGCATTGGCTTTTGCCACAGGGATTGTTTCTGAAAAGGAGATTGATCGAATAAATATCCTGCAGGCCACGTTCAAGGCCATGCGGATGGCCATTGGGAGTCTTTCGATTCGACCGGAGCATGTGTTCATAGATGGTCTTCCTTTGCCTGAAAAAATATATCCACAGACTCCCATTGTGCGGGGGGATCGTCGGAGTTTTTCTATTGCCGCAGCTTCCATTGTGGCCAAAGTCACGCGGGATCGGATGATGGTGGCGTACGATGAAATCTATCCTCAGTACGGATTTGCCCGACACAAAGGGTATGGAACAAAACAGCACGTCGAAGCCATTCGAAAGTACGGTCTGTGTGAGATTCACCGAAAATCTTTCCGAATAAAAGGATGGGAAAGTCCATGACGAAAAACAGTGGATACCGACACCGCTTGGGCAATAAAGGAGAAACGGTAGCCGTCCATTTTTTAAAGAAAAAGGGATATCAGATTCTGGAAAGGAATTTTCGTCTGGAAAGAGGAGAGATTGATATCATTGCCAAAGACGGGGATACGCTTGTGTTTGTAGAGGTCAAGACGGGAATCAGTGGAAAGTTTGGAGAACCGGAAGAGCGCGTGGGCCAAAAGAAGCAAACGCAGATCGGGAAAGTGGCCATGGAGTATCTGCAATCCAAAAATTTGGAGAATGTGGATTGCCGATTTGATGTGGTGGCGGTCTCCCGCGTGGCTGGGAATGCGCATATCCGTCACATCGAAGATGCGTTTTGGCTCGATCCGAATGCAGCGGAGAGGTTGTTTTGAGCAATAGACGAATCCGGGAAGGCAATAAAAGGATCCTTCTCAAAGATTGGGGAAGGACACTCCTTGCGATCGCCCAATGGATTTTCGTGCTTTGGCTTTTGTGGCCGCTGCGCAACCCTTCCACAAGCCCCATCCATTTTGCGCGTGTGGTTCTTGGAGTTCTCCTCTTTATCGTCTTTGGAGGAAAGCTGTTCTACGACAGCGTGATTGCGGGTATCCTCCGTCAGCGCAGGACGAGTGCGAAACAGGACATCATCACCCTCATCGGAATCGTCATCGTCTTGGGTCTTGTGGTGGGATTGTTGATTTTGTTTGTAGGATTTGTACTTGTGGAATTTTTTCGTTCATCCAGATAAAGATCGCCAAAAGTGTCTTGATACGCTTCCGCAAGCATTTTTTGTTTGATAATTACACGGATGGAGTGTATTATTATTGGGAGCGATTGGATTTCTTTGAAAGGAACCGTTTTACAGGTGCTCCCCAACCAATGAGAAGAAAAACCAAAGTCAGTAGAAACAGCGTTGAGTACATAGAACATTTCCTTTCCTCTTTGATGCTACATACATATAGACATCAAAAGAAGTAAAAAGGTTGCAGTAAAATTTACAATTCTTAGGGAGTGGCAAAATGAAACTACGACTATTTTACGGATTCTTGGGTGTGCTCCTGTCTACGCAATGCACGAAAATAGAGGAACTCCGACAGGGCGAGATGAGAAAGACAGTTATTTATGAATCAAAATTCGATGTCGCATTTCCCGGAATCACACGATTCAAGACCGGGCAACTGGCGGTTGTTTTTCGAGAGGACAGTTTGCCTTCTTCAACGCAGGGCAGAATTCTTTTTTGCAAATCGGAGGATCAAGGGAAAAGTTGGACGCTTCCCCAAACGATTGTCAGCACAGCCTGGGATTGCCGGAATCCTTCCATTGTTCAGCTTCGGGATGGTGTGGTCTTGGTAAATTTTTTTCAGTCCCGATTTGATCCTCAGACGGGAGCCATCACGCCCATGGGGTGTTTTTTTGTGCGTTCTTTTGATAACGGTCAAACATTTACGGCACCCCGCATGGTACGTATCCCAGATGTGGATTGGGCTGCCACGTCGGATGCTGTTTTGGAACTTGACGACGGGTCTCTGGTTTTTCCAACTTATGGCGGAAAAAATGGAGAAAGTACGGCTGCGTTGGTTGTGCTGTCCAGAGACAGAGGAGAGACGTGGGAGGAAATTTATTTGATTGCAAAAGATCCTGAGAATAAAATCTCCTATGAGGAGCCTGTTCTGATCCAATTTCCCAATAAAAAAATTCTCTGCATGATAAAGACGTCTGGAACGGATCGTTTTTTATACCAATCTGTTTCGGAAGAGGGCGCAAAGACCTGGTCTCCTTTGGCGAGTTCGTCCATTCAGGGGCAGTCGGTGGATCTTCACCTGACACCGGATGGAACCGTTCTCTGTGCTTACCGTGATTTTTGGCCTGAGGGAGTGAGTTTTGTCCGAAGTTATGATTGGGGCAGGACGTGGGAGAAGGAAATGCAATTGTGTGCCAATAGCGATGAACGCACGCGCCCCAGCATGGTTACCCTCGATAAGGATTTTTTAGCCGTTTTCTCTGCGGGCGGAGGGGATCAGATGAAAGCAAACGAAAAGAGTGCGGTTGTGGGGACTTTTTTCGCGGTTCGAAAGCCGGAAAAACCCAAAGGTCTGTCCGTGTCTGTTGTGGATAAAGGGCAGGTGCGTTTGCGCTGGAATTCGGTGAAGGGAGCCGTTTACTACGTTGTTTATCGCGATTCTACTGAAAACTTCGTTCCCCAGCCAGGGATTCCTTTTCGTGGCAACGGCATTGCCACACCCACGTCGCTCACCTATACCGATGCCAGGGTGGACTCGGGACAGGTTTACTATTATCGCGTCGCTGCGGTAGCAGGTAGTGGGGAAATTCTCTTGGCACAGGGAGTGAAAGTGATCCGACCGAAGCAATGAAAGTGAAGATCGAGTAGATGGAATCACAATTAAATAAAAAAGCCGATCCTAAAATTCTCCTGCTCCTTGAAAAGAAGTTTTGCATATTCCTCAAAGAGTAAAGAATCAAAAAGGAGGAAGCATGTCAGAGGAAAAAGAAAATGCCGGAGTGACCTCTTCGCATATTCTGTTTTGTGATTTGCGATGCGAGTACGCTTCCTTTCCAAAGGATAAAGAGATTGATGGTTCGGGCAGTTGTCGAACTTTTTCCGCTTTATGGTGTGAACTCCTATCCGAGTATGTAACGAAAAATGCGCCTTGCAGGGCACGTTTTGGAAAGCGGAGGCCGAAATCGAATTGGTAGGCTGTGTGACGTGCAAAATACACTCAACACAACGTGGTTTTCGGATTTTTTATCCACGACCCCATTTATATCCTCTCCTTGGCCATTCTTTGGATTGGAATACGCGAATCCCGATCTCAAATCATGAGCGGAATCGGGATGCATCAATTTTATACTTCTGAATTTTATATCCGATGATTCTTTCCGTGGTGTTTAACAGCCGTGCTGCCTTGGCTCGGTTTCCTCTCGCTGTTTTGAGCGCATCCTGAATAAGTTCTCTTTCGTAGGAGGCAACCGCGTCGGTAAGGGAAAGTGTAGGCACGGTATTGCTGCTTTCCGCTGTTTGCAGTGTGGGCGGTAGATGGTAACTGTGAATGACCTGATCTTCGCAAAGCAGTGCAGCACGTTCGATGCAGTTTTCCAGTTCCCGTACATTTCCGGGCCAATGATAGCGCATCAGCATATCAATGGCGGGTGTGGATATCCGCTTAATGGCTTTGCCGTGTTGCCTTCCGTATTTCAGCATAAAATGATCGGCCAAAAGAAGGATATCCGTTTTTCTGTCTCTTAAAGGAGGAAGAAAGATAGAAAAAACGTTGAGACGATAGTATAAATCCTCACGAAATCTATTCTGGTTCATCAATGCTTCCAGATTGGAATTGGTCGCGGCAATCATCCGCACATTGACTTTGATATTTTCCGTACCTCCTACCCGTTCGAACTCTTGTTCTTGTAAGACGCGCAAGAGTTTCACTTGGGTCATAGGGCTGAGCTCACCAATTTCATCAAGAAAGATAGTTCCACTGTCGGCCAGTTCAAAACGGCCTTTTTTCCGGGCCACCGCGCCGGTAAAAGCTCCTTTTTCATATCCAAAGAATTCCGATTCGATCAGATTCTCAGGGATGGCCGCACAATTGACACGAATAAAGGGTTTGTCGCTTCGCAAAGAGTTGTAATGAATGGCTTCGGCGATCAGTTCTTTTCCCGTTCCCGATTCGCCGCGCAGAAGCACCGTTGTATTGGTGCGAGCGACACGCGCCACTTGCTCATACACATCGCGCATCTCGTGGCTGTTGCCGATGATGTTGTGGAAACTGAATTCCTCCTGCAATTTCTGTTTCAGCATCACGTTTTCGTCGATAAGGGTCTGACGTGCCGAAGCGATAATGTTCTGGAATTGGATGGGTTGAAGCAGAGCAGAAGCAACCAGCATTAAAAATTGCAAAGTATGGTCATACTTTCTTTTTGGACTGTAGGGGAGATGAACAAACAGAACGCCGAGAGTCTTATAATCAAGAGTTATCGGTACTCCGATATAAGTCAGCTCTCGGTCTTTTTTGGGATCCCATGAATTCAATCGGTTTTTATAAAGCGGCTCTCTGCTTACTTTGGGTACGATGATCGGTTTGCCTGTTTCTAAGATCCGACCAGTCAAACCTTCACCTATTTTATAGTCTGATTTATCTGGCTGATGAAGGTATCCAACAAAAGCTTCCAAAGTGAGGCGTTGCTTTTCCTTGTCCATTAAGAATATTGCGCCGGATTTGATATTGTAAGAATTCTTTAGTATCTGAAGAACAGCATTTAGGGCTTCCTGCAGTTGATGATTTCGGCTGACGGCTTGATGGATTTCAACCAGTATGGATAATTTTTTTATCACTCGGCTTGAAGTGTCCGTTTTTTGGGTTTGTGCTGTGGATTTTTTTCTCATGGTTTGATGTGTGTCCTTTTTCAGTCGTGATGTTAAGTATTGATAAGAAGTATCCATTAAATACAATATTGTTGCATCGACAGCTTGATAATACAAAATTGTAAGATAAATTGCAAACGAAAAAAGATAACAATCATTTTACTCGTGATTTTGTTTTTGTTCAAAAAGATAAAAAGGGCAATGTATTTAGAAAAAGAAGTACTTTTCGATACGTTATGGATAGAGGTATAATTCCAAATTCTTAAAGCGACGACAAGTAATGAAATTTAATTGGTCGTAGAAAGCCA